>JAAUXX010011060.1_pt1 | contig 34563 bp, 11 predicted proteins | sample 7278111 | NCBI WGS metagenome assembly JAAUXX01 (sample SAMN14350116, study PRJNA611818) | marine sediment metagenome | isolation source: surface marine sediment (1.8m) | place: French Polynesia: Moorea | collected 2018-08
AGACCTGTGAAAATATGCGATTACCCCATGATATTGATAGCGCACCCGCGAGCTAGTGCCCGTCCAGAAACGGGCAAGCCATTGAAATATAAGAGGAAGTTTTGCTTCAGACATTAAAAAGGCCTTAAATTTTGTATAATTGCTTTCGACCAAGAAAATAATCACAAAATACAGGCATTTGCCATGCGAGAGACCCACACAGCACAAGCGAGTATATTCGATTTTTACTCACAACACGAATTTAGTGATTTTCTACACAGTCTATCGTGTGTATTAGATGATCACCCAGACATACTGGGGCTTCAGGAAGCCGACTTACTGACGGGCGGCGTTCAGGCGACAGGGCAAAAAGGGTTATCCGTTGAAAGTATTTTCCGTTGTATGCCGCTGAAGCAGATAACAAGGATCAGCTACAAGATGTTGGCGTTAAAAATCGCCGATGAAGGTGCGACGGGTCTTGAGGTAGTTTGACCAATTTATTCGAAAGGCGCGATCTCCTGGCGTTACTGCGTGGGGACACGCCTGAACCTACCATTTCCCCCCAATCAAACTGCGATGGCGTTCTCGTGAAAGTGTATGGGACAGCAGTGACTTAACCCTATTTTAAAAAATAGTTCTATAATATTTTCACAACCCACTTTTATCAAAAATGATATCTGAAAGCAGTGCAATGTGTACAACTTAAATTTTTAGCGCCTTTACCTCGCTGAAAATATGATGAATCACCTCCTTTGAATTTACATTTAGACTCTTATCTATTGCTAGATTAAAAAACAGTTTATTGCCGACGGTTATTAAACGCATTTCTTGCAATTTGGCTTCATCTTGAATATCCACATCAATAATTAGAGACTGAATATTGTCGTCAAGATTGAACGCTTTACCGTAATTATTTATGGCAAATTGTGATCCACCTATAAAGTTATTTAATATAGTGCGTGATTCTTCTAACGAGTAATTTTCAGAAAAAAGACTATTTATTTGCTGCACAAAAGTATTTTGCTGCAAGATTCTTCTTGTTGTAGTTAATGATTTACGGGTTTTACTAAAGGCCTCCATCCAATCATAAGGCATTGCGCTTGGATCGCAATCTGGCAAGGCAATCTGGCTGTATTGGGCAAAATTTCCGGTGCTTTGCTTGAGACAATCATCAACAAATAGATGACGATAGTTTTGAATGACAGCGAGGGGAGGAACAGGAAGGTTTCGGTCGAGCAGAGCTTTAACGAAGGCCCAATAAAACACATCTGTAATGCCCGCTGATAATTTTTTCTCTCTTAATACCGATTTAATATTTTGTAATGCGATGGCGGCGATACTTGAGTGAAAAAAATCCAACTCGGGAAAGTAAGGTTCTGTCTGTCCCAATGCGCCAGTTGCCGGCGCTGCGATCTGCTCAGACGCATGTTGTTCGCCAAGAAGCTCAGCGGTAAAGGGAAGTCGCGAAGCAGGTTTAGGTTTTTCACCACCTTGCAGATAATGGAGCAAATCAGAAGCCATCGCCAACAGACTCGCCCCATCACCTATTAAGTGGCTAATACCAAATTCAATTAAGGTCTCACCACCATTATTGACCACAAAAATTTTGGCCAATGGTCCACGCCTGAATCTAAAACGAAAATGACACAATTGAGATAATTTGGTCATTTTCGCCTCTAGATCCATTCCTTCACTTTGCAGGAATTCCACAATAGGAAAGTGAACAGCACGTAAATAATAATTATCATGTTCACATACCAACTTTGAGCGCAGGTAGGGATGGCGCACGAGCAGTAACTCAACGGCATCCAGCCACTGTGCCTGCGACCACGTAGTGGCTAAAAGCAAACGCACAATGACGTTACTACTGGTACCCAGGTAGCGCTCGCGATAAATGATGTTGAGATCCCAAGCGCCATCCAAAGTGGTATTGATTTCCGTATCAGGCAGTTCCCTATCAAACAATGGCATCTTCTGGCTCTTCCCTTACCGTGGTCTGCTGCGAACGCGAACTAGGCTCAGACGTGTTTGGCTTAACGCGATAACAATTAATTCGGTCTTCACCGACTTTTTGGCGCAGCGCTTGATTGCGAATGCCCAGGCCTTCTTCCTTCGCTAAGGCTAATACCGCCAATTTGCCTGCGTGTTGGTTGAGGTGCACCTTGCGCGCCGCCTCTTTTATCTCACTCAACTTATACACTTCAGACACAACTGGCGTGATCTTACCGAGACAAGATAAACGATTGGCCTGATAGGCCTCGTGGTAGTTTCCACCGTGTGAGCCAATAATGCTCTTTAAATGCATCCAAAGATAGCGATTGTCAAACTGGTGCTCATATCCGGTTGTCGAACCACAGGTCACGACTTTGCCTCCTCGGCGCACGATAAACACACTCGCACCAAAGGTTTGGCGCCCCGTATGCTCAAAAACAATATCCACTTGTTCACCGCCGAGTTGCTTTTCAACGTCACGACGAAATTTCACCAGACTGCGGTTATTGGCAGTACCATCGTCATTAAGGAAACGATAACCGCGCTGGCTGCGGTTAATCACGGCCTCACAGCCCTGTTTTCTTACCAAGGCTGCTTTCTCATCCGAAGAAACCACCGCCAGAGGCGTGCCGCCGCCATTCAGAACATATTGCACCGCAAGCGCGCCAAGACCACCGGCTCCCCCCCAGATAAGCACGTTGTCCCCCTGGTTCATTCTGGCACCGCGCTCAGACACCAACATGCGGTAGCACGTACTCGATACCAGAGAGAGCGAAGCCGCCTCTTCCCAACTCAAACATTCAGGCTTGGGCATCAATTGCGTGGCATTGACGACGGTAAACTGAGCTAGACCACCAAAATTGGTTTCAAAACCCCAAGCTTTTTGCGAGGGGTCCATCATGGAATCTTGGAAACCGCGGCTATCCATCATATCGACAACACAGGGATTGATCGTAACCCGATCACCGGGCTTCCAATCAGTCACACCGTCACCTACCCTCAACACCACACCCGCACCATCACTGCCAAGAATATGGTAATCCTGCACATGGTGTCTGAAATTCGGATTCGCCTTGGCGAATTGGCTTAGATACTGAAACGTTGACAGTGGCTCGTACAGACTGCTCCATACCGTATTGTGATTAATACCAGACGCCATAAGCGCCACAAGTGCCTGCCCCGGTTTAACTTCTGGCAAGGGGACTTCTTCGTAATGCAGTGTCTGCCCCGGATCTTTTTCATCATGTGGCATATTGAGAAAGGTTTCTTCATCGCGTCTCAATAGCGCGGCCGCCATCATCGTGTCAGGCAAGGTTAAGTTGGTAAAATCGTCAACTGTTGCCTGCTCTGATTCAATAGCATCGTGAATGGCCGATAATGTAGATTGCGTGTTCACTGGCGTATCCTCTTGTAATAGGTTAAAAAACGAGTTGGATTTCACCATCGCGGGCGGAGGCAAAATCGGTCGCAGTGGGCTTGTCGTGTAACCTTTTTAGCCTTAGCTGAAGTGTGTGACTGAGCATATTTAGCACGGCATTCGGATCAGCCTGCACAAAAAAGTGCCCGCCGTCGAAATCAATCAAATCAAATTGTCCAGTAGTCAATACCCGCCACTGCTGCATCACATCGTGGGCAGCGGTGTCATCCTGCGCTCCGCAAAGCGCGACGAGGTCGCAATGTAAGCGCGCCGACGCGGGCACCCTGTAGGTCTCAGCGAGGGTGAAATCTGCGCGCAACATGGGCATAAGCAAAGTCATAAGTTCATCACTATCGAGGATCTCACGCGAAGTTCGCTTGCGTGCGAGCAGTGACTGCTTAAAGCCCTTGTCATCTAACTGGTGGATAGGTTTGGGGTGCGCAATATGAGGTGGTCGGACGGCAGCAATAAAGACTTGCTGCGGTATCTTGCCAAGCAACTGTAAGCAATAAGCGAGGCGATGACTCACTATCCCCCCCATACTGTGGCCGAAGATCACAAACGGTTTATCCAGCAGAGGCCTGATTGCACGGACAATGTTGTCGACTAGCTCGTATATGGAAGTCAGTGGGGGCTCACTAATGCGTTCTTCACGGGCGGGAAACTGCAGACGACAAACCTCCACGCCAGCGGGCATAAGCGCTTGCCAGTCGCGATACAAGGAGGCACCGCCACCGGCGTAAGGTAAGCAAAACAAGCGCATTTTTACCGGACCGGAGCAGAAGTCTTGATAGACCCAGGGTAATAAAGACATGCTTATTGCAGCTCCTCTTCCGGTTTATCAGCATTGCTGTGAGGTTCCGAGGCTCCACTTTGCATAATCGTATGAACCGTCTGAGCCAGCTCACGCAATCCTTTGCCAAAGCAATCAAAATGATTGCCATCTGTGCTGTGATGGCGAATAGGCAATTGCGAAGCCTGCTGCCACAATGCTAGCTGATGCTCACTCGCACCAAACTCCCCTTTAAGCTGGATAAAGCTAATGGGCACATTGAGTTTCAGCGTCGGGCGATATGGCAAGGACCCCACTTGTGTTTTAAATTGCTGCAAGCGATCCTGCATGTTCTCGATACTGCAATCACTGGCATTTGCAAGAGACTGCACCTTGCGCAACGACTTGTTGAAACCAAATACCTTGGCAAAGCCCTGTACCCAATCTTGATCACTCAGCGCAGACATATCTTCGGTCATAAACTGACTATCAATAAGCAATAAGTGGCTCACGGTATAACCGCGTGCACACAGTTGCTCGGCCACCATATAAGCAAGCATGCCACCAAAACTAAAGCCAGCTAACTGGATTTCGCCCACCGGGAATGTTGCAGCAATCATACTGACATGGTGTGCCGCAAGGCGCTGAATCGTGGGCGGCTGAATGCGCCTGTCCTGGCGAATACCAAAGCAGGGTTGCGCAAGGGACAGTGTATCCAGGAGCTTTTGGTAAGCACCCACTTCGCCGTCGGCGGCGTGCAACCAGAGTATTGGCACTCCGGACTCGACATCGTTAAGTTTCACTAGCAGGCTGGTATCGTCAGCGGCCTGAACCAAAGCGGCCTGCTTGTATAGCACCGGTTCATTAAAGATTTGCCCCAATGGCAAATGCAAACCCGCTTCGTTCAGTTGCACATTGAGGCGTGTGGCAATCAATGAGTCACCGCCAAGCTCGAAGAAATGATCATTGCGACTCACCTGCTCAAGCCCGAGAAGACGTTGCCATGCACTGGCGAGAGCCTTTTCGTTTTCACTCAGCGGCGCACTGTATTCACGCGCCTGCTCGCCTTTGTCCAGGCGGGGCAATTGTTTACGATCGAGTTTACCTGTCGCTCCGAGTGGCCAGCGCTCCAGTGGAATAATATGATCGGGCACCATATAGTCCGGTAACTCCGCGCGCGCAGCGCGATACAAGGCTGCATCACTAAAGCGATTTACGCTGGCAGGGGCTTGAGCAAGAATCAACGCAATGCCAAGCTCTGCTTCCCACGTCTGCTCAGCGACATGAAATATCGACTGGCCGAAGCCCTGCGCAAGACACTCATCAACCCACTGCTGTTTTTCTAGTAAGGGATGATCGGGTCGCAAGGAGTAATCGAGAAAACGCTCGAAGCCAGGCTGCAGCCCCATCCCCACATCGACCCAAGGATGGTAACGCGTTTCCTCAATGGCTACTAAGGCACCGCCGGGGCGCAAACGCCGCTGCACATCGGCAAGCGTCGCACGGATATCGGCGGCGACATGGAGTACGCTCGATGCAATCACAAGATCAAAGTGATGCTCGGGAATTCCCTGCCACAAGCCGGGCTTATCGATATCATAGAGGTGGAATTGAATAAAATCGTATTGCGCAAACTGAGCTTTGGCATCGGCGAAAAACAGTTTGGAAACATCTGTGAACCAATATTCAATCGTTAGTCCCGAGGCCTGTAAGTCCGCAAGTTGTGGTAACAGTTCTTCTGTCGCCGTTCCCAGACCAGCACCCAACTCGAGAATACGCAACACTTGCGAGTGATCACAACTTTCTGTAAATGCACGTGTCGCAGCAAGTAAATGTTGGTGCGTATTGCTAAATTGGTGGGCATAAATAGATTCTGTGGCATCGGTTAAATATAAACTCGAAGCGCCACCCTCTTCTGTAAGAATCGCCGATAAGCCCGTCAGCGTCGCATTGATCTGATTGATCACCGCTGCGTCATAGCCGAGGGTGCTATTGAGCAACTGCTTGGCAGCCTCCCATTGCGCCTGATCAAGACGATCGGGCAATGCAACTACTCGATAGACAGCTTCGTCACCACTCGCCACCTCGTGTAGATAGCCATGCCGAACCAAAACATTGAGGGTGCGACGCAACCAATGATGGTAGCGCGGAACAATGCCCCCACCGCTCATCAACTCTTTCAGGCTAAAGCACTCAGCCCCACTGTCGGCATGTTGGCTGCCCTTATTGTGACAATAACGGTTTTGGCGATAGCGCTCCAGCAGTTGCGCCAACGCAACACCCGCAGCGTTAGCAAACAGTGCTTCGAGCACCTGCCAAAGCGCTCCAATATCCTCGATACCAGGTAAACCGGTGCCCTCGACAGAGCTGCTCTTGAGTGCATCAATCGTCTGCGACCAAGCTTTGTTAACCCCACCTTTATCGACCGAGAGGGTGTCAAATAGAGCCGTGCTTTCGGTATCTGGAATCACATACGCCTGCAAACCGGATTTTTCGCGTTCGCCGCCAGTCGCCACCACCAGGGCATCGCGCACAGCAGCGTGTTTTCGCAGGACCGTTTCAATTTCGCCGGGCTCGATACGATGGCCACGTATTTTCACTTGAAAATCATTGCGTCCAAGAAATTCGAGCCAGCCATCCGCACACAAACGCGCCAAATCGCCAGTCTTGTACAGGCGTTCCCCCGTCTCTGCATGGGTAATAAAGCGGTCTTGGGTCTTGGCCTGGTCTTTCCAATAGCCTTTCGCCAGCCCCACGCCGCCGATAAACAACTCTCCGGCAACGCCTTCGGGTCGAGCTTGGCCATCCTCATCAAGCACGTACAACTGCTGATTTGCGAGAGGTCGACCGTAGGGAATACTCTTCCAGTTGGGATCGACCGCGTCTATCTCGTGGAAAATAGACCATACGGAGGCTTCCGTGGCACCGCCCAGACTACAGATTTTTGCCGCAGACCAGCAACGGCCAATCTGCTCAGGAAGAGAAAGAGGAATCCAATCACCACTGAGCAATATCTGGCGCAGAGGTATCGCCGCTAGCTGATCTTGCGATACCCCCTCGACCAGCATTTGCAGAAGGATAGGGACAGAGTTCCATAAGGTCACTTTGTGTTCGATGAGCTGTTCCGCCCAGTAAACCGGGTCACGCTCGTGTCCGGCCTCTGGCATCACGATCGTTCCGCCAGCGGCGAGAAGACCGAAAATATCATAGACGGAAAGATCAAAGTTAAGCGCTGACAACGCCAGCATTCGATCACTGGCCGTGACCTCGAAGCGTCGATTAATATCCAACAAGGTGTTCATCGCACCGCGGTGATCAATCATCACTCCCTTGGGCGTGCCCGTGGAGCCGGAGGTGAAAATCACATAGGCGAGGTCGTCGAGCTTCTGCACAGGAGGTAAAGGCGGCGTGCCCACTGCCGCGGGCTCTTGGCTATCCACATCGAACACCATCAGCGCTGACGGCAGGTTCAACACATCGAGTAGACGAGATTGGGTCAGCACAAGCTGGCATTGCGTCTGTTCAAGCAACTGCAAAATGCGTTGCCGCAGCTGACACGCATCAATAGGTACGTATGCGGCACCGGCTTCAAGAACTGACTTCGCGGCGACCACTTGCTCCCTACCTTTTTCCATCTCAATGGCGATAAGTTGGTTTGGCCTGGCATCGAAGAGCTGTAATAACGATGCGAGCGCTGTCACGCGCGCCTGCACTTCACCGTAGGACATATGGCGATCACCACAGATAAGCGCCACCGCATCTGGCGTTGTGCACGCACGCTCCTGGAACGGCGTATGCATATGTGGTAGCTGTAGTGGTAACTGTAGCTGAGGTATTTCTTCCGCAAGCGTCAATGCTGAGTCGTTATAGTCACGCCAAGCCGCTTGCTGCGCGTCATTTAATGGTACGACAACTTGCGCATCCCAGACCGTGGCATCACCCGAGAGGCGGCTTAACAACTCGCCATAGGCTTCAAACATGGCAGCCACGAGACCATCGGGGAATAAGCCCTCGACCTCATCCCAATAGATGTTTAATCCGTTCTTGGCCTCGTGGATGTGGTTGTCCAGCCATACTTGCGGCGTCTGACTAATCGCGTACTTTTGCTCACCAAACAGTTCGATGGCCGAGAAATCGTAATCGAACTCCTCTTCTTTTTTCTCCAGACCAAACATGCTACTAAACACCACTGGCATTTGTGCACGGCGGGTATTGCCGGTTTCTCTCGCGAGGTGGCGGAGTAAAGCGATACCGCTGACATAGCCTCCTAAGTCGATGTCGGTCAACATCTGCTCTTGAATGCGTTTTGCACGTTGTAAAAAGCTAGCCTTGCTCGGACGCGACACTTCAACCAACAAGATAGAGGTAAATTCTCCAATCACATTGTTGACATCAGGGTGCAAGGGCAAGCGGTTAAAGGTCGGCAAGTTAAGCGTAAAATTAGGCTCGCTGCTCCAACGCGCAAGCACCTCGGCATAACAGGTCAATAGCAATCCAGCTAGCGTCAAACCGCGCTGTTGAGCCTGGGCTTTTAGGGCTTGCCATTGTGCAAGTTCTAATCGCAAGCCATGGCGACGGAATGTCGGCTTGACGATATTGTCTGGCGACATCGCCAAAGGTAGCGCCGGTGCGGCTGGCAAGGTCGACAGGCGCTGCTGCCAATACGCCCAACGCTGCTGATACTCTGAAGAATTATGATAGCGCCGTTCCGCATTAACGTAATCGCGGAATGACAAGCCGGGCACACGCAAGGCTTTTTCCGGTGACAGGTAGTAATGGACCCATTCACCGAGGAAAATATTTAAACTGCGGCCATCAACAACGATATTGTCAAGGCTGAAGTGCAGACGCATTTTCGCGTCGTCTAATAGGCTGATCCGAATGTCAAATAAAGGCCAACAGGCCGTATCGCGAATCTGATGTGACATTTCTTCGCGAATATCGAGCATGCGCGCCTCGGCATCCTCCACACGAGACAGATCTTCAATATGGATATTGTAGTCAGGCACGTATTCGAGTATTTGTTGGCGACCATCGGGATTGACGACGGCGCGCAGCATGGGGTGACGATTGATCACCGTGCGCCACGCCTGCTGCAATCCTTCGATATCCCAACCGCTGCCTTCAAGCTCGATATAGCCGTGGGCGGCAATATTGCCCAGCTCGATATCGGCACTGCGGCCGATCCAATAGGCATGCTGCATGTCAGTTAGCGCGAAGGGTTCATACAGCTTATCGGCTTGTGCAAGCAGGAAGCGACTGAAATCAATACCCTGCTCCTGCACGCGCTCAGCTAACGGCTGCTCTGAAAGATTTTCCAAGTCGAGTAGCGGTAGAAAGTGCGCGGCCATCGCCTTTACGGAAAAATGCTCGTAGAGGGATTTCGGTGTGATCTTGATCGCTAAATCGCGACCAATCACACTGGCGACTTCAAGGAACATCAACGAATCCAGACCACGCTGAATCAGGTTATCTTCGTCGGCAATGTCTGCTGCGTTCAAACGTAGCAACTGGGCAAATTTATCGCGCAAATACTGTTTGAGTTGATCCTCACGTTTATCTTCTGGAGTATGCGCCAAATCGCTCAGAATTGCCGTATCCGCGCCGGCGCTAACGCTGGAAGATGTTGCAACAAGCCGCTGGAAAAAACCTGGTACTTGCCCGGAATACTGCTTGAGTTGTTGTTCCCAATCCATGGCCAGGGCACCTAGCACCGGATATTGCCCAGCCCGTGCCATCGCCTGATCCAACAGGGCGAGCGCTTCGGTTTCTATTAGAGGACGCAAGCCAACTTTTTGTAAGCGCTCACGCAGGGGATCATCCGCAATGGCTCCGGTCGACAACCAACTACCCCAGGCGACTGCCAGAGTAGGTTGTGAACGCAGGTTTCGATACTGCGCCAGCGCTTCACAAAACTGATTGGCGGCGGCGTAGTCCGGCAGACCTACGACAGGCGCGATGCTCACTGCTGATGAAAACAGCAACATAAAATCTAAAGCAGGGGCATATTCTTGCGCTGCAATATGCAGATTCCAAGCACCGGCGACTTTGGGATCAAATATTTTCTTTAAACGCTGATCAGTACTTTGCGCAACATCTTCCCAGTCACCAACCACCGCTGAATGCACGATGCCGTCAAGACGCCCTTTTTGCGTCAGAACCTCACTAATAGCGCGCCTGACCTGTTCTAAATCACTCACGTCCATCGCGAGTAACTGTAAATCACAGCCTTGTTGGCGCAGTGTAAGTTGTAGCGCGAGCGCTTCTGGTTTCTCGGGCGAACGACTGGACAAAACAATCGACTCAGCGCCTTGTGCAGCCCAGTATTTGGCGACCGTGAGACCGACGCCGCTCGCGCCACCGACAATCCAATACACACCTGAGGGTTTTATTGCGATCGGACTGGGCTTGTCATCAGCAAGCGCATTATCTGCCGATGACAGCGGGTTCAGGCGCGCCGCGTAAATGGCCTTGTCACGCACTGCCAAGTGGTGCTCGTGAGAACTCACGGCGAGCAGATCCTCAATATCAATCGAAGACGACTCACCGACATCCACGCATTGCAAGCTAAGTTCCGGATGACCGCGCCGTATCACTTGGGCAAAGCCTTCGAGCAAATTGGCAACGGGATGAATATCGGCATCTTGCGCCAACTGTTGTGCGCCAGAGGTCAGCAACAAAGAACGGCCGATACTCGGCCACTGCAGTTCGGCGGTGACCTCCACTAAATAAAGTAACCGCTGGCAGCCAAGCAAAGCGCTATTCTGCAGGGCTTGGCCATCTGTCGCTTGGTGAGTATCTAAGTCACCAGCACACCAAAGCAAGCAAAGGTTCTGTGGCGAGCTAAGCTGTTTCAACGCCGCGACCAGGTCCTTCGTGATATGGGCGTTATTAGTGGCGCTATCGGTGTTTTCAAGAACCGTGTTTTCAAGAACAAAGTTGGTGACACTGCCGGCATGCTTGTCAGTAATGCGGTCGACCAGCGCTTGCTGCCCAGCAGGCAGCTCGCCGGCGGGCCTGACAATAAAGTATGTCCATTGTTGTTGCGGCCTGTCTGGTCCGGCGGTGTCTGATACGGCTATATGACCGGACACAGTGTCGAGCGCCTGCCATTCGCGGGCATACAATGTCGCAGGGGTATTCTCTGGCTCCCCAGCCCCGGCAGATGTTAGAGAGACTGATGATGGCGAGCTTTCTTGTGCTTGATCCACGAGTGAGCGTGATGTAGGCCCGGCACTCGTGCAAGTGGCTGGCGCAGTTCCGGCCTGATAAAGCAATACATGTTCGCCCACCACGGCAGCATCACTACTTTCAGCGGGTAGGCAGGCATTGCGCAAGAACCCTGTCTGCTCCGCCACCTGATGCCATTGCTGCGCCGACATAAACGGCGCAATGCCGCGCAGATGTTCGTCCTCCACAGGGGGCAATAAAAGGCCGGTGGTTATATCACCGTGCAGGCTGTTTTCTGTAATTTCATAAAGCGCCAATACACCTTGTGGCTTGAGTAGTTGACGAAGGTTGCGCATGACCGGCGCAATATCTTGCGCAACATGCACCGCATTCGCCGCAATAATGAGATCGTAGTGCTCCGCCGGCAGCCCCTGCTCTTGGCCAGATAAGGTCATATCGAACAGCGAGTACGACATAAACTCAAGGTCGGTAAAGCGCACTTGTGCCTGCTGTAAAAACAGGGTCGAAACATCCGTAAAGCGGTACTCCGCAATAACACCGGGCGATCCATCTAAGAGGCCATCCAAGACGCGCGCCGCCGTAGCTCCTGTACCTGCGCCCACTTCTAAAATCCGCAAAGGCGACTCAGCCTTTGCGGCGAGAGTGTGCACTACCGCACGCAAGATCGTGTTGTAATAGCGCGATGTCGGCAAATCTTCGTAGACATTTAACGCGGCGGATAGATCACCGCGCTCGAAATAGATTTCTTTAGCATCGACCTTGCGCTGCAGAATATCCGCGAGATTTTCCCCCAAGCGCGGGAAGGTAGTCGCCATGGCAGGGAAGTCTTGCCAGTGTGTTTGGTGACGCGCGAGCAATGCCGACATTTCCGCCTCATCCAGCGCCTCAACCTCCCAGTAACCGTGCTGATCCTGCTCAATAAAACCTTGCCCAGCAAGGCCGTCGAGTAGGCGCCGACAAAGTTGGCGAAACTCATTTGGAATACCAAAACGACGAATAAAATCATCGCAACTCAGACGTCCATCACTGGCAGTAAAGGCGTCTAGCCGGGTCAGAGCTTGCGCCATATAAGCGGCGCTGAGGAGTTCCAGATCTGCCTTGCTCGACGCAAAATGCTCAAGCTTGAGGATGCTTTTCTCTTGCTCGGCAACGGCTTCAGCCGCCGCCTTAAGCGCTTGCCACAATTGACGATTGGCCAATATCAAATCGGTATCAGGCCCCTGGCCGAGATACAGTGACGTCGCTAAAAAGGGGTAACCCGGCAAGCCAACACGTCTTGGTTGACGGCCGTTAAACAGCGCGCTCCAGTCAAGATTGTCGCCAGCGAGATAGTGCTTTTCATAGTCGTCAAGCTGCGGCAGAACGGGGACGGGCATATCGCTGGCTGGACGACATGCCTGCAAGCCTTGCCAACCGCTTACTAACCAGTTTTCCAACTGTGCAATGAGATCGTCTGTTGATTCCGCCATAAAAGCACAGCGATACCCATAGTGGCAGCGCCCAAGCGCGTTAGTAAAACTGATATCTTCCAGCGCCAGCTCCGGATGCTCACGCAGAAATTCACTGTATTGGCGAACCAGTGTGGCAAGCTGCTGACTGCTTTGGGCTGAGAATGGAACCAGATAAGTCTCGCTGCTCGCACGCTCACGCAGGATGGGCGCCGGTGCCTGCTCCATGACCACGTGCGCGTTGGTGCCACCGACGCCGAAGGAGCTTACCCCGGCACGGCGAGGCAAATCTTCAGCCGTGCGCCAGGCTTCGGCCTCTTTGCTCATATAAAACGCGGAGTTATCAAAATCGAGCTGGGCGTTAGTTTTTTCGCCATACAGCCCGGGCGGAATCATCCCGTGGTATAGCGCGAGACTGGCTTTGATCAAACTTGCCACACCTGCGGCGCTGTCCAAGTGGCCAATATTCGCTTTCACGCCACCGAGGGCACAGTAGCCTTTACGCTCACTCCCACCAAACACATCATTGAGCGCGGCAAATTCCAGCGCATCGCCGAGCTCGGTGGCGGTGCCATGAGTTTCGACGTATCCAATACTCTCTGGCTCGACATCGGCGAGTGCCAGTGCATCGGCGATCACCTGCACCTGACCGGCGCGGCTCGGCGCGGTATAACCGACTTTGTCACAGCCGTCGTTATTCACCGCCGAGGATAGAATCACGCTATAAATCTGATCGCCATCTTCAAGGGCATGATCCAGGCGTTTTAGTACCACGGCGCCGACACCATTACCTGCCGGCGTGCCCGCTGCTTGATCAGAAAAAGGCCGACATGAGGCATCGCGGCTAAATGGCGCGCCCTCCTGATGGAGATGACCGAGCAACTGGGGAGAATTGACTTTAACGCCACCGGCCAAGGCCATGTCCGACTCGCCATTCAACAGACTTTGACAGGCGAGATGAATCGCGACAAGCGAGGTCGAACAGGCCGTATTGACAGATAAGCTCGGCCCTTTGAGATCTAGTTTGTAGGACACACGGGTAGTCAGATAGTCCTTATCATTGCCCATCAAGTTGCGAAAACTACTCGCCGTGGCGCCGTGGCGGCGGTCGTTGGCCATACTGTCGAGCATATACGTGCTGTAACCACTGCCGGCAAATACCCCCACCCTTTCGGCGATATGCCTCGGCGCATAGCCGGCGTTTTCCAGTGCGTGCCAACATGTTTGCAAAAACAATCGCTGTTGTGGATCGATAAGCTCCGCTTCTGCTTCGGTATAGTTAAAAAATTGCGCGTCAAATTGGCTGGCGCCAGACAGCACGCCAACAGCGCCAACAAAGTTCGCCTGCTTGGCAATGTCGGCATTAAGACCCGCCGCCTGCGCGTCTACGGCGTCAAAACTCGTTATCGAGCAACGGCGTCCACGGATGTTTTGCCAAAAGTGCGCTAAATGTTCCGCGCCGGGGAAACGCCCAGCCATGCCGATAATGGCTATTTTCTCATGTGATTTTTCTCGCGACATGACGACTAACTCTCACAGGTTGTAACACGTCGACGCCGCTTTACGCGGGCACGCGCTTGGTCTAAAGGAGTGGAAACTACATGGGGCTCTTGTTGGCGATGACTTGTCTGACGATGAAAACGCGCTAACTTTTGCACCGAACTGTGCTCAAATAAGTCCAACAACTTATATCTGCCGGGAAAGCTTTGTTCGAGGCTTCGATGAAGTTTTACCAGATCGAGAGAATTGGCACCCACCTCCAGGAAATTGCGTACACACGACACCTTCGGCACATCCAATATCTCGGCAAGTAAGCCACTGATGCGCTGCTCATCCGCCGTTTCTGGCGGCGTGTCATTGCCCTCTGTTGCATCGTCCGCCACATTGGGAGCAGGCAGTAATTTACGATCAATTTTACCGTTGGCCGACATTGGCAATTGTTCGAGCCAAATGTAGTAACCGGGCAGCATATAGCTCGGTAGCTTCTCTTCGAGTAGCGCTTTTATTTTCTCTAGTTGCTCTTTTTTTAGTTGCTCTGGGCGCGCGGCTGAGGTCAGTTGAGCGTTAACAAGATAGGCAATGAGGGATCGCTTGTTGTTTTCCTGGTGGATCGTCACAACGACTTGCTCAACCAAGCCACTGTCCACGATAGCGTGTTCAATTTCACCTAACTCAACGCGGAAACCGTTGATCTTGACCTGAAAATCCGAACGCCCCCAAAACTCAAGGTTGCCATCGGCTAAATAACGGGCGAGATCTCCCGTAAAATACAAACGTTCACCACTGATTGGATGGCGAATAAAATGACGCGCATTTTGTTCAGGGTTCGCCCAGTATTCCAACGCCAAGCCGTCACCGGCAATATACAAATCACCGGTAACGCCTATGGGGCGTTGACGCAGTGCTTTATCAAGCACGTACATTTGCTGGTTCGCCAGTGGCTTACCGTAGGGGATGCTGTTCCAGGTCGGGTTGACGACATCGATGGGATAGCATACAGACCAGATTGACGCTTCCGTGGCACCACCAAGACTGACCAGTTGAATATCCGGTCGCACAGTACGCAACTGTTCGCAGAGTTTTACCGGTAACCAGTCACCGCTGAGCATCACCAGTCTTAGCGAAGGGAGATGAGCCAGATCACCATCACCGCCACCATCGGCAAACTGATGCAGCATTTGAAAAATAGCGGGCACAGAATTCCAGATGGTAATCTGTTCGCGCTGCACGAGTTGCGACCAGTTTTCAGGGTTGCGCTCATGCTGCTGTTCAAGCATCACCACTTTGCCACCGACAGCGAGCATGCCGAAAATGTCAAAGATCGATAGATCAAAAACCAGTGATGACACCGACAGCACGGCGTCGTCCCTGCTGATGTCAAAGCGCTGCTGTATGTCCACAAGGGTATTGGCTGCACCGCGATGATCGATAACCACCCCTTTGGGCTTACCCGTCGACCCTGAAGTGAAGATGATGTACGCCGTATCCTCCAGTGCTGCAGCAGGCAGGCTGAAGTCCACTGGCGACATGTGTAGATCATCAACGAATACGCACTTATCTCGTAGCTCGGCGGGCAGCGCCTGGGCAAGTTCCGCGGTAGTAACAATCGCACTTGCGTCAATAAGCGCAATAATATCGAGCACGCGTACCGTAGGCCACGCCGCACTCAAAGGCACAAAGGCGGCGCGATTTGCGAGCACGGCGAGCACCGCCGCCACTTGCTGCCAGCCGCGCGGCAACCAAAGGGCCACCTTGGTGTTTGCGACCCCGGTATGTGCAATATTGTGCAACTGAAGGTGATTGCGCAGAGTTTGACTATAGCCGGCAAGCTGCGCGTAACTAAGCCGTTGCTCTGCACTAACAAGGGCAAGCGCATCTGGACTTGCTTGAGCTTGCTCAAAAAAACCGCGATGAATAGGCGCGAGCGTAAGATTTTTGTGCGTCGCATTGGCATCGGCAAGCACCTTGCGCTCGCGCTCGACAAGCGCCGGGCTTTGTTCTTCTGTACTATGCTCCTGTCGCCAATCGCTTGTCGGCGCCAATAGGCGCTTGAGGTAAGCCTGATAGCAATCGAGCATAGCAGCAAACATTCCAGGCGCTAAGGCGCTGAGCACGCAGTCCCAATTGGTTATCAGTTTTCCGTTCTGCTCATAGACCTGATGGTCGATAAGCACTTGAGGTGTCTGGCTAATGCCGTAAACCTCTTCACCAAAACCGTTTTGCGCGCTGAGTTTGTCACTGAAATCGCCGGCGCTCAAAGCACTGGTAAATACCACCGGCATGAGTGCGTTGGCCCCCTGGCCATGCTTTTTTGTCCAAGCGCGTAAGACATCGACTCCGGAGAATTCCCGGTGCTCAAATGCCGCGAGGAAGTTTTGCTGCGTCTGACTGGCACGCGTCGCAAAATCCTTGGCTTCCGGTGCATGGCAAGGTAGCAATAAGGTTGAGGTGAAATCACCGACAACGCTGGCGATATCCGCGTGTATGGGGGGACGATTAAATAATGTCAGATTGAGCGTAAAATCGAGGTTTTGCGACCACAAGCGCAGTACGTCGGCAAACGCCGTCAGCAACACCATCGATGGCGTGACCCCAATGCTGGCAGCACGCTCATTTAAACGCTGCGATTCGTCTTGCCCTAAGGCAAAGCCCAAGCGCGAAAACCTGGGTTGACCCATGGCCTCCACAGGTTTTAGCAGTGGCAGCGCAGGCCCCATTGGCAAATGATCCAATTGCGTTAACCAATAGGCTTCTGCTTTTTTGCGCGCCTGGCGCACGCCGTCACCATGCAGCCAACTCACCATGTAGTCGCGAAAACTCAGCGCGGGCGCAGGTAATGGCGTTCGCGGCTCAAGGTAAAAATGCTTGAGTTCGCGAAAAATAATAAAGTCGCTGTAGACGTCCCACAGCAAGGCATCTGCACTGAAATGAATCAGGTGGCTTGCGTCGTTCAGCTTGCTCACACGTATTTCGAAAAGTGGCCAACAATGCGCGGGTAAGCACTGGTGGGAGAGTTCCTCGCGCCATTTTTCCAAGGCCAAGTGTTGCTCATGATCCGAACAGGATGAAAGATCCTGAAAAGTAATCACCAATTCGGGGACTTCTCCCAGGGTTTGAAAACGTCCATCTTCGTCAACGATGGTTCGCATCATGGCATGGCGTTGAATGACGATGTGCCACGCCCGACGATAGGCCTCCAATCCCAAGTTTTCACGCCATTGGAATTCCTGGTAAGAGTGACTTGCAACGCCGCCCAACGCGAACTGATGATTGCGCCCCAGCCAGTACGCTTGCTGCACCTCGGTCATCGGAAACGGCTCCAATTCAGCAGCGGGATCAGGCATGATGGTCTCTATCGCAGATGTACTCGGCTTGTGCTGAGTATTGCCGCGTTTTTTCGCCAGAACTGCGGCTAGGAGTCGCTTTTTCTGCTCTGGAGTCAGTGTGTCGGTCGCACTCATAGGGCACTTTCCTTCACGTTTCTCTCATCCATATTGCTTTCGAGCAGCTCGGCGATTTCAGCTTCTGAGAGTTCAGCGATTTCGGCCTCGGCGTCGAGTATCTTGCGCAGCGCCTCAGCCCACGTGGGATTGCGTTCCAGATGCTCAGCCAATCCACGTATGGACTCGGTTTCAAACAACAATTTGAGGGGAAGCTCCTCAGCAAGTAGCTCGCGCAGCTCCGCCATCAATGGCAAGGCCAACAGTGAATTGCCTCCAAGTGCAATAAAACCATCATCAATACCAATGTTGTCGATACCCAAGTGGGTCTGCCACAGGACTACTAGCAGATTGTGCAATGGTGTTTCAGGAGCCGCGTAAGTGGTTTTGATTTCTGGTCGCGCCTTTTGCGACGCCGCTGTGGAAAGGTTTTCAAAATCCGCCAAACCACTGAGGTTATCGTGCAAAGCCGCGTGGCAACGAGCAAGTAAATCCTGTGTAGAGATAAGCACTTGGGGGCGACCACTCGCAAGTATCGGAGCCAGCAAATCGCGTCCCGCCGGCGGCGGGATACCTTCGTCCAGGTGTTCTCCTGTCAGGGCATAGTGCTGGGCATCCAGCTCTTGGATCATGCCAACGTCAAGCCAATAATCCCAATTCACTGTCATGACCGGAAAATTAAAGGTCGATGTGTAGGCCATGGCATCCAAGGCAAAATTGCCAACAAGATTGTCCAACTGGCCGGATGCACCGAGATAAGTGGAAAGCGAAGACGAGAGCAACAGAAAATCCAATTCACTCCCGGCAAGATGATCATGCAAGTTGGCAAGGCCGCGTAACTTGGCATCCAGATTCGCCTTACAACCCTGCTTACCTTGCAGGGTAAATAAGCCACCACCCGTTTCACCGGCAGCATGGATAACGCCGTGGAGCGTGCCAAATTCCGTTTCGGCGTTCTGCCAAAAGCTATCGACACTGTGTTTGTCAGCGAGATCAAGCGGCAAGGCCAACACGCGGTTGCCGTTACTCTGCAAAGAACGCCACAGCTTAATTCGCTTAGCCAACTGGGAGTCGACGCCTTCTCTCGCAATCGCCGCCCCCCACTGGGCTTGTGGTGGAGGCACATTGCGCCCTGCGAGAATAATATTGGCGTTGAAGTGTTCCACTAAGGCTTGCGCAAGCGTGAAGCCAATGCCGCCAAAACCACCCAGAATGACATAGTTGCCACCGTGGCGCAGTGGCATCGCCTGGGCGTGTTGCTCACTGTTGTGCTGCTCAATATTGTGCGTAACATTGTCCAGTGGCTGAAGCTGCACGGCACGCTGCCAACGGCAGCGACCACGCCAGGCGTAGAAGGCTTCGGTAGCTTTAAGCGACGCCATAGGATCATCCAATTGCAGCACCTGCAGCATTTCTGTCAGCGCTAGTTGCGCCTGCCGGGGAAGCGAGATAGATGGATCGATGTCCACATAGCGACAGCCGAGCTGGCGGCACTCGCGGTTAACCACAAGTGGCAATGCCTGTGCAACTGACTTAAGCGGTGAAATATCACTCTCACCGGAAACGGAAATACTTTGGCTACTGAGCATTAGCACAGGTAGTGCTTTGAGGCCCGCTTGACTCTCCAACGCTTGCATAAGCGCAACCACATCAAAGCAGCTTTGCTCCAGACCTAACTCTAAATCAGCAGGCCAGATTTCCTCTCGAGGGGCCAGATTCGTGGCGTGCACCAATATATCGGGGGCGCCATGCTCAGCGAATAATGATGGTACTTGCTGCGCCCAACCAAAGTTATGCGACGGCGCTAGTCGAAGCACTGAGGCGCCAGTGTCACTTAACGCATGAAGCAAAGCATCATTAAACGACGAGTGCCCGATCAGCCAAACCTGCTTGTCTTGCAAGAGCTCAGTCGATGCCAGGGTGCCAGGCTGTGCTCGCCATGACGGCACATAGGCCCAGGAGAGTGGGGCCCAGGATAATGGCGAATCATCGCTGGATGCTTCAGGCGAGGCACTCGATGCAGGTGACGAGCTCAGCGCAGGTGCCGGCGCTACCACCTCATCCACCCAATAGCGTTGCTTTTCAAAGGGGTAGGTGGGCAAGGGGACAAAGCCAGCGTTGGCATCGCTGCAGCAACGCTGCCAATCAATATCAGCGCCCTGTGCCCAGCCTTGGCCGAGGGCAGCAAGTAATTCGGCGCATCCAGATTGGGTCAAAGTACCGAGTGTTGCAATACAACGGTTTTTATCAATGGCGCGGCAATGCTGCTGCACCATATTGAGCAGGCTGGTTCCCTGCCCCAATTCATAAAAAAGGCTCCCCGGACTTTCCGCCAGCGTATCGATCATATCGGCGAAGCGCACGGTTGAGCGGAGGTGGCGCAACCAGTAATCAGCGCTAAGTTCGCTCTCACTCAACCAACGCCCGGTCAAATTACACAGCATCGGAATTTGCGGGGCATTAAACTGAATTTTGCCAAGGCTTTGCGCAAAGCGAGGCAATACCGGATCGAGTAGATGGGAGTGTCCCGCTTTGGTGACGGGAAGTTTCGCACTTGGAATACGCTTGGATTTCAACGTACTTTCAAACGCCTCAATCGCACTGCGTGTGCCTGACACCAGGCATAGTTTTGATGTATTGACAGCCCCTAGCGACAATTCCAAGGAGGGCTGCGGCGCTCCCGAGGTCAACAGTGGCGCTAATTTTTCTTCGCTAGTGCGAACGGCAAGCATGGCGCCCTCGGGGGTATCGTCCATGCATTTGGCGCGCTCAACGAGCAGGAACAAGGCGTCATCAAGTGTAATCACGCCGGCGAGATAGGCCGCCGCGTATTGGCCAACGCTGTGACCTGCGAGTGCATCGGGGGCAAGCCCCCAGGATTGTAGCAAGCGAGCCGTCGCAATGGTCACCGCAAAGGTCGCCGCCATCGCGGGCAGTGGCTGTGACAATCGCGCTTCGGCAGCATCGTCGACTGTCTGAGGGTAAAGTATGTCTAATAGTGGTAGCTCGTCGGGTGCGAACACACGCAACTTCTGCTCACATTCACGCAAAACATCAGCAAATACAGCTTCTTGCTGATAGACGGCCAGTCCCATATTGACCTGTTGTGTACCCACACCAGGACATAGAAATACCACCTGTTGACGTTCAAATTCGGTATACACGGGCAGCGACTCGCGCAGTTGCCGCTGAGCTTCGTCGGCATCCGTGGCAATAATAAAACTGCGTTTTATGAAGGTCTTGCGCCCACGCTGCAAGGTATAGGCGACATCAGCGAGGGAAGTGCCTACAGCGGTGTCATTAAAGGAGCCTGCAGCCGCATCATTAAAATACATATCCAGCTGTGTGACCGCCGCATGCAAGGCCTCTTCTGTGCGCGCTGACAAAGGTAATAACTGAGCGCGCCCGTTCTTGGCCTTGGTCTTATACGCCGGCGCCTGAGTCAGTAGCAAATGACTATTGTTGCCGCCAAGCCCAAAAGAACTGATCGCACCAATACTTGGCGACTCCGAAGACAGTTGCTGAAGCTGCGTATTGACCTCAAAAGGCAACTGAGCAAAGGGGATATTGGGGTTGGCTTGTTCAAAGTGAAGTGTCGGCGGCACTGTCCCCGTTTCCATCACTTTCGCAGCCTTGATCAAACCACTCACGCCCGCAGCGGCGTCCAGGTGGCCAATATTAGTTTTGACCGAACCGAGGAAAATTTTTTTCTCGCTGTGACCGTAGACTTCATTCAGTGCTGTGACTTCGATAGGATCGCCCAGCGGCGTTCCGGTACCATGGGCTTCAATAAAGCGCAAATCCTCGGCAGCCAAGCCCGACATATCGAGTGCTTCGCGCAACACCTGGGTTTGCGCATCGGCGCTTGGCGCGCTGTAACCTACTTTGCGGCTACCATCGTTATTAATCGCATGCCCGGCGATTAGTGCGTGCATGTGGTCGCGATCTTTGACAGCATCTTCGTAGCGCTTGAGCACTACGGCCCCGGCACCAAAGCCTTCGATAATCCCCGTTGCCCCCCCATCGAAAGCGCGACAACGCGCATCGCGTGAGCTGGCACCACCTTCTTGCGCTACGTAGGGAGATCGCTGGCGAGCTTTTAATGCGGCGGCACCAACCACGGCTATGTCGGACTGATAACACTGCAGCGATTGGCAAGCCAGTGAGATTGCCACCAAAGAACTCGAACACGCGGTTTGGATGTTTAAGGCCGGGCCATTCAAGTTGAGGAGATAAGACAGGCGCGATGCCATATATTCTTTGTCATTGCCCACCACAACTTGCAGAAATTTATGCAGATCGACATTGTTCATGGCGTTGCCAAAGCGCATGCCGTAGGTATTAAAATTGGCGCTGGCAAATACAGATACCGGAACATCCACCTTACCGGTGGCATAACCGGCGCGCTCTAGAGCCTGCCAAGCCACCTGCAAAAAAAGACGTTGCTGTGGATCGGTCAGCAGGGCTTCGGTATCACTAAAACCAAAAAAATCCGCATCAAAGTCCGCTATATCGTCAATCACATAGCCTTTCTTAACAAGACGCTTATCATGAATATCGACATCAGGCGTTACTTCCAACTCATCGTCACTAAAAGTACTTAGCGGGCAATAACCGTCTTTCAAAGCGCGCCAAAAGTCATCAACGCCGTTGGTATCGGGGTAATGCCCTGCCATGCCAATAATGGCAACGGCATTTTCTGGATAGGGTATGAAACTGTCGTCTAGGACCGGAACAAAAGCTTTCTCAGTGTTCATCTGTGCTCCCTAACTTATCGCTTCAACGCGGCTTGCGAAAACAAAATTTCATTGAGATCCGTATTGGCTCGAATATTTGAAAACTGTAATAAGGTGCGGGAATTGCGTAATTTACTGGTCACCAACATTTTCGTTTTCCACCACGCGCCATCGATTTTTTTAAACCCGCCATATTCATCAACCTTAATCAAACGGTCGTCTTTGCCATAAAATTCGGCACGTGTGGGTTGCCAATTGTCACCGCGCACCCAAATAACTCGACGACTGTAATTTGTTGCGTCGGCCTTCTTTTGTCGGCGTTCCACGACATAACATTCCTTCTCACCACAGGCTTCTTTGCGTAATAATTTATGCGTATCATCGTCGAGGTTTCGGTCCTTTAAATCTTCGTTATACAAATCACTGCGCATAAACGCACCGCGATAACCGCTGCCACTAATTCTGCGCGTCATATTATTTTCAGGCAAAAAGACCCACATATCATCTTGCTGTTTGGCGTCTTTGTAGTTCCAAGTAAGGTATTTAATGCCCGTCACATCCGAAGGTTCACGAAATACAATGAGATCCTTTTGCATGCCGTCGTAACGCCGACTAAAGGTGGTAAAGCGGCGCTGCAATGTTTGCTTACCACGCTCGATAACAATATCAATATCTTGTCTATAATTCCCGATCGAAGCCGATAACATCGCATTTTCTGATACCTGGTAGCCGTTTAAACCGTCGATGCGTTTATCCTCACCCTCGATAGCTTTTGCGTAAGCCGGCAGCGACCATGTGATGATTGCCAGTAAAGCAAGAGGCAAGCAGCAAATATAGGTGTCCTTGAAATTTTTTAAAAAGAAGCCCTTAGCGTTTTTTGAAAAGAAGCCCTTAGCGTTTTTCGAAAATAAGCCTTTAGCGTTTTTTAAAAAAAATCCCTTAACGTTTTTTGAAAATAGAGCCTTAGCGGTTTTTAACAAATAGCTTCGTATGTTCATAGTTGCCTATCTCAAAAAGTTATCTCTCTCGAATTTATATCTCTAAAAAATTCACTCAACGGGTAAGTCTTTTCCTTTCCCGTATTTAGCCCGCCGGAAATCGGCCATACGCTGTCGACGCTTGGCACTACGATTTTGATCAACGACTATTGACGCATTCTCTGTGTGAGCACGATGACGCTCTGACCCAGTGACAAACAAACCTGCCTGCGTGGCAATGGTGGGATGCTGAAATAAATGAATAACGGTCAGATGAGAAAAGCCTGAGAACTCTTTCATCAAGCAGTTATAGAGTCGCGTTGCCAATAGTGAATCACCGCCAACAGTAAAAAAGTTATCGGTCGTACGTATCTGCGTTTGTTTTAATAGTTCACACCATATCCGAGCAATTTTTTGCTCGACAAGATTATTAAATGGCATCGAAGTATTGTTAGTGTAAACATTTTCTGCAAGTTTTTTCTCATTAGAAACAACGCGTTTTTGCAAGGCGGCGCTATCCATTTTGCCATTCGACGTCAGCGGCCATGCCTCTATCACCTCCATGTAAGAAGGCAACATATAATCTGGCAAATAGTTGCCAATATCATTCATAAGTTGCTGAATAAATTGTGATGAATCTGTGCACTTTTGTTGTAGCTGTAAAAAAGCCGCAATCATTTTCTTGTTGTCACTCTCGACAATTTGAATATGACTACGAACCACTTGTTTATTTAAGCGAATAACACGATCAATTTCGTTTAACTCAATACGATGGCCGGAAATTTTTACTTGGCTATCACTTCTCCCTAAAAAGCGCACGTTGCCACAGGGAAGAAAACAACCGAGATCGCCTGTTTTATACAAGCGCTCGGCACGTCTGGGGTGCTTGATAAAACTGGCAGCTGTTTTTTCTTCGTCACCAAAATAACTGTGGGCCAGACCTTCCCCGCCAATATAAATATCGCCAACCACCCACTCCGGACAGTCCTCATAAAAGGCATCGAGAATAAATATCTTTTGATTATTCAGCGGTTTGCCATAAGGAATGCTTGGCCAGGCAGAATCTACATTTTCAATGGGATAAAAAATAGACCATATCGCCGCTTCAGTAGCTCCCCCAAGACTGAATAAGGTTAAATCAGGCCACAGCGCCCGTGCTTTTGCCGGCAAAGTCAAAGGAATCCAATCCCCGCTTAACATGGCAACACGTAAGCTTACCGATGACGAAGCAGCATTTTCTGATAAATACTCCGTCAACATGTGAAACAGTGTCGGTACTGAATTCCAAATCGTAACATTCGTTTTTTGCATCAGAGCAACCCAACGCACGGGATCTTTATATTCTTCTTCATCGGGCATCACTAAGGCAGCACCAATGCTCAAAGTGCCAAAAATATCGTAAACAGATAAATCAAAGGCCAACGAGGACAAGGCAAAAACACGGTCTTGACGCGCCAAGGAAATCCGATCGTTAATATCAATAAGTGTGTTGAGCACACTGCCGTGTGTTAGCGCCACACCTTTGGGAACACCGGTGGAACCCGACGTAAAAATAATGTAAGCGAGCTGATCGAGATGAATGTCGCGATGAATAGATGTATCGCTAACAGATGTTAACCATGCATCTTCAACATGCAAACAGGAAATCTCTTTTGGAAATACATCGCTCTCATTGCCTTGTTCACATACGGCAAACTTCGCTTGTGTTTGCGTTAAAATGCTCATTAAACGCCGTGAGGGAATGCGCACGTCGACAGGAACATAAATGCCACCGACCATGAGAATACCAAAAACGGCGGCAACTTGCTGCCAACTTTTCGGCAGGCATACAATCACCTTATCTTCGGTTTTCAGTCCCCGCTCAACAAACAATTGCGCAAGCTGTTGTGCAGCGTTATACAGCTCACGGTAACTGATAATTTTATCGCCACTCATTTTATCACTACAATAAATCGCCGGGCTATCAGGCGCTTGTCGCACTTGCTCGATAAAACCATTATGTAAGACATGCCCCTGATACGGCACCACTGTATCGTTGTATTTTTGACGCCGCTCACGCTGAGCGGCGGGCAAAAGGCGGGTTGAACGTTGCTCGTGCCACGGTTTTTCGGACATCGCAAATAATGATAAGCGCATTTGAAATACATCGAACATGGCATCCAGTAGCCCTTCGGGAAATAGCGCTTCGACGGCATCCCATAAAAAGATTAATTCGCCATCGCACTCCATGACTTGATGGTCTAACCAGGTCTGGGAAGTCTGGGTAATCGCAAAAGTTTGTTCCCCAAAGCGTCTAAACCCCTTGGCAAATTCCTTTGTCTTTCCAAGGCCAAGGGCGCTGGTAAAAACAATGGGCATACTAATCACGGCGTCACTTGTCGAGCGATGATTCAGCTCTCTAAGAACTTCTATACCACTCACCAAGCGATGATCCAAATCTTGCCACAAGCGCGATTGAATCTCCTGCGCCAAAGCCACGAACTGACGTTCACTCGCATCAATTTGCAATAAAGTGATTGATGTAAAGTCACCGATTAAGCGGTTGACATCGGCATGTACAGGTAAGCGATTAAATAAGGTCAGATTTATAGTGAAATCCGCGCGATGACTCCAACTTTCCAACACCTCGGCAAACAAGGTAAGCAAAACAACGGATGGCGTTAGCCCTAATTCACGACTGCGCGCTTGTAATTCCTGCCACTGCTGAACATCGAGTCGACCTTCCCTGCGAACAAATTTCGGTGATTTTATAGCACTAGGCGAACACGCCAAGGGTAGCGCTGGAGGAGGCGGTAAAGTATCAACGCGCTTTTCCCAGTACTCCCAGGATTGTTGTCGATAAATAGACTTAAATGCCTGCTCCGCTAAAAGATAATCGCGAAATGTTAGTGCAGGAGCGAGATAGTTTTTTATTAAGGCTTGCTTGGACTCACCACTGCGTAGCGCCTCATAGTATTCGAACCACTGCGCTGCAAGCGCGTACTGACTCTGCGCATCGACAATTAAAATATCTAAACCAATATGCAAACACCTTGTTTTGCCATCGTCACTGACATGAATATCAAATAGAGGCCAACGGTGAGGATCTAATATTTTATGAGACAATTTATCGCGCAATGCTTGCCGTAGTGCTTGTGGGTTATCGCCCTTAGAAAAGTCATGTTGTGTAAAGGAATAATAGGGTACCTGTTCGAGCACCTGCTGTTCACCAGTGGTCAACACGACTGCCCGCAGCATATCCTGCTGATCAACTAAAATATTCCACGCTTGTTCACAACATGGGATATCTAAATCGACGACATCTATTTCAGAATAAATATGCGTTGAAATATTGCCTAGCTCAAAAACAGGGTTGCGACCTAACCAATAAGCTTGTTGCACATCGGTCAACAAAAATGGGGCGTAACGCTGTTCAACATCATGTATGATGGCAAATTTATCTAAGCTAAACGCCTTCGTATCACTCTTGATCGCACCCTCTATTTTCTGTTTAACAATCTCGATTACGTCATGCAAGCGTGGGTTTAGCAATAGTTCACTTAGAGTAACATGTACATCCGTATTTTTTTCAAGGTCGACCAACAGTTGCGTAGCAAGCAACGAATGCCCACCCATTGAAAAGAAATTCTGATCGGGATGCGCAGAGCCAAGACCCAGCGTATCTTGCCAAATTCCTGCTATGGTTCGGGAACATTCATCTTGCCAGTCATGTTCTGACTGCGACGCCTTTTCCGTTGATAGCTGTTTGAGAGCTTTTCTGTCCGTCTTGCCACTCGGTGTAATAGGCAGGCACTCAAGTGGAATAATTTTTTGCGGAACCATAAATTCTGGTAAACGCTGAGCCAGATCATGTTTAATATCCTCGACATCAATCTGATCATCTGCAGACTGATCACCCGAGGAAAAGTGCTCACCCTGTCGAACAACAATATAAGCACAAAGATGCTGGGCACCAGACTTATCAGTGACGGCAACTACCGCCGCCAGCGCTACGCGATTATCGGCTTGTAAACCCGCCTCTATTTCACCGAGTTCAACACGATGACCACGTATCTTAACCTGCTGATCATCGCGCCCGTGATAGGCAATATTGCCCTGCGCATCGATAGCCACAAGATCACCTGTGACGTAATAGCGTTCACCCGATGGCAAACGAACAAATTTCTCGTCAGTCAGTTTTGGATTTAGCCAATAGCCTTCGGCAAGGTTCTTATGACCACCGACATAAAACGCCCCAACCTCCTCTGCATTAACAGGTGCACCGTGCTCGTCGAGAATGAGACATTGAATATTGGCCAAAGGCTTGCCAATGGGGGGAACACGGGGCCAATGATCAACATCGCTTGCAGACAATACGTGTTGAGTAACCACAACGTGTGTTTCTGTTGGGCCGTATTGATTAACCAGGTCTGCGCCGCTTAGCAACTGAAACCACGTGCGAATTGCATCGGTAATAATGAGTGCTTCACCCGCAGTAACCACCACTTTTAATGGCGGCTGTTGATCACGATAAACACTCGCTTGTGTCGCGAGCTGTTGCAGCGCCACATAGGGCAAAAATAGACGCTGGATGTCATACTCGATAAGCAACTGGTAAAGCCGCGCGCTATCACGTCGATCAGTGTCTTTAATAACGACTAAGGTACCACCGCTACAAAGTGTAGTGAAAATTTCCTGTATCGATACATCAAAATTCATGGACGTGAATTGCAAGGTTCGCAACGGCCCGATGTCTTGATGCTCAGCAATTTGCCACTGAATTAATTGGCTTATTGGTTCATGTCCCATCTCTACAGCTTTCGGCACGCCAGTCGAACCTGAGGTAAAAAGTAAATAGAGACGATCGCTTATCCCCGGCGGAGAAAGTGCAAGTTCTGATGGCGAATATTCACTCGCTTGCTCAACCAGGTTTTGCACATCCATATATTGTGCACTCAATCTGGCAACGGCTTTCTGCTTAGACCATTCATCAATGATGCGGGATGACGCAATAATATTTTTTATACGCCCATGCTCAATCATATGTGCGATACGCGTGATCGGATATTCCGGATCAAGCGAAACAAAAACGAGTCTAAGTCTGATCAAGGCTAGTAAAACAATAAACAGTTCATTCGAACGCGGCAGCGCCAGACCAACGTGGTCGCCAGCCTGAAAGCCACGCGCAATTAATATATGCGCCAATTGGTTGACATGTTGATTTAATTCTCGATAAGTCAGAGCCTTATCATCGAAAACTAAAGCAGCCGCTTCTGGCGTTAACACAACTTGATCAGAAAACAATTCAGAAATTGTTCGCTTTTTATAGTTAAACTCTGAGCCAAGCACTGGCCTTTGATTATTTACACTGAATTTTTTCATGGTGCTTTCAACTAAAATAGGGCTTGTCCCATTAAAGAAATATATCGAGTTGAAAATAGTAAAATTCGTTGCGATGATACTCACCCCCAAAGGTTCCATCGCTGCCGTTAAACCAATAACGTCCGACAGAAAACTGCCAGTCATCCTGGGGCTGCCATTCTAAATACGCCTGAAGTGCGTATTCATTCGGTCGTATCCCCTTAATACCACGTATGCCGCTATTAATTTGATCGTCAAAAAAGCTGTGATCAATGGCAAACGTTATACCGCTGCTCGATGAAAACCCATCTTGGGCTTCAGCATCACTTATATCGGCATTGCTTGTATTGACATTTGGCTCACTATCATAAAATCCTTGTAAATTAATGTAGGCATTACCATTTAATTGATAATCCCAACCGACAACAACTTGCCAAAAATTAGCCTCCACAAGCTCTGAGTTAAGGCTATTAAAAACCGCCGGCACATTATTCTTAAACGTTAATTCTGTGCGCACCGTTCCATTTGATAGCCCTTTAACCATCTGAAGACTATAAGCTTGAAACCTCGAATAAACCTGCTCAATACGAGTTTCAGACAATATTCGATACAAAGCTTCGTCATTAAAACCATTAAAGTAAATAAAATTAACATCAAAACCAGCAGCATAATGCGCTAGACGAAAACCTAGTTCATACTGATCGGGTTGTGAGCCCAGCAAATGAGCAGGCTCATTTTGATTTATTTGTTCAAAAAAAACTTGTAAACTACTTAACAACCAGGGATTTCCAAGATCAGGACGCCGATTTACTTCTGCTTCAGGCAAAAAAATCAGCTCGACCTCGTTACCGCCAAAGTGATAACTTGCCGAAATCAAATCACTTGCCAACCTCGTGCCACTACGACCAGTCGCGATTGGGTCACGGCCATCGATAGGATTAATTAAATCGATTGTATTTTTGCCGTCGGCAACCCCCCAGGTCACACGCTTCTTCCCGATACTTAATGTTAATTTTTCTGTCAATGAATAATTAGCGTACGCTTCGAGCAACTCAAATTCCACATCGCGCTCTCCCTCTTTCTGGCTATGCTGATTAATATCGTAATCATAATCAATACGCGCCGAACCCAGCAATTCGTAATTATTGCCCTGGTATTCCACCTGCCCCCAAAAACGCTGACGGCGGGAGAGAAAATCATTTTTTCTTGATAGATATTGTGCGCGCGACTCAGAAATTGCTTTCCACTTAACATTGCTTTCTCCGGCAGAACTTATCGGAAAGTCTTTAAAAACATCGTCAAAAGCGTATGAGATATTGAAACAGCCACACAGTAAGAAAAGCGTGATCCATTTCAAAAAAACATAGCGCACTACTTTTCCAAAACTAAATTGGCATCAATTTCCTGGACAGCATTAGCTTCTCTTTGCAATGGTTTTAACATATGTAACAACGCCGAAACCAAAAGAAAATCTGTAATTAAAGCAACTAAAAATGAAGTAGCTGCCAAAAATCCAAAATCGTTAAGCGTGTCCATAACAGAAAAGCTAAACACACAGAACCCTGCACTCAACACCAATGTTGTAAAAAGCAGCGGCCTACCCACACCAGCGATAGTGGCGTATATTGCATTTTTGTAATCGGGGTTCTTTTGGAACTCTCGACGAAAATGAAAAAAGAAATGAATAGTATCATCAACGGATACGGAAATTATTATCGGTGCTAGTATCATCAGCATCATATGCATATAGATATTACTGAACCCCATAATGCCCAAACACACAAGTGCAGGCAAAATATTAGGCAACATCGCGATAATTGTCATTTTTATATTGCGGAAGACAAAAAATAACATTATACCTATTGCAATAAATGCAAAGGCAAAGCTCATCAATTGCCCTACCACTATATGATCCGCCAGTGTCGCCATCCAAGCCATGGTGCCCGTTGTATACGACGTATACTTTGGGTTGAGTTCATTAGCAATATACTGATCAACTTGTTCGATAAACCAATGTACATCTTTTGAAGATAAGCTCTGGGTGCGCACCTGCAGTCTAGCTAAGCGATAATCAAAACTCACAAATTTGTCTATCTCGGCACCGCCGCCAGTTTCATAGAGGAATAGATACTCAGCAACTTCGCTCTCGGCACGTGGTAAAGCATAAAAACTTGGATCGTTGTTGTTAAGCGCGGAACGCATTTTTTTTAGTGCATCGAGGATTGAAAACGATTTCTTTGTCAACGCAAGTGAATCGACGAATCCCTGCATTTTCTCGATTTCTACAAGAAAGTCTGGCTGTTTAACACCGCCGGCATATCCACTGTCAACAACAATTTCCAAGGCCATGGACCCACCCATACTATCGTCAATTAAGTCATAGGCAATATGCAGTGGATGTGTTTTTTCGAGATCGCGAATGGAATTTGTCTCCGGTTTCACCCAAGTATAACCAATTAACGAAATGACAGAAACCGCAGCGAAAATAGTAACAATTATTTTCTTATAGGCAAAAGCAAAGTCTGCCACACCCGTTAAAAATCGGGTAAAAAAATCACTCTCCTTAGATTTGAGATTTTTAGCCACATCTTTAGCCCGATTTTTATTCGGAGTAAAGCTCATTAATATCGGACTAAGCGTCAACGACAAAAATAAAGCGACCAGCACACCAACAACGGCCTGCAAACCGATTTCCTGAATTGGCTGAATACTAATGGTAAGAAATGATAAAAAACCCGCTATCGTCGTTAATGACGTTAGCACTATCGGCCAAGCAACATGGGAAAATGTTTCGCGAATGGCAATATCTCTTTGTCTGCCCTGCCGTATTTTATTTAAACAGTCAGCAACAAAATGCATGCTGTCACCTATACATACACATACAAGCAAAATAGGCAGCATAATGACCAGGGTTGACAGCGGTATGCTCACAAGCGCGATGATTCCCATTGTCCAAATAAGGCTGAGAATAATAACAACCATTGGAATTACTACGCCACTTACGCGGCGCGTTGTAAAAATGAGGACGAAAAACATCACAATGAGCGAGATCAATCCTAAGCGATTCATTTCTTCAGCGCCGAGCTGATCAAAGGTATAACTGATAATCGGCCCACCAACGGCATGCGGCTCCAAGTCGGAATATTCAGCCAACACCTTGTTCAACGCAGGGGCGAGCCTTTGACGTGGATCAACACCGTCTTCACCCACATCGGGATAGGGATAAAATTCGAGAAAAAGTGCGAGCACATCATGATTGGATGAAATTAGTTGACCGACAATATCGGGGTATTCTTCAATGCGCTGTTTGAGATCTTGCAGGTCTTTTTCACTTGCAGGTAAGGGTGCCATGACAGGTTGAATTGTCACTCCCAAACTGTCGCTTTTTATCTGCTCCGCTGTACCCAACCAAGTTAGCTGCTTAATAAAAGGCACATCTTTTTGCAGAATTTCCACCAAGTGATTAACACGCTTTAGAATTTTCGCGTCATATATGTCGCCGGTATTTAGTAGAATGTAAATAAAATCGTCGTTGCCAAATACTTTTTTAAATTCATCAAACTTTCTTTGGGTTTCATCATCATGAATGAGCGCGGACTCATTCGAGTTGTCCATAACTAAGTTATTCATCTGATGGAAAAGGGCAATCGTGACAAAAGAGATGAACGCAAGAGTCAAAAAACGATAACGGATTATGATAGACAAGAAGTTATCAGACATAGATTGTCGCCAAAAACAACGTTTATTTTAAGTTCGGAAAGACATGCAGCGCGGAAATTAACTTGTCAACCACTCAAGAATAGCTACTCCCCCAAGCGATGATACACTATATCATTAATTCACAAGCCAAAACAAATGATATTCATTCTCATTTGAAAAATATGATACTTTGGCATAAAATTCACTTATTTAGACATTTAAATTGTTTTTCTCGGGGGGAAAAATATGAATAAGTTGAAGCTGGCGATTGCAATAATACTGTTAAGCACAGGAGCTTTTGCGGGAGATAATGATAACAGCGTCACGGAAACGGCGATAGATACAGTAGCAAGAAATGAAGAACAGGTGGTTGTTATCGGATCAAAAATTGACTCAACGATTCAAGAGTTACCGAGTTCAGTGACTGTGTTAACTGAAGACTTCCTTCACAATTCTCGCATAGAAACCATTACCGATATCGATAACTACGTACCTAACTTAAAATTCAGTCAACTCGGTGAAGTGGGCGATCGCTACATTAGTATTCGTGGCATATCTTCCAATCCGCTGATTGAAAATCGAGTCGCTGTCTATATTGATGACGTTCCCTATCGAACGATCAATGATCAGCTACTTGTCGATATTGCTCAAATAGAGGTCTTGCGCGGGCCTCAAGGCGCACTCTACGGTGCAAACACCGAAGGTGGTGTTATTGTTGTCAACACGGCTCCCATACAACCTGATTTTCGCTTTCGCTCTTCGTTGAGCACAGAATCATTTAATGATGATATGAAATACAACTATTCATTAACCGCATCTGGAGGTATCACCGATAACTTGTCAGGTCGTTTTGCGATAAATGGAAAAAAGGGCGATGCTTACTCGGTAAATATCGACCCAACACGAGAAAAGGGTGATTTCGACGACAAAGCCTTTCTCACAAGTGTATTTTTTAATCCAACAGAAGATTTGGAAATCAATTTCCAAGTCTCTGGTGAATTTAATCGTGCCGATGGCATGTATGAACAAGGCTATGTGCCCATCAATCGCGATTTATACAATGCATTGTTCGCACAAGCCAACCCAACATTCGAAACGCTTTTTGGCGTATCCCAGATCAATACACGCGCAGTTGATGAATACGAATATCATATGGACGGATTGCGTGAGTTTGACGAGGACGAGTGGGTAGCATCAATAAAAATTGCTTACGCATTTTATTTCGCAAATTTAATTTCCGTTAGTAGTTTTCGTGATCACGAAGAACGTGGCTTTGGTGCAGAATTTGAATTTACCAGTTTTCCTTTAGTGAATACTGGTGGTGAAGATGGCCGTGAAGAAATTTATCAAGAACTGCGTTTGGTATCACGCGAAGATTCTGATTTAGAGTGGATTGTGGGCGTAAGCTATTTTGACTCAGACAGATCGTTTAATGTTGAAAGCAAAGATAAAATTGCCGGCGAAACAGAATTTAGAGCTTTACCACCGCTACTCCAAGGCAGCACAGATACGTCACTTTTCGGCAATGTCCGCGTACCATTTTTTGGGGATAAGCTGGGCGTCGCCTTCGGTGCTCGATGGGAAAGAGCCACGCGTAGCGTCGAGCGAAAAGAACCAGGGATTTTCACAACAGGTGGCCAGCCTGCAGCTATTTTCCCAGTACTTTCGGCAGAGGAAGACTTTACTGAGTTACTACCAAAAGTCTCCGTGGATTACTCCCTCACCGACGATGTACGCCTATATGTAAGCGCTGCAAGTGGTTGGCAACCCGGTGGGTTTAATGATGATGCCTTTGTCGAAGGTGTTCCTTCAAATTTCACTCGCTATAAACCGGAAAGCGTCGTCACTTATGAGTTGGGCGCAAAAGCCAACGATCCAAAGAATAACTTGTTTTGGTCACTCGCAGTTTTTTACACAGAAGCGGATGACTGGCAAGAATTTAATTACATACTCGACAGTAATGGCGTTGCTCAGTCAACAGGCCTAGTTGTAAATGCCGACAAGCTGATCAGTCAAGGTGTTGAAGCTGAAGTGAACTGGTCACCACTTTCGTCACTGCAAATTATTTCCGG
>JAAUXX010030389.1_pt1 | contig 34227 bp, 28 predicted proteins | sample 7278111 | NCBI WGS metagenome assembly JAAUXX01 (sample SAMN14350116, study PRJNA611818) | marine sediment metagenome | isolation source: surface marine sediment (1.8m) | place: French Polynesia: Moorea | collected 2018-08
CTTACTCCGACGGCATAAACCCCGATCAACACGGTACGAATAACTCTTTGACTTCACGACTCTCTTCAGATCTCGCTGCGACCGCTTCCTCGGGCGGTATAAATTCGGCGGACTCCGCTTCGACTTCCCCCTCGGGCGCCATAAATTCAGCAGACTGCGCTGCGACCGCTTCCCCGGGCGGGATAAATTCGGCGGACTCCGCTTCGACTTCCTCCTCGGGCGCCATAAATTCGGCAGACTGCGCTTCGGCTTTCTCCTCGGCTACGGGCCATTCAGCCTCGAATGGCGGCGTCTCGGCATGCGAAATATCGAGCGGAATTTCGGCGGATCCCGCCTCCGGCTCGATGTCTGCCGAGATTTCAGTTACCTCAAACGCAGCTGTCTCACCGAACTCGATGGCATCTGTCTCGGGTAAAACCTCAGGCACCTGCTCTGAAGCGCCTGGCTCCTGCGCAGCAAGCGAGCGCTCCTCTTCCTCAGCGACTGTGAAAGATAGTTCTTCGTTGGCGCCGCTTTCTTCCGCCATCGGTTGCGCTATCGTCTCCTCGGGCTCAGATGCGTGAAGTTCACCTGCCAACGCCGGGACGGCGCCATCTTCGGACGCCAGAGTTTCCAGCAGTTCACCATCTCCGGTTTCAAAATCAATGGCAAACTCTTCCGACGCATCGTCGAGCTCAAAGGTGATTTCCGCACCCTCATCGTCTTCAACATCAAGGGAGACCGCTTGTTCAAACAGACTGTCGTCCTCTGTTTGCGTTTCCTCGGCGACGACACCCCCGCTAACATCGAAGGAGGTTTGCGGCTCGTCGCCAAAGTCGATAACGAAATCTTCTTCCGGCAGCTGAATTTCGGGCTCAAATTCAATGGTCTCATCGACCGCCGGCAATTCCGCAACCTCCGGTCGCGGCGTTTCTTCCCGCAGAACAGAATCGAGCAACGCGCGAATGGAGGAAGTGAGCCCGTCGGAAGGGGATACGATATTTTGCCCGGCAGCTACCGCATCCACCATGTCCAGCAGGGCTTCATGTCCCTGATACATCAACGTGAAGAATTGTTCATCGCGCGGAATTTTCTCCTCCACGGCGAGTTGATGGGCTTCGCCCAGCATCTCACTGAGGCTGCACATATCGCTAAAGTTGGCCTGCCGAGCACCCTCCGCCAACACGGCCAGCTCAGAGATAAGGCTGTCGAGTTCGGCGGCGACATCGTCGCCGCGCCGACAGCGATCGAGCAATTTGTCCGCTTCGAGCAGCAATGCAATCTCTTCCGCCATGACCAGCGACAGCATTCGCGGGTCGACTTTATGAGCCACCGTATCCTCGCCTTTGTCGGGCGCTATATGGCCAAGCGCCAGCTCACGCAGTTCCAGCGTACGAGCGACGAACTGCGCCACTTTCGGAATATCGACTTTCTCATCGGCATCAATTTGCTCAACGCCCAGACGGGTGTAATCGACGGCATCGCGAAGCAACTGCAGGATATCCTCGTCAATGCGCACCTGGTAGGCGATAAGCTCTTTGGCAAGGTGTTCGAGCGGCTCCGCGATCTCGGCGATAGGCCAGACCTGCGCCATTTTGGCGCTGCCTTTCAGCGTGTGCAGGGCGCGCTGCAGGGCGTCGGTCGGCACGGAATAGAGTGGCGCCTCATCATCCATTTGTCGGATAAAGTCTTCCAACGTTTGCAGATGGCTGACGGATTCCTGTGAGAAGATTTCCTGCAAAACGCGGTCGACTGACTCTTCCTCCTCATCGCTGTCGTCAAAAGCCGCAAGCGATGGCGAAGTTGTTTCAGCGGATGGTTCAGGATGCGGCTCGGCAGCCGCATCGTCTGTGGCCTCGGCAACCGGTTCCTGCACCGGCACTGCCGCCGACGCCTGACCGTACAGGGGAACCGGGTCCGCCAGGGCGGCGGGAAAATTACCTTCCGAGATTTCGTGCGCCCAGGCCTCGTATTCCGAGGTCAGCTCCTTGACGGGGTTGGCAATTCTCTTCTCAAAAGCCTCCACCAGCACCGGAATCACGGCAATTACAGCGTCGACCAGGTGGAATATGTGGGGCTGAACGCGAATCGTGCGATCAATAACGCGGTTGAGCATGTTTTCCACCGACCAGGCGAGTTCGCCGATATCGAAGGCCTCCACCATGCGACCGCTACCCTTCAAGGTGTGGAAAGCGCGACGGACGACCACCAGCGCATCCTGATCGGAATCCTTGGATCGCCACTGCGGATAGTGCTCTTCGAGTGTCTCCAGCACCTCTCCAGCCTCCTCGATGAAAATCTCTATAATTTCATCGTCGATATCACTTTCGCGTTCTTCAGCCGCCGGCTGTGGCGCCGGCGCCTCGGCGATATCCGGCGGCGACGCTTCGCGTCGCGACTCCTCCACCTCCGGTTCCGGAGTCGGTTCGGGGGCTGCCGCTGCGGGCGCCTGCTCGGCGACCCCTGCGGTTGGAGCAGTCTCGCCAAAGGCGGCGACATCGGGCTCCGGCAGCGTAGTTTCCTCTTCCGCCACGGACGCCTGCTCCACCTGCGGAACCGGCGCAAGCGCCTCGCCCCCCTCGGGTTCTGCTGCGCCCACCTCCGGTACGGCCAATAGCTCTTCGGGCGCCGGGGTGACCTCTGAGATCGCCGCCACGGGCGCGGGCTCCGGCAGCGCTACCTGGTAACCGAGATCGGCGACACTCTCCTCGGCAATATCCAGCATAGAGTCCGAATCTTCATGCAGATTTTCCATCAGACGTTCGAGATAGTACTCAACGCTGGCCATCGCGTCGGCCAGAGATTCCAGCGACTGAAAACTTGGATGCTCCGAGCCGTCGATCAGTTTTTCCTGAATGTAATTGGCGCACGAATTGATAATCGCCGCCGGCCTTCGCAGTGGGATCATATTCAAACCACCGCGAATATCCATCAACATGGTGCCGACATTTTCCAGGTGCTGTTTATCCCACTGCGAGCTGATGTAGTCGATGATGGACTCTTTGGCGCTCAAAAGTCCGGCGGCGCACTCTTTCACCACCGCGGCTTTGGCGTTGTCGATTTCGACTTCGCGCTCGTCGACCCGGGCCAGATCAACATTTTTACCGGCAGATTTGGCAATCGCACGCAATCGATGTTCAATCTCGATAATATTGCCGGCAGTCCGCATGAGTTCCTGCTCATCGATAGTGTTGGCTTCACTGATTTTCTCCAGGCGCTCGCTCTGGGCGAGCATCTGCTTGCGCAAATCGCCAATGCCGAGCACCGCCAGTGTATCGGCAACGCGTTTTACCGCCGGCAGGACCTCTTTGACGTCACTGCCCGACCCCTGGCCGGAAAGCGAGGCATCAAGCACCTGTTTAATGCCGCCAAGCTCGTCCTGCAAGGCCACCACTACCGAGCGAATAGCGCCGGCATCAGGCGCCTGTAGCATGTCCTCGGTGGCGTCCTTGGCATCCTTATTAGTGCCCAGAAGGGAGGCTTTTAGCTTATATTTTGCTTTTACCCGGTTAACTTTCTCGCTGCCGTCTTCCGCCCGCGCCACATAGTACAAAAGGTTTTTCAACAATGATTCCCGCGGCTTAGTGTCCAACGCCGCCGGAGCATTTTCACCTAGAATTCTCAATTCGCGCGCGAGGTAGCGCAGCAGGCCGCGCACGGCGACGGTCAGCTCGATATCATCGCGCTGCAAACCTTCTATCAGCGCGGCTGAGACTTCCCAAACGGGGTAACCCGGCGTGCCGCTGGAAATGAGTTCCAAACGGGAAAACACTTTATCGAGATACGCTAAATTTTCCTCGACTTTTATACCGCGGAGCACACTGGCCGCGGCAAACTGGTACATCTCGCGCAACTTCTTAAGCACCTGAGCGAGCTTTGCCCGATCCTGCACGACCGGATGCTTTTCACCTTCAACAACGCCGACACTCGATAAATCCGGGCAAAAAAGGTTGGTTTCGCTGAGATAACTCTGCTTTCTCACCGCGCGTAAATCGTTGAGCAGCGGCATAACGCGCATCGGGTTATCTTCCTTGTTGGATTTGACGTGCTCCAGAAAAATAGGCAGTTGCAGAAGCCCGCGCATCAACACTTCCTGGGCTTCCGGAATGCTGACTACGGAATTATCCATGATTGCCTGCGCGGTCTGTTCCATTTCCTCCGCTAACAGAGCGGCTCCATGAAATTCCACCATTTGCAGTGACCCGTGCACTTGGTGAATATGGGTCAAACAAAAGCGAATACGCGTCGAGTCCTTCGGATCTTCAACGTAGGCTTCAAGTGACTGGCGCGCCTCTTTCAAGGTGTCGGAGATCTCGCCCAACACCCAATCCAAAGCTGCAAAATTTCGTTTTTCTCCCATAACGGGGCCCTATCGTTTTGCCGCGAGCCTATTTGCGGATATAGGCTTGAACATCTTCCACCGCCACTCGCTGTACCTGGTCATTGGTCCAGTCGACCACTTCGCCCAGACCACATACCAGAATACCCCCTGGCTTAAGGCGGTCGACAAAGGCGTTCATTATCTGGTGCCGCAACCAACGGCGAAAATACACCAGCAAATTCTGACAAAAAATCACATCCAGCTCGATAGCGGGGAATTCGTTAATATTGAGCACATTTGCCTGGTTGAAACACACCCGGTCCAACAGTTCTCTATTGATCGCAAAGCGGCCCTTTTCCCTAGCGCTGAAGTAACGCTGCCGAAAGGGGGTATCGATCATCTCGACCTTGCGCTGCGGGTAGAGGCCGGATTTGGCAATCGCCAGCGCGGCGCGGCTGATGTCGGAAGCGATAATGCCGAAGTATGGCTCCAGCCTGGCGAACTCAAAAGTCTCATTCATTACCATCGCCAGCGTGTAGGGCTCTTCTCCCGATGAGCAACCCACGCTCCAAATGTCGAAAGCGCTGTTGAGCTGTTGATTATTGATTTGAGTTTGCAGATATTGCTGTACGTAATTGACAGAAGGTCGATGGCGGAAAAAGCTGGTTTCTTTCACCACCAGGCGATCGATCAACACCGACCACTCCATCATGCCGGCAACACCGTCCACGACACGGTTATAGTATTGGGTGTAATCACTATGACCCAGTTCGCGCATACGCATGGAAACCTGGGTTTGCAAAAATACCCGCTGCGCATCTCCGAGACAAATGCCGGCTCTGTCTTCCAGGAGCTTGCTCCACTGATCGAACTGCTGATCAGTAAGATCCGGAGCGGCTTGCAACGACCAAACCATACCTTAGGATAGTCTCGCTCTAATGTTGTGTTTAAGCCCGGGAGCCGGTCTGATCGTAAAGTTCTTCCGTGTAGGCGTCATCCATCGACAGATCCATCACCTCGTCTTCAAGGGTGGCGATTTCTACTTCCTCTTCAGGCTCGGGCTCCGCAACAGTCTCGGTAGCCACTTCCTCCAGAGTGTCCAAATCACGCACAGAGGCAAACTCTTCGGTTTCCTGATTGGCGTAGTCTCCTACCGCCTCTTTCTCAAGCAGATCCGGCAGCGTGAAGCCCGTCACCGACTCTCTGAGTTCCACCGCCATCTCAGCGAGATTACCGATGGATTTCGCGGTGGCGCTCGTACCGGCAGAGGTTTGCGAGGTAATTTCCTGAATCACGTTCATGGTATTAGAGATATGGCCCGCGGAAGATGCTTGCTGGCGCGCCGCATTAGAGATGTTTTGAATCAGTTCCGCGAGGTTGGCCGATACCGTTTCGATCTCCTCCAGCGCCACACCCGCATCCTGCGCCAGGCGAGCTCCGCGAACCACTTCCGCGGTGGTCTGCTCCATCGAAATTACCGCATCATTGGTATCATTCTGAATCGTTTTAACCAAGGCTTCGATCTGCTTGGTCGCCGTCGCTGAACGTTCCGCGAGACGCTGTACCTCGTCCGCAACCACCGCAAAACCGCGACCCGCGTCACCGGCCATCGACGCCTGAATCGCGGCGTTCAATGCCAGGATGTTAGTTTGGTCGGCGATGTCGTTAATCAAACTTACGATATCGCCGATTTCCTGGGAGGATTCCCCCAGACGTTTAATACGCTTTGATGTTTCCTGGATCTGCTCGCGGATCGTGTCCATCCCGCGGATGGTATTTTGCACCACTTTGGCGCCGTTGTTTGCGATCGATACCGACCGCTCCGCAACACCGGCCGACTCCGCCGCGTTGGCGGATACCTGATCGATCGTCACCGCCATCTCGTTCACCGCGGCCGACGCACCGGCGATTTCCTGCGCCTGATGCTCGGAAGCCTCCGCCAGATGGAGTGCAGTCTGTTGCGTGTCAGATGAACTTTTCACAACCCGACCGGACGTTTCGTTAATCCGCGATACCAGAATCCGCAGTTGGTCGATGGTGTAGTTAATAGAGTCCGCGATGGCGCCGGTGAAATCCTCGGTCACTGTCGCTGTCGTGGTCAGATCCCCATCCGCAAGGTCGGCGAGTTCATCGAGCAAGCGCAAAATCGCATTTTGGTTCCTCTCGTTGGTTTCGGCGGTTGTTTTTAAGCGGCGATTGGTCGCTTGGTTAATCTGCCAGCCGATCATAATGAGAAAGACGAGCGCCGCGACACCAACGATGATCAGTACCGTGTTATTCACGGGCCGCGTTGCCGGCAGGCCGGAAATATCCTGCGTCAAGCCACTTAGCGACTCGAGCAATAACGGACTCAGCTCTAGAATTTCTGCCGTTGCCACACGCGCCTGGGAAAGTGCGGGCTGCGCCTCGAAAATTTCGCGGATGGAGCCGCTGACGAATTCAAACAGTTCGGTAATTTCGTTCAAGCTCGCGCGCGCTTCACGGTCGGTGACCCGCGAAATACTCATCGCCACGTCACCGCTTTTCATGCCGCTCAATACCCGTCCGAAAACATTGGCGTCGATATTAAACTGATCTGCGGCGCGGTTGGCGCCTTCGCCGCCGACAAGCATTTTGTCAACGTTACGACCAATGCGCTCGGCGACACGGATCTGCGACTGCGCGAGAGAGACCTGATCTGCCGGAGCATTGTTCTCAAGCAGAATATCCACCACGTTGGTATATTCCGATTGCAGCTCCGGTAGCGATTCGTTCAGCGTGTTAGCCACATCGTGCAGGAAGATAATGGTCTCTTTATTATCAATGATTACTTTCGAGTTTTGCTGGATCCGCGACCAGATGCCGTCGAACTCAGCCAGTGGTTCAGCCAGCACCACGCGAGTATGGTTATCGCTCGCTCTGAGCCGGAGCCACGAGGCGTCCATCGCAGCGACAACACTTTGCAAATCGGCGAAAGCCTGTTCACCGCCACCGGTGGCGTCCCGCGACAGGGAGGTCAGCTGGTAGGATGATGCCCGTAGATCCGACGTCTGGTTAAGGTAACTCTGGTCGCGCTGACTGTCAGAGAAGAGTTTATAGAGTATCAATCCCATCAACCCGAATAACACCAATAGCGCGGCGACGAGAATTGCCAGCACCGGATTGGATTTTGCTCTGGCCAGTAGGTTAGCTGAATCAGTTTTCATACGACGCTCCCAAGCGATTGTATGTGCTTTGCACTCAAATAAATTTGAGCATTACCGCGGTGTACTTCAGTAAGCCCAAGCATCACGACCCGAGTTAGGAAGCAGATGCATTCAAAAAATTAGGATTTTGCGCCAGCGCCCCCATGTCGAAAACACACCAGGGCTCTCCCGCGCCATCCCTGTAAGCTCCGTTTACAAACTGCTTGAGCCCCCGCGGGAGCTCTCCGTCAAATTTTTCATAGGTATCGGCAACAAAGTGCTGCATACCGTAAGCCCGATCAACGACCAGGCCGCTATATAAATTCTCCGCCTCTAAAACGAGTACGCGGTGAGATTTTTTTTGGCTGCCAATTTGGCCGCCGGCAAATCTTGCCAGGTCGAATAGCGGCAGCAGCCGACCGCGCACATTGGAGAGACCCACCACCCAGGGTTGCACACCAGGCAATCGCGTGGCGGCGGGCACCTCCATAAGTTCTGACACCCGGCCCATGGGCACCACGAAGCGATAGCCCAGGCAAGAGAAGCCAACGCCACTCCAACGCCGTGCGACATCTGCCTGCGCCGGCAGTCCGACAGCTGATCTTCTGCTAAGGGCGGCCAGACCGGCCAGTGCTTCAAATGCAGGATTCGCCATGTGAAAACTCTATACGCCGACCTTTTTCATCGCATCGAAAAGCTCTTTCTCATCGATGGGCTTGGTGAGATAGGCCTTGGCTCCCTGGCGCATGCCCCACACGCGGTCAGTTTCCTGATCTTTGGTGGTGACAATGATGACGGGAATGTGGGCAGTTTCAGGCGCTTTTGTGAGCTGACGCGTCGCCTGAAAACCATTTAACCCCGGCATGACGATATCCATGAGTACGAGGTCGGGGCGCTCGACCTTCGCGGTGGCCACACCGTCTTCGCCATTCCCCGCGGTTATCACAGTATGACCGCTCTTTTCCAGCATCCCTGTCAGCTTGTAAGTTTCCGTGGGTGAATCATCAACGATTAGCACTTTTGCCATATTTCCTCCAGGAAATTTTGGATAAATTTCCAAATTATTATCAGCTCGCTCGGGCCACCTTGACGTGCGCTTCGATCGCGCCCAACAACTCTCCTTTGCTAAAGGGTTTGGTCAGATATTGATCGGAGCCGACTATTCTGCCCTTGGCCTTATCAAAGAGCCCGTCTTTACTTGAAAGCATGATCACAGGGGTCGACTTGAATTCACTGTTATTTTTGATCAGGGCGCAGGTCTGGTAGCCATCCAAACGCGGCATCATGATATCGACAAAAATGATATCGGGGCGGGTATCCGCAATTTTCGCCAATGCGTCAAAGCCGTCAGTTGCAGTGACCACCGTGCAACCTACTTTTTTCAGCAAAGTCTCGGCGGTGCGGCGAATGGTTTTACTATCGTCTATCACCATCACTTTGAGGTGCTCTAAATTTACGTCCATACACTGACCTTGAAGTGGTTGTGGGGAAGAGGCATCGCGTTTCGCGGCTTCCTCCGGTTATTTTTGGATCCTTAACTTTTAACATAGATTTCCAGTTTAATCTATAACTGCTTGAAAGGAAAAGAAATCCACTTCCTCTTTATCCTCCAAAATTTAGCCTCTGGAAAAGCAACGCATACCCTTTATAATTGATCAAAAATCGTGATTTCGCCAATTTTAACTGTGCAAAAACTCAATTTCGGAGAGTATTTTGACTAATAACAGTGAACAAAAACCGAAAAAGGAAGTTGTTCTGGGGGTTGTCATGGATCCGATTTCAGATATTAAGTTCGCCAAAGATACAACTTTGGCCCTTCTGCTCGCCGCACAACGGCAAAATTTCGCACTTCGCTATATCGAAATGACCGATTTGTATCTCCATAACGGTGTCGCCATGGCATCTTGCCGGCCACTAGAAGTATTTGACGACAGCCGGCGATGGTTTAGCTTGGGAGAAAGGGAGAATATCACGCTGGGAAAACTCGACGTGATTCTTATGCGCAAGGATCCGCCATTTGACAACCAGTATATTTACGCGACATACGTTCTTGAAAGCGCCGAAAATGCAGGCTGCCTGGTGGTCAACAAGCCACAAAGCCTGCGTGACTGCAACGAAAAAGTGTTTGCCACCACATTTCCCCAGTGCTGTCCGCCGGTACTGATCAGCCGCGAAAAAAAACGTCTGCGTGGCTTTTACGAAGCGCATCGAGACGTCATCTTCAAGCCCCTGGATGGCATGGGGGGCGATGGTATTTTTCGCTGTAAACCCGATGATCCGAACGTCAGCGTTATCCTGGAAACGCTGACCTTACACGAATCTACCTATATCATGGCGCAGAAATTTATTCCCGAAATTGCCAAGGGCGATAAGCGTGTGCTGGTGATCAACGGCAAACCGATTCCCTATGGCTTGGCGCGCGTTCCGGCGGTTGGCGAAACCCGCGGAAATTTGGCGGCGGGCGGCGAGGGCATAGCAGTGGCGCTGACCGAACGCGACCATTGGATTGTAGAACAGGTCGCTCCCACCCTGGTTGCCAAGGGCCTGTTATTTGTCGGGCTCGACATTATCGGCGATTACCTAACAGAAATTAACGTTACCAGCCCCACTTGTGCACGCGAAATTGACGATGCCTTCGATACCCAAATCGGTGATCTGCTCATGCGCGAAATTTTGCGTCTGATGGCTTAATTGCGTTCCGGAGGTTACAGCATCGTGAGCACAACACCAGACGTCGGAAGCGGTGATCGCCTAAGTTTCACTCTATTCCTTGCCGTGGCGGTACACGCGCTGATCATTTTCGGCGTGACGTTCACCGTTGACAGCGGCACCAAGATCGCGCCGACGCTCAACATCACGCTGGCCACCCACGATGCCAAGACGCCGCCCGAAAAAGCAGACTTTCTGGCCCAACACAATCAACTGGCTAGCGGCACCGTCGCCGAAGTCAAAGAACTTACGGTCAAAGACCGGGCGGAGCTGCAGGATGTGCGCATACGTGAAATCCGTCCAAGCCCGCAGCGTCGGGCGAGCACTCGACAAGAGGCGACAAAACGCTTGCTGACGACGTCGCAGGCATCGAGCCACGACGTCATGCTGGAGGAGGAGACAATGCAGCAAGAAGCGACCGAGGAGACCCACGCGGGAGAAGAACTGGACACTCCGGTCGCCGACCCGGAATTCGCCACTCTGCAGGCCAAGCTGGATAAATTGAAACAGGACCTCGCCAAGCAACCCCGTATTCGCCGCCTCACCTCAGTGTCCACCAAAGCTTCCTACGACGCGCGATACCTCAATCAGTGGGCGCAAAAGGTTGAGCGTATCGGTAACAAGAATTTCCCCAAGGCGGCGCTTAAAAACGAAATCTTCGGCAAATTGCGCTTATCTGTCATGATTTTGCCCAACGGCGCCGTTGAAAACGTTGAAATTCTCCAAAGCTCAGGCCACGTGATACTCGACGAAGCGGCGATGCATATTGTCAAACTGGCCTCGCCTTTCCAACCATTCCCCAGGGAGATCCGCCAACAGACGGACAAGCTCGAAATTATCCGCACCTGGCGCTTTGAAATCACTGGATTAAAAACCACGCGCTGACCCCTTGTTTTATTTATTTAAAACCTCATACTGGGGGATATGGGAAAGAAGTTTCAGTTGCACCAGTATTCTGAAAACAGCCTGCGAAATCACTTCCTCATCGCGATGCCAGGGCTGAAGGATTCTATTTTTTCCGAATCGGTGACCTACATTTGCGACCACAGCGAGCAGGGCGCCATGGGCATCGTGCTCAATCAGCCACTCAATATCTGCCTTAACGAAGTTTTTGACCAGCTGTCTCTCAGTTATGACAGCAGCGCCTGCAGCACCCCCGTGCTTGCCGGGGGGCCGGTCAATGTTCAACAGGGCTTTGTCATTCACAAGAATGAAGGCAGGTGGGATTCCACACTGCAGATTACACCTCAAATCTGCCTGACCGCCTCACGCGATATCGTCAGCGCCATCGCCAGCAATCAAGGCCCCACGGGCGCCCAGTTCGCCCTTGGTTACGCCGGCTGGAGCCCCGGCCAGCTAGAAGATGAGATATCCGCCAACAGCTGGCTCACCGTCCCAGCGGAAGAGCGCATCATCTTCGAGGTGCCAGTCCATGAACGACGCGCCGCGGTGGCGGGACAACTGGGGATTGATCTCAATCTTATTTCTGGAGTGGCGGGTCACGCCTAGTACTCCGTCAATATTATGTTGATAGTGCCCTCCACGCGCACCAATATTATCGCCTTTGACTTCGGCAGCAAGCGCATTGGCGTGGCCGCCACCAATACTGCGGCGCAAAAGATTGCCGGGGTGTGCACCGAACTCAAGCCTATAAGCGCCCGCGAGGGCATACCGGACTGGAACGAAGTGGGGTCACTGCTCGACCAATGGACTCCCGCCAAAATAATCGTTGGCCTGCCATTGGATGCTGACGGTGGCGACATGGAAATCACCCGCCGCACGCGAAAATTCTGTAATCGTCTGCGCGAGCGTTTTGGCTGCCAGATCGAGCTTGTCGACGAAACATTGTCCACCCGAGCCGCCAAGGCCGAGGCCTCTGCACGCGGTCGTTCACACCACTATGCAAGCTCACCGGTAGATTCCATTGCCGCACGCCTGATTCTCGAATCGTGGCTGCGTGACAATCAAGCGCGCTAAAAGCGGTTCATACGGCTGCTTTCGTCTTCCTGAATCGCAAGTTCATCCGCGGCGTTTGCCAAGTACTCGGCGTCGGTCTCGGAGCCGAGCTTGATCATCAGGCGCAGATCATTCGGCGAGTCGGCATGAGCGAGCGCATCCTCGTAAGTAATTTCCCCGGCATCGTAAAGTTCGTAGAGGGCCTGATCGAATGTCTGCATGCCGAGTTCGTTCGATTTTTTCATCAGTTCTTTGAGTTCGTGCACCTGGCCCTTGCGGATAATATCTGCCGCCAGGGGCGTGTTCAGCAGCACTTCCAGACACGCCCGGCGCCCGTTGCCGTCCGGGGTCGGAATCAACTGCTGGGCGACAATTGCCTTGAGGTTGAGGGAGAGATCCATCCACAGCTGCGTGTGGCGATCCGCCGGAAAGAAGTGGATAATGCGGTCGAGCGCCTGGTTGGCGTTGTTTGCGTGCAAGGTGCACAAACATAAGTGACCGGTTTCCGCAAAGGCAATAGCGTAGTCCATGGTCTCACGGGTGCGCACCTCGCCGATCAAAATGACGTCGGGCGCCTGCCGCAATGTGTTTTTAAGCGCCACCTCAAAAGAATCTGTGTCAATCCCCACTTCCCGCTGGGTGATGACGCAACCCTGATGCTGGTGAATAAATTCGATCGGATCTTCAATGGAAATGATATGGCCCTTGGAGTTGCGATTGCGGTGGCCGATCATCGACGCCAGCGAGGTGGATTTGCCGGTGCCGGTGGCGCCGACAAAAATCACCAACCCGCGTTTGGCCATGGCGAGTTCCTTGATGATTTCCGGCAGCCCCAAATCATCGACCTTGGGAATTTGCGTTTCGATTCGCCGCAATACCATTCCAGCCAGATTGCGCTGAAAAAAAGCGCTCGCGCGAAACCGGCCCACCCCCCTCGCGCTGACAGCAAAGTTGAGCTCCTTGTCGGTCATAAACTCCTTGCGCTGACGGTCATTCATCACGCTCAGGCAGATTTCCCGCGTTTTTTCCGGCGATAACGGCGTGGTCGTTACGGGCGTGATCTTGCCGTGTATCTTGATTGAGGGCGGAAAGCCGGCGGTGATAAAAAGGTCGGAAGCGCCTTTTTCCACCATCAGCGTTAAGAGTCGGTCGAGATCCATACTATCTTCCTCGATTGCACCCGCAGGGGGTTGCAGCTACTAAATCTTGTTTCAATGTATCTTAGCGCCGGACAAAACACCAGTCCGTGGCGCAGCGCACTTTGCGGACGGTTCCCGGCCCACATAATTCCGCCTAAACCGCGCGGATTAAAAATTTTCCGGCATTTTCGCTTTCTCTCTGGCGATGTCGCGGGCGATGATGCGCCGCTCCACCAGGTCGGCCAGACATTGGTCCATGGTCTGCATCCCCACCGCGCCGCCGGTTTGAATTGCCGAGTACATTTGCGCCACCTTGTCCTCCCGAATCAGGTTGCGAATGGCCGAGGTGCCACGCATGATTTCATGCGCGGCCACGCGCCCCCCGCCGTTTTTCTTTAACAGAGTCTGCGATATCACCGCTTCCAGTGACTCCGACAACATCGAACGTACCATGGCCTTTTCATTGGCGGGAAACACATCGACGACGCGGTCGATGGTCTTGGCCGCAGAGGTGGTGTGCAGGGTGCCAAAGACCAAATGGCCGGTTTCCGCCGCCGTCAGCGCCAAGCGAATGGTCTCCAAATCCCGCATCTCGCCCACCAGGATAATATCCGGATCTTCCCTCAAGGCCGAGCGCAACGCCTCGGCAAAGCCGTGGGTATCGCGATGAACCTCGCGTTGGTTGATCAGGCATTTTTTACTTTCGTGGACAAATTCGATGGGGTCTTCGATCGTCAGAATATGGTGGTATTTGTTTTCATTGATGTAGTCCATCATTGCCGCCAGCGTGGTGGACTTGCCCGAACCGGTGGGCCCAGTCACCAGCACCAGGCCGCGCGGTACCGATGAGACGTCGCGAAAAACCTGCCCCATGCCAAGCTCTTCCATGGTCAGCACCTTTGACGGAATGGTCCGAAATACGGCGCCTGCACCGCGGTTTTGGTTGAAGGCGTTGACCCGAAAACGGGCGACGCCGGGAACTTCGAAGGAAAAGTCAGTTTCTAGAAATTCCTCAAAATCCTTGCGCTGCTTGTCATTCATGATGTCGTAAATCAGGCTGTGCACCTGTTTGTGCTCCATCGGCGGCAGGTTGATTCGCCGGACATCGCCATCGACCCGAATCATGGGCGGGAGTCCCGCCGACAAATGGAGATCCGAGGCCCCCTGCTTGGAGGAAAACGCCAACAATTCAGTAATATCCATAGAGTTAAGCCTTTGCGGTGGATTGATTTACGTTGCCCTTGGCGGGCATTCTGTTGCGCTGCCACACTTAACAAGTGTAGATGATCCCCTGCCGCATGAAGGCGTTGAACTGAGGTTCTCAACGCATACCTCGCTATCCGGCAGACGACAGACCCGAAGGGGCTGATTTCCGTTTTTTAACCCGGAGCGCGCCTGGGTAGGGCTTTCTGAGACACGCCGTAGACCCTTCCCTGGGGGCTCGGCTGCCGCTCCCTGCGGCAGACGGTCTCAGAAAGCCCTACCCAGCCACGCTCCTACCACCGAGAAACGTCAATATTCCGCGTAGGCAAGCACCGTTCCACTGAGACTCGAATAGTACTTACTTGCGGCGAGAACGATGATAGGTCGGCAAAACCCACAATTTTTTCTTAAGTAAGTGCCATTGGCAACAGACCCTTTAAATTTTCATGCAAAACCACCATGGTGTTAAAAGCCCGCAATCGCCGACTACGCATACATAATTGGGTCGCATCACCACGGAGATGCGCCCGCTACCATCGTCGATGTCGCCGCGATCGTCAAGGTGTTCGCGACATTTTTGGGCCGCGCGAAAAATAGTGTTTATAATTCGTAGGCAAAAAAAGACCCTCAGGTGACCATTGTCTAATTCTAACCCCACCATCGCATTCATCGGTGCCGGCAATATGGCGGGCGCGATCATCCGCGGTCTGCTTGAAAATAGCTACCCGGCGACTAATATATGGGCCACGGCGGCGAGCCAAAAAAACCTCGCCATCCTGGCGTCAGATTACAAAATACGCACTTCGCTCGATAAGAAGGAGATTAGCGCTGGCGCCGACATTGTGGTACTGGGCGTGAAACCCCAGGCAATGAAATCCGTGTGCGGCGAGATTGGCGACACACTGAGCCCCGATACGCTGCTGGTTTCTCTCGCCGCCGGCGTCACCTGCGCCAGTATTTCGGCCTGGCTCGGCAGCAACCTGGCCGTGGTGCGCTGCATGTCGAACACCCCCGCTCAGATTCGCGTAGGCGCGAGTGGCCTGTTCGCCAACGACAAAGCAACAACTGAACAAAAAATGACCGCCGAAATGATTCTCGGCGCCGTGGGCATTGTGCGTTGGGTGGAGGAGGAACGTTTGATCGATACCGTAACCGCCATCGCCGGTAGCGGACCGGCATACTTTTTTCTGTTCATCGAGTCGATAATCGATGCCGCCGTAGAACAGGGCATGCCGCGCGCCACCGCTACCGAACTGGCGGTTCAGACGGCTCTGGGCGCGGCCGAACTCGCTCGCAAAAGCGGCGAAGACATAAACGTATTACGCCAGCAAGTGACCTCACCCAAGGGCACCACAGAACAGGCGATCGCATCGTTCGAAGCGGATAACTTGAGATCTGCAGTGAAAAACGCCATGTGCGCCTGCGTAAGACGGGCGCAAGAATTGGCCGTTCAGGAATAAAAGGAATCAACAACCATGAATTTACTCGTCGACATCCTCACGTACATCACCCAGACGCTGGGAAGCCTGTTTTTGGGGGCGGTCATTTTGCGTTTTTTTCTGCAGCTGGTGCGGGCGGATTTTTACAATCCTTTTTCCCAGGCGATTGTTAAAATTACCAATCCGTTGTTAATCCCGATACGAAGAGTAGTTCCCGGGGTTTTTGGCATCGACACCGCTTCCATCGTACTTGCGATTCTAATCCAATTAGTGATCGGCGAGCTAAACTTTTTCATCGTATTCCAAGGTTTTTTTAATCCACTCTCGACTATCGTGTTTGGAATTTTAGGCATTCTGAAAGTCACCACCTACCTGATTTTTATCGTTATCATCATTTTGGTCATCTCGAGTTTTGTCGCGCCCTACAGCTCCAACCCCGTTATTTTACTTGCGCGGCAACTGATGGAACCACTGATGCGCCCCATACAAAAGCTACTGCCGCCTATGGGAGGCTTGGATTTTTCCGTGTTGTTTATCGGCATGGGCGTGGTAATTCTGCAAAAAGTCATCGATGCCGCGGCATACAGCATGGGGCTGCCGTACCCACCGCTGACCTATCTGGCGATCGGCTACTAGCGCGCGCACCCAACCGATGCCGGACACCCTTCCCGCCAACTCAGTGGGCCTTGTTGAGGCGCAAAAATATCGTTTTGACGAACCCCTCGAACTCGCCTGCGGCAGAAAGCTCAAGCGCTACGAGCTAGTGGTTGAAACTTATGGTGAACTGAATGCGGCAAAAAGCAACGCCGTGCTGATTTGCCATGCGCTCTCGGGGCACCACCACGCCGCCGGCTACCACGCTATGGCGGATGGCAAACCGGGTTGGTGGGATGCGTATATCGGCCCCAATAAGCCCCTGGATACCAATAAATTTTTTATCGTCTCGCTCAATAATCTCGGTGGCTGTCACGGCTCCACCGGCCCGGCTTCCATCGATCCGGATACCGGTCAGCCCTACGGCGCGAACTTTCCCAGCTTGCGCGTTCGCGACTGGGTGCACAGTCAAGCCCGCCTGGCGGACGCCATGGGCGTCAGACAATGGGCCGCCGTAGTGGGCGGCAGCCTGGGCGGTATGCAGGCGATGCGCTGGGCCCTGGAATATCCCACCAGGTTGCGTCACTGCGTTGTCATCGCCTCGGCGCTGAAACTGACCGCACAAAATATCGCGTTTAACGAAACAGCACGGCGCGCCATCATGGCGGATCCGGGTTTTCGCCGGGGACAGTACTTGCAGGAAAAGACTCTTCCACGCGATGGCCTGTCGGTAGCGCGAATGATCGGCCACATCACTTATTTGTCCGATGACGGCATGGGCAAGAAATTCGGCCGCGAACTGCGTTCCGGCACCTTCGAGCGAGGCGTCGAAGAGCCCGTTGAATTCCAGATCCAAAGTTATCTGCGCCACCAGGGGGACAGCTTTTCCAGAAGCTTTGACGCCAACACTTATATCTTGATGACACGGGCGCTGGACTATTTTGATCTCGCTCGAGAATACGGTGATGATCCGGCGCGCGCATTCAGGCTGGCCCGGTGCAAGTTTTTTGTCGTATCCTTCACCTCGGACTGGCGGTTTTCACCACAACGATCGCGCGAAATCGTCAACGCCTTAATCAAGGCCGATAAAGACGTCGTCTACGCAGAAATCGAATCCTCATTTGGCCACGACGCCTTTCTCATTCCCAATCAGATCCGCTACTGGGATCTGTTTTCGGACTATATGGGAAAAATAGAGCTGTAACTATGCGCATCGAACATCAAATTATTGAGCGATGGGTCCGGCCCGATACGCGAATATTGGATCTGGGCTGCGGCGATGGCACCTTGCTAAAACTTCTGACTAAGGTGAAAAATATTCACGGCTACGGCCTGGAGATAGACTCGGAAAATATTTTGCGTTGCGTTGAAAATGGCGTCAACGTTATCGAGCAAGACATCGATCAGGGGCTCTACAATTTTGATGATCGCAGTTTTGACACCGTCATAATGTCGCAGACGATCCAGACCATGCAATACCCCGACAAAGCCCTGATAGAGATGCTGCGCATCGGCAAAGAGTGTATCGTGGCATTTCCGAATTTCGGCCACTGGCGGGCCCGGGTACAATTGTTGGTCAACGGTCGCATGCCCGTTTCCGACATACTGCCCTACGAGTGGTACAACACCCCAAATATTCATTTTTGTACCTTTCGCGACTTTGAAGTATTGTGCCGGGCGCTAAATATCAATATCGTGGAGCGCGCCGTCGTGGCATCGCGCTCCCTCGGCAGTCTTTTGCAGCATATTCACCCCAACTTGTTCGGCGAAACGGCAATTTATCGCGTTTCCAACTCATGAGGTTTCGACGTGAAATCACTAGCTAGTTTCCATCCAGAAACGCGCATCCTGCGCTTATTCCAGTGGTCGAAAATAAAATTGCGATTTTATTTTCTGGCAAAATCAATGATTTGCGTCATCGATTTTGGGCGCCACGCCCCTATGGCGCAGCTAGTGCCCGTTTCTGGACGGGCACTCGCTATATTTTTTTTACCCATTATTCTTTTTAGCGTGGTCGGTCGGGCATCCGCCCAGCAAGACCCCGCGCTAAAAATCACGTCGCAGGCCAACGGCTACACGATTCACCACGTCGTCTTCAACAGTACGTTTGTATCGCCCGAGGTGGCAAAAATCTATGGCATCAAGCGCAGCAAATACGAATCGATGCTCAATGTTTCGGTCAATTACGAGGGCGAGATAGGCGGCATACCGGCAACGATTTCCGGCACGGTGAGCAATCTCATGCAGCAACAGAAAAATCTTAAATTCAAACATATCCGCGAAGACCAGGTGAGCTATTATCTGGCCCCCGTTCGAGTGGCGAACGAAGAACTGCTGCGCTTCAGGCTCCTCATCACCCCCGAGGGCAGCGATGAGACCTTCGAAATTTCATTTCAACAAACGGTTTACGCAGACGAATGAAAACGGTGATTCTCGCCAGCGGCAACCCCGGCAAACTCAAAGAAATGAGGGCCTTACTCAAGGACGTGGGTTTTGATCTGCAACCCCAGTCGGCATTCGATGTCATCGAGGTCGAGGAAACCGGGCTGAGCTTTGTCGAAAACGCGATTCTCAAAGCCCGCCACGCCTGCGCAGCGACAGGTCTACCGGCTATCGCCGACGATTCCGGTATTGAAGTCGATGCCTTGCACGGCGCGCCGGGAATATATTCCGCGCGTTTCAGTGGCGCTGACGACCAATCAAATAACCAGAAATTATTGCGGGAACTGACGGGCCTTAGCGGCGAGCAACGGGAGGCGCGCTACCAATGCGTGCTGGTGTACATGGCGCATGCGCAAGACCCGACGCCGGTAATCGCCCAGGGAACCTGGAAGGGGCGTATTCTGGAGACTCCGACGGGAGAAGGCGGGTTCGGCTATGACCCGCTTTTTTGGGTGCCGACCCATGGTTTGAGCGCCGCGCAACTGCCGACGGCAGAAAAAAACCGCATCAGTCATCGCGCAAAGGCAATGCGCAGACTGGCGGCGCAGCTGCGGGAGATTTGACGGCAATCGCCTATCCAGCGCTTTTACATTAACCCGGCATTCAAATATGTCGGGTTAATAGTGCGGATTAAAACGCCCAACCGATTTGCAGAGCGCCTCCTCGCACGTCGTCACTGGTGGCATAGGACGCCTCGGCCACAAAACGCCACAACTGGTAGCGAATACCAGCGGACAATACATCGTCACGCTCGCCCACCATATCCTGGCGATACCCGAACCTCAGGTCAATGGACTCCCAAGGTCTAAATTCCACACCCAAGCCCGTTTCCTGACTCTCGGGCTCGGTAGCGACCGGCTCATTTTTCTGCACATCGACGTCCCAGCCAACGGTAAGGTAATCGTTGGCATACGCCAGACCAAAACGCGTACGCGGTTTTAGCTCCACTTGCAAGTTGTTTTCACTCTCGAAAGTCTTAGGTATCGCGTCGCGGATTGCCAGCCCCACACGAAAATAATCGAATAATTCTGCGGCCACTCCCAGATCGAGGTTCATGGTCAGGTGTTCGCGACGATTTTCGCTATAAGACGGTATTTCATCCTGGAAGTTGGCATCTTCGCGGTAAACTTGCACCTGCATGATTTTAGGCGTTGCGCCAAATGCAATGGCCTGCCCGAACAGTGAGAATTCTTTCGCCATCGCAATGCCCCATTCGCCTATGGCAAGGGAGGAAATGCGCGCTTCAGAGGTAAGGCTAGGACGAGGATCAACCAGCTGACCGTTGTTCACCAGGGCCGGATCGATGTCCGCCAGAGCACCGCCATTGGCGATGATTTGCATCGCCGCGATGTAGTCGTCCATCAAGCTTAAATCGTTGTCGGTAACATCCGCCTCACCAAACACCAGACCGCGCACGCCAAAATAAAAACTGCCCCCCTCGCGATCGCTCGGTTCGCTCACCGAAAGGCCCGCATAGGCTTCCAGTTCTATGCTTTCGCGATTGAGGTCGTTGATGGCATCGTCAAATTCGTTGAGAGAATTCAACACCGCCTGCGCCGCAAGCGGATCGGTGGGCGCGGTATTGAATTGATTGATGCTGTTGGTGATCTCTTCATCCAGGTCATCGGCGACGATATCGGCGGCCGCTTCTCCCGCATCCGACACCAGGGCAACGGCGCCAGGAAAAATAAATCGGCCATTTTGCGTCAGGTCCTCGTCCTCGTTTTCAAAGGACAACAAGGCCGGGTTGTAAAAATGAGCGTGGTCAGCCGTTCCCGCGGCGACGGTGGCGCCGCCCATGGCCAACGAACGGGCGTCAAAGATGCCGTACCCGGCTGACAAAGCCGGTAATGCCAACCCTAAACTCACCACGCCAACAACCGCCTGCGCCCGTCTGGCAATCGAATTCATCGCGAATACCTTTTTATTCTTGACCACTTGTTACCACTTCCCATACTGATTCAATATTCATTTTAGCAGGCAAAATGAGGCCATTACGTTGAATCCTATTGCATTTTCTCGCACCGTGGCCCACCATTGATGCGAAATGATGTCCATCCCACCGACCTGCAAACGTCTAATTGCCCCGCCACTGTCGCTCTATGTGCACATCCCTTGGTGCGTGCGCAAATGCCCATACTGTGATTTCAACTCGCACGAAGCGGGCCGGAAAATCCCCATAGCAGACTATCTTGTCGCCCTGAAACAGGACCTGAACGCCGACAAGTGGATGGCTCAAGGAAGAAAGGTGGAGACAATCTTTTTCGGCGGCGGCACTCCCAGCTTGATGCCAAATCGGGCAATCGGCGAAATTATCGACTTTATCGATACGACGATTGGCATTGAGCACGGCGCGGAAATCACGCTGGAGGCCAATCCGGGAACACTCGAGCACCACGATTTTGCTGAACTCAAGGCAACCTCGGTCAACCGCTTGTCTTTCGGGGTGCAGAGCTTTGCCGCCGGACAGCTTGCACAACTGGGCAGGATTCATGGCGCCGATGAAGCAAGGGGCGCCATCAGCCGCGCCCAGCAGGCAGGTTTTGGTAATATCAATATCGACCTTATGCACGGCCTGCCGGGCCAAACAACCGCCGCAGCCTTGGATGATATTCATCAGGCCCAAGCCCTGGAGCCCACGCACCTTTCCTGGTATCAACTGACCATCGAACGCAACACAGCGTTCTATTCCCACCCACCGACGCTGCCACCGGAAGAGGTCATGCTGGACATCCAACACCAAGGGCAGCGGCTTTTGCATGCTTACAACTATGAGCAGTACGAGGTCTCGGCGTATTCTCGTCCCGGCTCGGCCTGCAAGCACAATTTGAATTACTGGCAATTCGGCGACTATCTGGCAATTGGCGCCGGCGCCCACGGGAAGATTACCCTGGTTGACGAGGAACGCATCTTGCGCTATCGAAAAACTCGAATTCCGCAAGATTATCTTGACCGCAGCAAAGATTTTACCGCCGGTTGCGAAGACATTCCCCGCGCAAATCTCACACTGGAGTTTATGATGAACGCCCTGCGCCTGAACGCGGGCGTCAGCCTGGACAGCTTCTCATCCCGCACCGGCCAAGCGAGCAGCATTTTGCGGAAAACACTGGCGCAACTAAAACGCAAGGAGCTTATAGCTGACATACCGGAACGGATTGCGCCATCGCCACTCGGTCGACAGTTTCTCAATAACCTGTTGGAAGAATTTATGCCCTGAATATGAACCGATCCCAGGCTTAGCGGCGACAATACTGCTACAATTCTTGCCAGTGGACAACGTAGCCCGGCACTGCGATAAAGCCGCCGTGACCGTTCAAGTTCCGGTGTCAGGCACCTCATCATTAGCACCAAATTCCCACCACGATGGAAAAAGTAGCGCCTTCCCAACACAGTTTGACCAAAAAACTCCTTTTGGGAATCGCACTGATAGGTGTCGCAATCATTCTTCTGAGTCTCGGCATTCGCCTCGCCGTCATCCGCCTGGAGAATCGAGCCGAAATTCAGCGGCATCTGGATTCAGTCGCGCGCCTTATCGCTCCGCAACTCATTCAGACGCTGGCGAGTGAAGACAACAACCAAGCGCTAAATTTCATCGAGCGGCTGGTTGAGAAGGAGAACTTGTATGCCGTGAAGCTCAGATTGAGCGCCGGCAACAACAGCGAGCTGCATGAAGCCTACCACCGCGAGGGCAAACAGTTTTTTTGGGCCAGCGAATTGTCGACACAATACCGCTATCCGCACACGCGCGGCGTCGCACAGATCGAAATGCATGCTCGCGAGCCACTTTTTTCGTCAACAACGCTGCGCAAACTGGCAGCACACGTGGTATTGGCAAGCGCGATGGTGGCTATCCTCACGCTCGCCATTTTGTTCCTGTTGCAGCAGGCGGTCTTCCGCAACGTCCGCAAAATCGTGAATTACCTTCTCACCCGCGACGAAGCAAACCTCTCCGAAGCCCTAGCACTGCCGCGAAAAAAGAACGCGCGCGCGCCAGCTGATGAGTTTGACCTGGTCGTCAAAGCCATCGAGACCATGCGCCATACGTTAATTCGCGAAAATGAACAAAAACAAGCGATAGCTCAGGCCCTACGCGAAGAGAAAGAACAACGGCTTGAAACCCGCCGCCTAATCAAGGAAGCCAAAGCAGCCAACCGCGCAAAAAGCAAATTTATCGCCACCATGAGCCATGAAATACGAACCCCGCTCAACGGCGTCGTCGGCATGGTGGAAATGCTCAGGGATACACCGCTAAACAGCAATCAAAAGCACTACCTCGACGTGCTGTGCCGCTCGGGCGAATCACTGCTGGAAATTATCAATGATATTCTCGACTATTCAAAGATCGAATCGGGTCGGATGCTGCTTGAAAGAATCAATTTCGATTTAGAGGACCTGATTGAAAACTGCTTTAAACTATTCAGCGCCACGGCCAATAAACGTGAAATTGAGTTGATCAGCAGCATAGCTCCGCAGACTCCGACCAAGCTGGTGGGCGACCCGACGCGCCTGCGGCAGATTATTGTCAACCTGGTAGGCAACGCATTTAAATTCACTGACGCCGGTTACGTCATGCTGGAAGTGCAGGCAAAGACACAACAAGCCGGCGACAACCGACTGCTATTTTCGATTGCAGATAGCGGCATTGGCATCTCGGAAAACGACCAGCGACATCTCTTCGAGGCCTTTCGACAGGCGGACAGCTCAACGACGAGAAAATTTGGCGGCAGCGGATTGGGTTTGGCCATCTGCAAACAACTTGCCGAGCTGATGGACGGTGAAATCGGCATCGAAAGTGAACGCGGCGTAGGATCGACCTTCTGGTTTACAGCGCGTTTTGCCATCGATCAGGAAGCGCTCTATGCGGCCCCACCGAGTTGTAGTCTGGCGCTTTCCGGCAAGCAACTGCTAACCGTAAACCTCTCGGCGGCGATGCTCAACGGTCTGCGGCTGCATGCGCCGAGCTGGAATCTGCAGCTTGACAGCACCCAAACAATGGACGCCACGCAACGACTGGAGAACAGTCACTTGCCCTACGACTTCATCCTTATTGACCACAAAGCCAATAATGCAAATGACGGATTTGCCCTGGCGAAGAAAATTCGTCATATCGGCGCCTATCGAACAACGCCCATCCTGATGCTCACCAACCAGCAAGCGTCATCATTTTCACAGTCCCAGCTTTTCGCGGTGACGTCCATTGTTCCGCGCCCAATTGCTATTCAAAGCCTGAAAAACGTATTAATATCGCAGGGGTACGGTACGCAACTGAACCCGCTTATGCCACAAAGTTCATTTAAACCCAGTCATTCCACACTCAGTGTCTTGGTGGCGGAAGACAACCCGGTGAATCGCCTGGTAATCGAAGGGCTTTTGGGAAAGTTCGAAATCAAGCCCGACTTCGCCGAGAACGGTTTGGAAGCCGTGGACAAGTTTTTTGCCCACGACGCCAATTACGATTTGATTTTGATGGACTGCGAAATGCCGGAACTCGACGGTTTTGACGCCACGCGCCGGATCAGGGAAGAAGAAAAAAACCGTGCGCTGGCTGCGACTCCAATCATCGCGCTCACCGCTCATGTGGAAGCATCTCATCGGCAGCAAGTATTCAACTGCGGAATGAACCACTTCCTGAGCAAGCCGGTCACCCTGGAAAAACTTAGTGAGGCCTTGAACACGGTGGGCATCACCAGTTAGCAGGCTGTTGAAAAACTTTGTTTCTTGGCAGCCCGCATCAACCACAACATTTTTTCGCCGACGCCGAGTTTTCGGCAGTGGTTTTTTTGGTCGCCAGAACCGCGGGCGTCTGACCAATGGCAATACCCCCGTTGTCGGCGGTTTGCTCCGCTTGGAGATCAAAGCCGACGAATTGATCTCGCAAATCGCTGTTTAACAGCGTTTGGTAGGCAGTACTGGATACCGTCAGACGTCTGCCGCGGACAAAACAGTTGCCGAAGTCATCCTCAATTCTTTTGTATGGCCCCAGGTACATTAGTGCCTTGACATCTTGCTCAACCGCCATCGGTTTGGCGGCAATCAGCGTGATCGCTCTAAACTCGATCCCCTTCACAACTCGCCAGGGGGCCTCATTCCATTTATCGTAGGCAACCTGCATAAAACCAGCATCGGTAAAGGCCTGTAAAAATTCCTCTTCCTGAAACGCTCCGCTGATACAGCCACTCCAAAGTTGAGGGTCGTCCTGCAAATCCTGTGGCACGTATTCATCGCTTACGATATCCGATATCGCGACCCGGCCGCCAGGCTTGAGCACGCGGTATATTTCGCGCAGCATCTGGGCCCGATCAGCCCGGTCGACCAAATTGAGCACACAGTTTGAAATCACCAGGCTAATGGAATCGCCGCCAATTAAGGGCGCGGTGCGCTGTTGCTGCGCCTTCCAGCTCTCGTACACGGCAAGTGCGCCGGCGTCTGCAATGGGATTTTCGGCAACATATTTTGCGGCGGCTTGCGGATCAAAGGCCAAATTCTGAATGTGCCCTTTGTGAAAGGTGACGCGGTTATGCCCCATCTTGACGGCCATTTCAGATTGATACTTTCGCGCCAGCGCCAGCATGTCATCGGTCATATCGACGCCGTGAACGTGGCCGGCCGGGCCGACAATCTGGGCCGCCATATAACACACTTTGCCGCCGCCGCTGCCCAGATCGAGCACAATGTCACCTTCGCGGACATAACGCGAGGGGTCACCGCAACCGTAATCTTTGTCGACAATTTCCTGCGGTAGCATTTTCAGCAGCTCACTTTGATACTCCACAGGACAACACAAGGCGTGTTGCCTTTGTTTCGCCCCCTCGGAGTAACGTGCTCTTACATTTTCTTCTATTGACATTGGCTTAAAAATTTTACCTTCTGCGAAAATTGTGAAATCTTCTGACCCACTCAAGCAGGCCACGCGGAGCGTGCGATCGCCGCCAGGCCCCGGCGGCGTACTTATTCGCCTCGCTCCAGGTGGGATAACTGTGAATGGTTCCCAGCACGCTATTTAGTCCCTTTTTATGTTTCATTGTCGCCACCAACTCTGGCAACATTTCACCACTGTGCGAGCCGACAATGGTTGCACCGAGCATTCTGTCCTTGCCCTTTTTGAGAAGCACCTTTACCACACCGCGGTTTTCACCATCTGCGATCGCGCGATCGAGATCGGCGATATCATAAGTGACCACTTCGTAGTCAATGTGGTTTTCCCGCAGTTCAGTTTCCGTCTGGCCGACATGGGCAACCTCTGGATCGGTAAAAATCACCCAGGGAATTACACTATAGTCCACCGCAAATGATTTTATGCCGGAAAGTAGCGCATTGACACTGGCATACCAAGCCTGATGACTAGCCGTATGGGTGAATTGATAGGGTCCGGCCACATCGCCACAGGCATAAATTCCCGCAACACTGGTGCGCATAAACCTATCGACCTTAATCGTCCCCTCGGCATTGAGCGTCAATCCCAATTCTGTAAGACCCAAGCCCGTGGTATTGGGCTTGCGTCCAAGCGCGAGCAGCACGCGGTCAAAGGCGATAGTTTTTTCACGCCCGCCACGCTCAAAGATAGCGGCGCCGTTCTCAAAGCGCTGCAGCGCCGCCCCCAGTTCGAGGCCAATGTTTTCCCTGGCAAACTGTTGTTGCACGTATTGAGATATATCCGGGTCACTTCGCGGCAACAGTTGCGCCGCCATATCGAGCACAGTTACCTCAGAGCCGAGGCGCGAAAACGCCTGCGCCAATTCGCAGCCAATGGGACCGCCACCGACAACCAGCAAGCGCCGCGGCAATTCTCTAAGTTGCCACACGCTGTCCGACGTCAGATAGTCTACGGTGTGCAGGCCGGGGATGGCCGGCACCGCCGGCTGCGCACCGGTCGCGACAATGATGCTGCGGGTGGTAATTCTTTGCGAATCCACTTCGACCAAATGCGGAGAGAGTATCCTGGCCTCTCCCGCAATACATTCGACGCCCAACGCCGTGTAGCGCGCGACTGAATCATGCGGTTCGATCTCTTTAATAACCCGCTGCACACGCGCCATTACGCGCGCAAAATCCACCTCTACGGCGCCCACGTCGATGCCATATCGCGCTGCCTCGCGCGCCTGGTGGCAGGCCCTCGCCGCGCGGATGAGGGCTTTACTCGGCACGCACCCGGTGTTCAGGCAATCGCCGCCCATTTTCGATTTTTCAATCAAAATCACCTTGGCTTTTAGGGTAGCGGCAATATACGCGCTCACAAGGCCGCCGCTGCCGGCGCCAATCACCACCAGATTGGCGCGGTATTTTTCCCCTCGCCTAAGCATCGGTCGAGGGGGCGAAGCGGGTTTGTTTGAGCACCGCTTTGACAATAAATGGGAAAGCGATCAGGGCGGCAAAGGAAAGCAGTATCTCGGGCCGAAAGATGTCGAAGAAGCCGAGGTTCTCCACTCGCCCCAAGCTGGCGCCCGCATTGACGTATAGCAAGGTCGCCGGCAACATGCCGATCTGGCTCACCAGATAGAAGGTCGGCACGCGCATTTTCGTCAGGCCAAACACCAAATTAACGATGAAAAACGGGATGGGAGGTATCAAACGCAGGGTAAACAAGTACAACGCGCCATCTTTCTGCACCCCCGAGTTGACCTTGGCAAAGGCGCGCGCGAAGCGTTGTTGGACCCATTGCCGCAGCAGGGTACGGGAAATCAGCATCGCTATCGCGGCGCCCACTGAACTCGCGAACGACACCAGCAAGAGGCCATACCAGAGCCCGAAAACCGCGCCACCGACGAGGGACAAGGGCCCCGCACCCGGGATGCTCAAGCTCGCCACCAGCAAGTAGACGCCAGCAAAGCCCAAACCCGCCGCCAGCGGAGCGTCCGCCACCCACCGCCGCAGATTATTCAAATCGGCATACTGCGCCAGGTCGAAGGCGATAAAAGCGGTGACGGCAATGGCGATCAGCGCCACAACCGCCAGACGTTTACCCGATTTCATAGACGCATCCTCAGTTAGTGTCACCTTGTTGATTCAGAGAACAGGTTTGAAAATTCACGCCATCTTTGACTACATCCTAGATGCATGGTTTGGCGACTTGATCACATTTCTATCACACGACAGTACGAGGCGGCAAAAGAGCACCATCACATAATGGAAGCATAGACAAACTCATGGAGCCGAGTTGTGGAAAAAGCGCCGCTGAAGCGAATTCCCGTCACCAATAATAAGCGTATAATGAGATTTTCTAACGAAGTTAACGGATCACTATGAGCGAAACTGCCGCAGACGTAACGACTCTGATTGCCGAAGAGCCGATCTCCCTGGACAACCCGGCTTTCTATATCAATCGAGAGCTCAGCCACCTCGCCTTCAACCAGCGAGTACTCGCGCAAGCCACCGACGACAATCACCCGCTGCTGGAAAGACTTAAATTCCTGCTCATTTTTAGCTCAAATTTGGACGAATTTTTCGAAATTCGCGTCGCCGGTCTGATGCAGAGCATTAAGTTTGAGCGCGAGACCACCGGGCCCGACGGCTTGCATGCAGAGAAAGTCCTGCGCGAGGTCAGCCGCATATGTCACGCCACCGTCGATCAGCAATACCGGATACTCAACGAAGTCCTGATTCCGCAACTGGCTGACAACGACATCCGTTTTCTGCGCCGCAGCCAGTGGACGGAGGAGCAGGCCAAATGGGTAGAAAACTATGTCAAACACGAAGTGCTGCCGATTGTTAGTCCTATCGGTATCGATCCGGCACATCCCTTTCCGCGCCTGGTCAACAAAAGCCTGAACTTCATCATCGAACTTGAGGGCAACGACGCCTTTGGCCGCGACCTCAATTACGCCGTGGTGCCAGCGCCACGGTCATTGCCGCGCCTCATCAAGCTGCCCGCCGAGTTGGGTGATGAGGGCCACAATTTCATTTTTCTATCGTCGATGATCCACGCTCACGCCGAACGGCTGTTTCCCGGCATGCAGGTTAAGGGCTGCTATCAATTCCGGATTACGCGCAATGCTGACCTCGACGTCGACATAGAGGGCATCGCCGATCTCGCACGCGCCCTGCGCGGGGAACTGCATTCGCGGCGTTTTGGCACCGCAGTGCGGCTTGAAGTGGCAGACAATTGCCCGCAGGAACTTACCGATTTCCTCCTCAAAGAGGTGGGATTGACAGAACAGGACCTCTATCGCGTCAACGGACCCGTCAATTTGAAGCGCCTGTTCGATGTCCCCTCCGTGGTCGAGCGACCCGATCTCCTGTACCCACCATTTACCCCCAGCATGCCCAAGGGCCTGAACCGCAAGGACAATATCTTCGATGCGGTCTCACGCAAAGACTACCTGCTGCTACACCCGTTTCAGTCCTTCACACCGGTCATCCAACTGCTGCGCCAGGCGGCGAAAGACCCCCGGGTGGTGGCGATCAAACAGACCCTTTATCGCTCCGGCGGCACCAATTCCTCTATCGTCGACGCCCTGGTGGATGCCGCGCGCAATGGCAAAGAGGTCACCGCGGTGGTCGAGTTGAGAGCACGTTTTGACGAAGAAGAGAATCTCGAACTCGCCAGCCGCCTGCAAGAGGCGGGTGTGGTGGTGGTTTACGGCGTGGTCGGGTACAAAACGCACGCAAAGATGATCCTCATCGTGCGCCGCGAAGGCGAGAAATTTCGGCGTTACGTGCATCTGGGCACAGGCAATTACCACAGCGCCAACGCACGACTATACACCGACTATTCCCTGCTCACCGCCGATGAAATGCTCGGCGAGGACGTCCATCGCGTCTTTCAACAGCTCACCGGCATGGGCAAGACCGAGCGCATGGACAGCGTGCTGCACGCCCCTTTTACACTCAAACGTCAGTTGCTAAAGTCAATTGACGGCGAGATCAAGGCTGCCAATGAGAGCAGGCCCGCGCGGATAATTTTCAAGTGTAACGGCCTCACCGAACCCAAAGTGATCCAGGCGCTTTACAAAGCCTCGCAAGCCGGCGTTGCCGTTGATCTCGTGATTCGCGGCATGTGTTGCCTGCGTCCGGGTATCAAGGGTGTATCGGAAAATATCAAAGTGCATTCGATAGTTGGCCGCTTTTTGGAACATACGCGCGTCTACTTTTTCGCAAACGGCCCGGAAAAGATCTATTGCGGCAGTGCCGATCTGATGGAGAGAAACCTCAATCATCGGGTTGAAACGGCCTTCCCGATCAAATCTGCCGAATTGGTACAGCGGGTCTTAAGCGAGCTGTCACTCTACATCGAGGATTCATCACAGCGATGGGTGCTGGACAGCGAGGGCAATTACTCCCTGGTTGAAGATGGCGATTCCCCCGCTGCCCAGACCGAGCTGCTCTCACGGCTGTCAAGCTAACGGGCCGCCGTAAGACGCCGATTTGCCGGTTGCGCGACCTCGATCGAGAGAACCTGCGCAACCCTTGAAAACACGGCAACCCGCACACATATGTACTGAGCGGTAAAAACCGCCGAACCACCGTCAACAGAAGATGATACAGGCGCCACCCCAGTTGTCAGTCGTGCCGGCTATCCTTATCATTGACAGTTTTAGTAGATCCGGCCTGGAGAAATAATATGAGTGACGCCATTACACATGTCAGTGACGCCAGCTTTGATGAAGATGTGCTCAGTGCGGAAGGTCCCGTGTTGGTCGACTTCTGGGCGGCATGGTGCGGACCGTGCAAGATGATTGCGCCCGTCCTCGACGAGCTATCAAAGGAATACAGCGGCAAGATAAAAATCTGCAAAATCGATGTCGACGCCAATAAAGAGATACCCGCAAAATTCAACATTCGCGGCATACCGACACTGATGATATTCAAAGACGGCAATGCCGAAGGGACTAAGGTGGGCGCACTGTCAAAACCGCAATTGAAAGAGTTCATCGAAGCCAGCCTGTGAGTGCCGCCGAAGCCACTTATTCTGGACAATATCGAAAAAGTGGCTTTCGATTCTTTGCACGAACATGTATTTGTAGCTATACTGACAGTATCCAAAGATCGATTATCTCCGTCTTACCTTCCTTTTATCGTCTTAAGACCCCGACAAATTGTACATTGGTATTCGGAAACTGTTTGAAGCGTATACTGTTGGCAGTAACACAATAATCGCTTTCCAAGACGCCTCGGCCCTTATTTCGATCTAGAAGTTTTACACCAGAACACCCAAACCCCACATCAACCTTTGATTCAAAGGCCAGATAAGAGCAAAGCACACCCCCGGAACCATCAATTCGTATGAACCTAACTGACCTGAAAACAAAGCCCATTGAAGAACTTATTCAAATTGCCAAAGAGATGGGGATGGAGAGTCTCGCGCGATCTCGCAAGCAAGACGTCATTTTCAATATTCTGAAGAAACACGCACGCAGTGGCGAAGATATCTACGGCGACGGCGTGCTGGAGATTTTGCAAGATGGTTTCGGTTTCCTGCGTTCGGCCGATTCTTCCTACCTAGCGGGGCCGGACGATATCTACGTCTCACCCAGCCAAATAAGGCGTTTCAACTTGCGCACGGGAGACAGCATCGCGGGCAAAATTCGCCCACCCAAGGAGGGTGAACGCTATTTCGCGATGCTCAAGGTCAGCGAGATCAATTTCGACAAGCCGGAAAACTCACGCAACAAGATATTATTCGAAAACTTGACCCCGCTGTTTCCAGACGAACGAATTGTGCTCGAAGCGGGCAATGGGTCTTCTGAAGATCTCACCGGCCGCATCATTGATTTGACCTCGCCCATCGGCAAGGGTGTCCGCGGTTTGATTGTGGCTCCGCCCAAAGCGGGTAAGACCATTATGATGCAAAATATCGCGCAAGCCATCACCCGCAATAACCCCGAGTGTCATTTGATTGTTCTTCTCATCGATGAGCGTCCGGAAGAGGTGACGGAAATGCAGCGATCTGTGCGCGGCGAAGTGGTGGCTTCGACCTTCGACGAGCCGCCCTCGCGTCACGTACAGGTATCTGAAATGGTGATTGAGCGAGCGAAACGCCTGTCGGAACATAAAAAAGACGTGGTAATCCTGCTGGATTCAATTACTCGCCTTGCGCGCGCCTACAACACCGTAATTCCGTCTTCCGGCAAAGTCCTTACCGGCGGCGTTGATGCCCATGCGCTGGAAAGGCCGAAGAGGTTTTTCGGCGCCGCGCGCAATATCGAAGAGGGGGGCAGCCTGTCGATCATTGCCACTGCACTGATCGATACCGGGTCTAAGATGGATGAAGTGATATACGAAGAGTTTAAAGGCACCGGCAACATGGAGCTGCACCTGGACCGAAAAATAGCCGAAAAACGCGTATATCCGGCCATCAACGTCCGGCGCTCGGGCACCCGCAGGGAAGATTTGCTGATGAAGGAAGAACAATTACAGCGGGTGTGGATACTGCGCAAATTACTCCACGACATGGAAGATTTGGCAGCAACGGAGTTTCTTCTCGACCGGCTCAAAGGTTTTAAAACCAACGATGAATTTTTTCTGTCGATGAAGTCCAAATAATGGGGTAAGCGCTCAAAATTGGTTTCCTGCTAACCGCATGCTTGCCCCGCAAGCGGTACTTCCTTGCAAATTATCCCAGCTCACATGTTTCGTTAAGAGGCAATAGCCCGCAACAACAGCACTAGCAGACCACCTATGCAGTTTAAAGATTTGCGCGGCTTTATCGAACTTCTGCAAGCCAAAGGCGAGCTGAAACGCATACGCCACCCGGTTGATGCCAATCTTGAAATAACAGAGATCTGCGACCGCACCCTGCGTATCAAGGGCCCCGCACTGCTGTTCGAAAATGTTATCGGCCACAGCATACCGGTGCTCGGCAATCTATTTGGCACCCCCGCGCGCGTCGCGCTGGGTATGGGCCAGGAAAACGTCGAGGCACTGCGGCAAGTGGGCGAATTACTGGCTTTTCTAAAAGAACCGGAGCCCCCCAAGAGCTTGCGCGACGCATGGAGCAAAATGCCGATATTTAAACGCGTGTTAACCATGTCACCCAAGCTGGTGCCGCGCGCCCCATGCCAGGAGATCAGCATCGAAAGCCGCGACGTTGACCTCGACAAAATACCCATTCAAACCTGCTGGCCGGGCGATGCCGGCCCGCTGGTGACGTGGCCACTGGTAGTCACCCGCGGGCCCAATAAAGAACGGCAGAATCTGGGTATATATCGCATGCAGGTCATCGCCAAAAACAAGCTGATCATGCGCTGGTTGAGTCACCGCGGCGGCGCGTTGGACTTCAGGGAATGGCAAATACAACACCCCGGCGAGAAATTTCCCGTTGCAGTCGCGCTGGGGGCAGATCCGGCCACCATCCTGGGCGCCGTCACTCCCGTCCCCGACACTCTAAGCGAATACGCATTCGCCGGTCTGCTGCGCAATAACAAAACCGAAGTTGTGAACTGTAAAACTCTGCCGCTGCAAGTCCCGGCGTCGGCCGAATTTATTCTCGAAGGCCACATCGACCCCGGCGAATTCGCCGACGAGGGTCCCTTTGGCGACCACACCGGCTATTACAACGAAGTAGAATCCTTCCCAGTTTTTACGATAGAAAAAATCACTCACCGAAAAAACCCGATCTATCACAGCACCTACACCGGGCGACCACCCGATGAACCGGCAATATTGGGCGTTGCGCTCAACGAGGTATTTGTACCCCTGCTAAAGAAACAATACCCTGAAATCGTCGATTTTTATCTGCCCCCCGAGGGATGTTCCTACCGTATGGCGATTGTCACCATGACCAAACAATACCCCGGTCACGCCAAGCGCGTCATGATGGGCGTGTGGTCATTCCTGCGACAATTTATGTACACTAAATTTGTTATCGTAACAGACGAGGATGTGAATGCCCGCGATTGGCAAGACGTGATCTGGGCGCTCACCACACGCGTGGACCCCGCCCGCGACACCACTTTGGTCGACAATACGCCCATTGATTATTTGGATTTTGCGTCGCCGGTTTCCGGACTCGGCTCAAAAATGGGAATCGACGCGACCAACAAGTGGCCGGGAGAAACCACCCGCGAATGGGGCCGACCAATAGCAATGAAAAAAGCGATCAAAGAGAGGGTTGATAGTATCTGGGAAGAGCTCGGAATTATCACAAAATAGATCGGATCAGTCGCGCGCAAGGTGGCGAATTTCCCCACCAGATCACGTCGCAACCATCGATCCACGGCAACGCCAGGCTTCTGTTAACCTGGAAATTAAATAGGTCGTCCTGACCTATTTAATTGTCACCCTTAAAACCGGGCGAAATTGTGTGAAATTCCTTGTTTTTAGGGTGGTCCGGCATCCCGGTTCGC
>JAAUXX010008839.1_pt1 | contig 34203 bp, 24 predicted proteins | sample 7278111 | NCBI WGS metagenome assembly JAAUXX01 (sample SAMN14350116, study PRJNA611818) | marine sediment metagenome | isolation source: surface marine sediment (1.8m) | place: French Polynesia: Moorea | collected 2018-08
AGGGCACCCACCCTTGCCGGCGAGACGCGCCTTGCCAAAAGCGCTGACACACTCACTGAACCCGGCAATATTATGTTGAAGGAGTACTAGTACAAGGCTGGTAAAAGTGCTTACTCGCGCAAATCACTTGGCCGCGGGCATCTCGATAGAACGAAGTTCGCCGGCAGGCAGCCCATCGCGGGCGATATTTTGCGGATCGAAAATCAGCCGGTCGAACACCAGAATCAAGCGCCGCAGCCAGCGATCGCCGACGGCGGAATTTGCCAGGGCGACGGCGATGTAGCGGCGGCCGTTGCGCGCCACCAGGGCGCCGTCGGCGTGGTAGCTGCGCCAGGTGCCGGATTTACGCATGATCCGGGCGTGCGGATGGCGTTGCTTGAGGCCGGCGACGAATTTGTGGTCGAGGGCGGGACGGGCGAGAATGGTCTTCATCTCCCGGCTCGCCCTGGCGCTGACTAAGCGCTCAGTGTCCAGCAGGTAGTAGAAGCGGGCCACCGCGAAGGGCGTGGCGCCATGCGATAAATTGTGCAGGGGGTCGCGCCGTCGGGCCGGCTGGCGGGCGTAGGCCTTGCCCACCCACAAACCGCCATTCATCTGTGGGTCGTAGAGCCGGTAGCGGTCCGACTGCAGCAATGCGGCGAGGTAGTGGTAACCGACCCGCTCCAGCAGCGCGGTGGCCGCCGTATTTGACGAATGCCGGATCATGGCGTTGAGCTGCCGCCGCAGTGCGTCATCGATGGTGAGTTCGCCGTCCTGATCCCGTTGAAAAACGGCCAGCATAATCGCGATTTTCGGCAGGCTGGCGGCATAGCCCATATGGTGGGGCCGCAGCGCCGCCAGCCGCGGCCGCGAGCGGCGGGTGATATCAACCAGCGCCACGGCCAGGCGACCCCGCGTCACCGCGCGGTCGAGGCCCTGGCGGCGCAGCCGCTCCTGCAGCCGAGTCTGCAGCCAGGGGTCCAGGGCGTGGCGCAGCGAGGGCCAGGCCTGCCGGTCGCCGTACGCCGGCATCGCCGCGCCCCAGGCGCCCGTCGCCGCCGCCAGCCAGGCGGCCAAGCAGGCCGCCGCGCCGCGCCCGCGAAAAGCGCTAGTCCTCATCCGCCAGAGCGATTTTTCCCCGCGCCACGGGCTCGCCCCAGTGCCGGCCACGTTCCAGTACCACCTGCCAGGCAAGTACGAGGGTAAGGCCCGCCAGCAACACAATCAGCGGTAAAAATTGCTCGGGCCCCATGGCAAAGAGATTGACGCCGACAAACACCATCAGCGCCTGCAACATATCCCCCAATTTTGAGCCGAAGGAGTCAATGACCGCCCTGACCTCGTATTTTTGCTGGCGCCCGAGGGGAAGGTAGAGCATTTGGCGAGTGGTGGTCAGCAAAGAGTAGTCGAGGCTGTTCTCCGTGACTTTCACCACCCGAAACAGGGCGATCACCGGCATCAGGGCAAGGCTGGCGTAGCCCAGAAACACCAGCAGCGGCGCCATCACGAAGGCCACGTTAAAGCCCGCGTATTTCAGCAAGCGGGCGACGAGAAAATACTGAATAAGCACCGTACAGATATTGACGATGAAGTAAAAGTGGCTGAAGAAGCGCCCCACATACGTGCCCTTGTCGACTTCGATATCGCCCAATACGACCCCGGCGGCGTAGTTTCGCTCCAGCATCAGGGATATGAGGTAATCGCCGCTGCTATTGACCCAGTTGAGCAACACCACGAACAGCGCTATCAGCCACAGATACCGGGTGCCGACGATCAGGCGAAACCCCGCCAGCAACGAGGCGTCCTCGGCCACTTGCGGGTCGCGGCAGCGGGAACGCTCCGGCACCCAGCGCCGCGCCAGGCCAATTGGCAGGTAGGACAGCAACAGGCCGACCACGGCCACCAGCATGAGGTCGTAAGCGTCCAGCCAGTTGACCGCCAGACCGGTTAGCACTGATCCCGCCCAGGCGCCCGCCGTGGCGCCGAAGGCGATGGCGGCGAACAGGCGCTCCCCGGCTTCGCGGCTGTAGAGTTCCGAGGCCAGGGCCCAAAATTGCGCCACCATCATCACACTGTAGGCGCCGAGAAAGGTAAAAAACGGCACCGATACCGGATAGCCGAGCAATTTGCCGCCGATGTAAAACAGCACCAGGATGGCGGCCGCGCACACGATGACGCCGCGCATGAACTCGAAGGGCGGGTAGCGGCGGCAATAGCGCGCATAGATCGGAATGATCACCAGCAGCAGCAGCGCCTGCAGGGCCACCGCGTAGCTGCGAACCTCGGCGGTGCCCTCGGTGAGGATGAGCATTTCCCGCGCCGGTTTTAGCAAATAGACGGTTTGCAGCAGCAGGAACAGCGCGGCGAACATGGCCGCCACACTGCGCAGCTCGCCGGGCTGAAATTCGACGCCCAGAATCAGGTTGTCGCGAATGCGGCGCCTGCGCTCAGGGTCCATCGGCGGCGCCCGTTTGCGTTTTCCCCGCCATAGGTTCGTCAATCGCGTGGCGCGCTTCGATCAGGCGGTGGATGCGCAGCGCCAGGGTCTGGTGCGCCACGGCGGAGTTTTTGCGCAAGACATTGGAGCTGACCGCCACCAGATAGTGGTGTTTTTTGGCGCCCAGCGGGCCGTCGATAATCGCCACCGAGGCCAGCAGGTTGAGGCGGTTGCCCTGGTATTGCCGGCAGACGAAGCCCTCTTCGGGCACGCAGGAGTAGAGCGAGCCGGACTTGAAATACACGGCGTAGGGGTTGAGCACGGGGTGGGAGGCGTAGCGGATGCGCCGCTGGGTCATGTACAGCAGGCGCTTGATCTCGGTGCTCGACCAGGCGTCCACCAGCTCGCCCCGCTCCAGCAGGTAGAGGTAGCGCACCAACTCGCGCACGTTGCCGTAACTGCGGCTGCCGGCCACGCGACGCTTGCCTTCGCGGGTAAAAAAGCTGCCCTGACGCAGCAGGCCGGTGTCGATGCCGCTGCGCGCTAATCCGCCGTCCATCAGCGCCATAAATAATTGGCCGCGCTGGGCGTGATTGTGGGCGGCGAAGAACTGCGCCTCCTGCGTTGCCGTGGGCGGGTAGTCGCGGCCGAAATGGCGCAGCAACATGGTCTGCTTCTGCAGGGTCGAGGCGGCCGAGTTATTGCTGGCCGACAACATCCAGTCGAGCCACTCCCATAGCTTGCCGCGGTCGCCGACGCGGATGGTGCGCCAGGCGCGGGCATTGGTCTCGGGGTCGAAAAACAGCACCTTGTGATGGTCGCTGATAATGAACTCGTCGCCGGTGATAAGGGTCTCGCGCAGCAGGCGCTCGCGCGCCGCGGTGTCTCGCGGATAGACGTCGGCCAGCGCCTGGAACCAGGCCACCGCCACCACCAGTTTGCCGACGCTGCCGATATTGCGGCGGATATCGCCGTTGTGCTCGGCGTAGGTCGGCCGCGTGGGGTCGGACAAGTCCATCAGCGCGACGGCATAGTGTGGCGCCTCGTCGCCGAGTATCTGCCCGATCCGGCGGCTCAGATTGGCGTCGGCGGCGAGTGAGAACGGCGGCGCGCCGCCCGTGGCGTAGCGTGGCGCCACGGCGCGCAGGCGCTGGGTGGCGCCGGCGGGCAGGGCCCGACCCGGCACGTCACCCTGAAACACTCGCCAGGTGTATTCGACCCGGCGAATGCCGCTGTGCGCGTAACCGTCGATGGGGTAGGCGCGGACCTCGGCGGCCAGCGCCAGACACGCGCTGAGGATGACGGTCGCGATGCGCATCACCGGCGACCTCCCGGCACCGCGTTCATGGCGACGCTAATATCGCCGGCATTGCGCAAGCCGGCGTCGAGGGAGCGCAAAAAGTCATTGCGCGCGGCGGCCGTGTTTTCCACAAAGGGTCGTATCTGAAACAGGTAGAGTCGATCTTTGAGGAAGCCGAATTCGATGTCGGCCACCGTCTGATCGTCGCCAAACCAGCCGGGTAGACGCGCCACCACCGCCAACAGGGCGTCGATATCCGCCGGCCGCAGCAGGCGCTCCGTCCCCGAGGCCGCCGCTGAGCGCGCGCCCCCGGCGGGGTTCAAGACCTGTTTGCGCGGCGCCGTGGCGGAGCCGAGCAGGCGCACCCGCGCGTCGCGACGGCGGATCAGCAAGGTCTCCGCCGCCTGGCCCTCGACCCCGCCGCCGACGCCCTCGTTGACGGCGACGGTGACAAGGTCGCGCGCGCCGGTGGCGAGGTCGGCGGTGACCATGACGCCGGAGCGGTCGACGTCCACCGCCTGATGCAACAACACCGAGGCGTAGACGTGCTCGGGGTCGGCCATGATGGCCTGCCGCCAGCCGAAGGAGCGCTCGCTAAAGGGGCTGGCCCACACCTGGCGCATGGCCTCGATCAGGTTGTCGATCCCCACCACATTGGGCACGGTGAGGTTGATGCCGGCGCCGGTGAAGCCGGGCAGGTCTTCGACGTTGGTATCCGAGCGCACAAATAGACCAAAGCTGCCGTCCGGTCCGAACTCCCGCGCCAGCGCCTCGCGGAGAGCCGGCGACTGCGCGATATTCAGGGGCCGGGTGAGGAACCAGCCGCGGATGGTGGTCAGCAGTTCGCGGGTGCGTCGCGCCTTGGCGGACCGGTTCTCCATCTGCTGCAGCTCATCGAAGGCGGCCGCCATCCATTCGAATAGAGTCGGCCCGCCCGGGTGTGTGCGCTGGCTGCGCAGATTTTCCGCGAACAGGCCGAAGGGGACCGCCAAACCGGGCGCCACCTGACCGGGAAAGTGGCGCGTCAACTCGCCGACCTGGGCGGCTTTGGGCCCGACGCGGACCCCCTGGTCGCGCGCGCCCAGCGCGCGGGTGGGCACGAGTTCGCGGGTCGCAAGATCGAGTTTGCCGACGTCGATGCGAATGCGCTGCTGCCGGAGTGGGGGCTCGCTGGCGCCTCCCTCGTCGGCCGCCAGTTCGATGCGCACCACGCCGGCGGGGCTGGACGCCAGCTGCAGGCGCTGCCCGAGGCGCTGGCGCAGCCGGGGCAGCAAGTCTTCACTGACAACCACGTTGGGCACGCCGAGATTGCGCGCCAGCAGTTGTACATGAGAGAGCGCATTGCCCTCGTGGCGGGTGAGAATGCCGGCCACCGGCGGCAATTCCGCCACCGTCTCGTCTACCAGCACGATGCTGGCGGCACCGCCCTCCGGAGCGTCGTCCAGCTGCGCCAAGGTGCGCAGCACGCCGCGGCCGAGTCCGGGATTGAGGGCGCGCAGGCCGCTGGCCACCGCGGTGCCGAACAGCTCCTGGCGTACGCCCGCCAGTTGCATGGCGTCGGCCGCCAGCGGCGCCAACAGACGCGCATACAACAGCAGCGGACTGCCGCGCATGCGGTCGGGGATATACTCGCGCGCCAGCGGCTCGATAACGGCCAGGTCGGCGATCTCGGGCTCGAAATAGAGCGCCAGGCGGCGGGCGCCCCAGCCGGGCGCGCGGTCGAGATAGGCCAGTTCGCGGCGGTAGCGGGCGAGCGCCACCGAATCCGCTTGCAGGTGGGCGAAGGCGGTCTCGATATTATCCAGCTCCCAGCGCGTCAACAGGCCGCTGGCATAGGCCGCGCGGGCGAAATGTCGCATCAGTTGCAGACGCCGGCGGCGCGTGAGGCGCTCGACATCGCTCAGCAAGATCTGCCCCGCCTGGCTCACCTGAGTCTCCAGGGCGAGGATGAGATCGATGGCGTCGAGAGGGTGGCCACTGGCGGCCAGCCCGTCGCGTAGGGTGGCCATCAGCGCCGCCAGTTCGGCGATGCGCGCGGCCGGCGCGGTCGCGGTTGTGAGCCGATCGGCCGCGGCGACCAGGGGCGGCGCCAGCGCGCGGTCGCGAACCTTGGCGGCGTAGGCGCGAATCAGCGGCGCGGTGTCGACCGGCGCATACAGTGTGTCGATGGCCGCGGCCATGGCCTCGTAATCGGCCTTGAGCGCCGCCTTACCCTGCGCGCGCGCGTAGCCCCTCACCCGCGCCGCGTCGCCGGGGTCCGGGCGCCCGTGAATCTTGTTGCGCAGGGCGGCAAAGCCGCTGTCGCGCCGGTTGAGCTCGGTCGCCATGGCGCGCACCTGGGCGTTGCTGATATCGTCTTCCCCATGACTGATCAGCCGCGCCGCTTCCACCAGCAGCGGGTAGCGTCGACGCTGCCACGCGCGCCGCTGCGCCAGCGCGGTGAGGAAGCTGTGGGCGCTGTGGCGCTCGCCCTCCACCTGCAGGGCGCCGCGATAGTGGCGGGCGCCGCGCAGAATCCAGCCATCGTCAATATCGATCAGAAACTGTTCCAACACCAGCATCCGAAAATGCCGTTGCTGTGCCGCCGCCTCGCCAAAATCCTCCGCCGTCAGCGCCGCCATGACGTTGGCGATGGGGTAACCCGCGCGATGCAGGCGCAGGGTGTCGTCGTTCCATTCCCCGTGCTGCCGTCCGCCCCCGCGCTCGGCGCAGGCGTAGGGTCTGGGTGCTAACACTGAGCCATCGCGGCAAAACCAGCGAATTCGGGCAAAGGGCCCGCGCGGATCACTCTTCATCGCGCCGATTATGCGGCGGTAGTCTTCGGTATTCGGCGCGGGCGAGGCGACTGCCGGCGGGGCGGACAGTAGCCATAGGCAGCAGATCATTCGGAAACAGGCCGACATTGTGGGGTACTCAATTTCTACGCGTTTATTTGCCGGCGCGAAGGCGCCGGCGGGTTGCCGTGCGGACGTTTTTCAGGCCGTCTGCGGTCGGCTCAGTGTCGGGCAAGGCGCAACCCGCCGACTATTGGACTTTGGCCCGCCTCGCGGCGGCGGATAATAAAAATGCGCCGAGTAAGTCCTAGAGCCAATACGCAATGTGAGGGTTTTTTTCTAGCATAAAGTTGTTTGTTGAAATCTTGACGACGGCGTCGAGCGGCCGCGGGAAGCCGGTGCGGCCAACGATCGCCGCAGTCGAACCACTGCCCGTCGTTATCAAACGTCGGGCGCCGCGATACGACACCAATGCTTTCACAGGAGCTTTGTTATGGGACCCACGCGAACCATCACCGCCATTTGTTGCTTTCTTTTCTGTACGGCGTGCAGTAATTATTATCGGGTGACAGATCCGACCACGGATGCCGTTTATTACACCAAGCAAATCACCACCATTCCCCGCACTGGCACGATCAAGCTGAGGGACGCCAACTCTTGCAAGTTGGTGCGCCTGCAGAATTCCGAAATCCGCGAGATCAGCAAGGACAACTATCGCGCGAAAACCAGCTATCTACAGAATTCGCAATACCAATGCAGCCGTTACGGGCGCTATTCGAGCTACCGCTATAGAAGTAAAAAATGCCGCCCGCTGCAACTGGGCGAAGTCGAAATGACCAACTCGGTGAGCCAGGCGCAGAACAAGTGAGCATGGCGGCGAAATGGCCGGGACTATTGCCCTAAGGTCTAATACTACCGGCGCCGCTTAGCCTCTACTCTGCGGAGCGAAAAAATTCGCCGCAGAGGAAACTATGGAGCAGATAATATCACCGCCGCGCGTCACCAGAACGCTCAAGAAGCAAGCGCCGGTAGCGCAAAAAATTGTCCGGCTGCTGATAGTGACCTCGGACACTCACTGTTACCACGAGGTGCATGAGCTGTTAACGCGCATCGATCGCCGCAGCTACACGGCGAGTTGGAGCAAACCAGAGGATGCGTCCATCGACGCCTTGAAATCGCGACCGGACCTGGTGCTGTTGCACTATCCGGCCGCCAGCGCCGACAATGCCACGTTGCTGCAGCAGTTTCGCAACCGCAAGCTGCCGGTGGTGGTGATGCTGGGGGAACGGCAGTCGCTGATCAAAAATACTCTGTTGATGGGCGCCTGCGATTATCTGGTGGAATCGGGCATAACGGTCGAGTTGCTCGATCATAGTCTGCGCTACGCCCTTGCGCGCCACGAGGCCAACTTGAAACTGATCAGCCTCGCGCAGCAGGATCCCCTGACCAAGTTGCCCAATCGCGTGCTGTTTGAAGACCGCCTGAACAACGCGCTGTTGCTGGCGGAAAGAGACAAAACGCCGCTGACGCTGCTCTACCTGGATTTAAACGGTTTCAAAAGAGTCAATGATTTCTTCGGCCACGCCATGGGCGACCGCCTGCTGGTGGCTTGCGCGGCGCGCCTGCGGGCCTGTTTGCGCAAAAGCGATACCATCGCCCGCATGGGTGGTGACGAATTTACCATTCTGTTGGGGCAAATGGATTCCGCCAGTGATGTCGCCCATCTGTGCCAGAAAATTCTCGATGAAATCGCCCGGCCCTATCGTATCGAGCAACAGCAGATCACCATCGGCTGCTGCATCGGCATCGCGCTCTATCCCGATGGCGCCACCAGAGCCGACGACCTGCTCAGGCATGCGGATATGGCGATGTATGAAGCCAAGAAAAGCAAACGCAACCGCTATTGTTTTTACACTAAGGCGATGAATCGCCACGCCGATTATCAACTGCACCTGGCGCAGGATCTGCGCCAGGGGCTGGAAAACCGGGAATTCGTGCTCCACTACCAACCGCGCCACGACGCCCGCACGGGCGATGTCGTCTCCATTGCGGCCTCGCTGCGCTGGCGTCATCCCGTTTACGGTCTGATCGACGCGGACGAATTCTCCCGCATCGCGGAAAAATCTGGCGTCATGTTGGCGCTGGGGCATTGGATGCTGGAGAGGGCCTGCCGGGATTGGTCCTATTTGAACACCTGCGGCTTTGGCCATCTGCGCATGTCGATCAGATTATCGCCGCGCCAGTTCAGCGATAAACAGTTGTTTATGCAGTTAGATCAGATTTTCAAAATCACCGGCATGTCGCCGGCTAACCTGGAGTTTGAATTATCCGAGCCGCTGGTGGCCAATATATTGGATGATATCAAAGTGTCCATGGCCGCCATCGCGCAGCGCGGCATTGGGCTCATTCTAAATGATTTCGGCAGTGGCTTGTCATCGCTGGCCCGCCTACAGCAGCTGCCGATTACCCATCTAAAAATCGCACGGGAGCTGGTGGCCAAACTCGACGGCAACACCGCCAGCCACGAGCTGATCAAAAGTCTGATCGCCTTTGCCCATGGCATTAAACGGCGGGTGATTGTGGAAAATCAGCAGGCAAAAATACCGGTGACACGCCTGGCGGAGCTCGAATGCGATGAGTTGCAGAGTGGCGATTGCTCCGCGGCGGTCGACATCGAGGCCCTGGATGAACTCTTGCAGCGGCCTGCGCCGGTTGCTAAGCGAAGTCTCGGCTAGCCCATCGATTTTAACAAATACATATCACCTTGAAAGACCACTATTAACCCGGCATGCATTTATGTCGGGTTAATGGCGGAGCATGGATGCTCCGTCACGGCTCGATAGAGCCGTGCGAACCGGGATGCCGGACCACCTTAAAATCAAGCAGTTTCGCACAACTGCGCGGTGTTTTAAGGGGTGACGGCCAAAACTTGAACTGGGCGGGTAAGCGCCGCACACGGTGGGGGTCGATGGGGGGTCGTACAATCATCACAAAAGTCTCCTCGTTGGGTGTGTTTAGCGGATCGGCGGTGAACGGCCACCGACAATCTCCCGTCCCAACCGTACCAATTGCGCTGTCATATGCGCGATGTCCTCTTGTAACACCGAGTCGGCGAATTTGGCGATAAGCCCCGTTAAAACAAGGACTTGCGTGCTCAAGGCCTCTTGTAACGCCTGTTCGCTAAAAAGTCCGTTTTTGTTATGAAAATCAATCGCTTGGCTCATTAAGGGATCTTCTAACATGTTGTTCGCATTTTCTTCGTGTGACGCGGCGGTGGAGCTAGGGCGAGCAGAGCGTGATGCGCGCTTAGGGTTGGCCTGGCCACGCCTGTACACGAGCGACCTGTTCTGGGCCACGAAAGTAGTCCTGGCTCTGGGGTTTGGCTAACCAGCGGCGCTGGCTGGCGGCTTTGCTTGCCCGCCGGCAGTCCACTTGGCGGCAGTAGCGCTGGCGGGTGCGATTGCGGGGGGCGGGACGGAAGAAACATTGGCAATGGCGGCATTTACGGCGGGTTTTCACGGCAGTTCAACACACTTAAAAGTGAGCGATCACGCCAAAATTATGCGGGCATCGCAAGTGTCGCCACTGGGCTGAAGTCCTCCGTACCGACGGGGAAGTCGAAGGATTGAAGAATGAAGTAGAAAAATAGTGGTTTAAGGCGCTGACGTAAGAGCGTTACACAACGCAAGCATCATGGCAGTTTTAAACCGCCAGAATCTGGGCTGTTTTAGTTTGCCGATGACACACTAACTCACGTAATAGACTTTAAAGAGCTTTTTTAATGAACCTTATAATGAATATGCCATGCACATATCTTTGACCTTTTCTGGCCCGCTAAGTATAGTCCGTGATCGTCCGGTAATATTCCTTGGAGAACCAAAGTGGCTTCTGGAGTCATCTATATTGCTTTCGGTGAAAAATATGTTAAGCAAGCGGTACACAGTGCTGAAAGTGTAAAAAAGCACTCACCTGATTTGGAAATTGCCATCATTTGCGACGAAAATGTCACGGATAAGATTTTCGACCATGTCATCGTAAAAGAGGTGTCTCATAAGAGAGCAAAAGTTGACTATATCTCTGAGAGCCCCTTTGAATACAGCCTTTACCTCGACAGTGACACCGAAGTCGTGATGGACATCAGTGATATTTTTAGTCTGCTGAAGAAATATGACTTGGCAATGGCGCACTGTTTCACTCGTAAGCGAGAGCGCTGGGCAAAAAAAATCGAGGAATACGATAACATACCCTATGCTTTTTCTGAATTTAATGGCGGCGTTGTACTTTTTAAACGAAGCCCTAATTCCAGTAAATTTTTCGAGCTTTGGAAGGAAAAATTTTACAAGTACAAAGATATTACCAAGGGGTGGGATCAAGCATCGCTGCGAATGGCTGCTTGGGAAACAAAAGCAGCTATTCACACCCTCCCTCCTGAGTTCAACGTGCGCTCGGCAGCGGTCAGAAAACGCTCTGATAAGATGAGAGTCAAGGGAGAAGAACCTGGTGTGTTGCTCCCAAGAATATTTCACTGGCACGGCCTAGAGAAGAAAAAGTCATGGCTTCGATGGTTTTCAGCAAAATATCGTCCATACAAATATTAAATCCCTAGATGACCGCTTCCGTCACATTCTATCTGCCAAGCGTTAGCGACATTGCGGCTTTGAGAAAAATCCCAGCAGACGAAGCATGGGACCAACTCCCCGCTGGCGAAGGCGCCTGGATTCTTCAGACATATGCACGCCTACGCTATGCAGGTGCTGACGTTCAATTGGACAACCAACTTCCTTCGAGCGGCACTGTCGTATTTCATCGAAGGAATAAAGCAGATTTATTTAAACATCCCGCGAAGGCGTTCAAAAATATCATGCTTGTTGGCGTTAGAGGTGACCTACACAGCCTTAAAGTTTGTGACTTTGAAATTGTTCAAAATGGTTGTTTCGCAAATAACCGAGATTGTTTTTGGATACCTCACTGGCCCCAGCCAAATTTGCTGCCAAGGTCCTTGGAGAGGGGTGCGACCCTAAAAAGAATTGCATACAAGGGTTTTAAAAGCCAGTTACACCCAGACTTTAAATGTAATGACTGGCTCGTTTTTCTTCAGTCCAGAGGTATAGAGTGGGTAGATCAATCGACTTTCTTTTCCGCTGAAAACCCGAAGCAAATTGATGTGCGTGTTTGGTCTGACTATCGAGATATTGACCTGATCTTAGCCGTTCGTGCAGCCGACAAGCACAATCACAGGAATAAACCAGCATCCAAACTGGTCAACAGTTGGCACGCTCGAACTCCAGCCATCCTGGGGCGTGAATACGCATATCGAGAAATAGGCAGTCATGGAAAAAACTATATCGAAGTTACAAACAGGAGGGAGGCAGAGCGCGCGATAATCACCCTGCAGGACAAACCGGATCTCTTTCAAGCACTGATAGATAATGGTATCAAACAAGCTAGCGAATTTACAATAGAAAAAATTACTGATCATTGGATGCATTTCCTGTTTAAAGAAATCCCAAAAAAATACCTTCGCCATGAAACTCGACATTCTTTTTGGAGGAGCTTGCCTATCTCCACTCGATACCAAATTAAAAAGGTTACTTCCCTGATAAATAGGCAAAAAGGGAGCTGAAGCTCGAATCAAGCTTAGACGTGGATTAAATGCAGTTTTCTTCTAGATAGTCAACGATGCGCTGTGAGGCCTTGCCATCGGTTGGGCCGACATGGTCGATGGTGTATTGCTTGCGCTGCTCTCGGTACTCTTCTGGGTGAGCAAGCTGCTGGGGAATAGCGTCTCTCAGTGCATTGTACGAAGAGACATGCTTGCCAATATTTTCATAGACGACGTTGTCGACCATAAAACGCTTCACAAAGCGGTATTTGAAGGGCCCCCAATAGGTCCATTTTAATTTGAAGAAGTTGCATACAATGACGGGCTTATCCAAAGCGACAAACTCGAAGAGGGTCGACGAGGCCTCGCTGAGCAAAATGTCGGCACTTTTCATAAAGGGCAGCAAAGAAATATCTTCGAGAGAGGCCACATACGTGTTGGCAAAATAAGACCACTTAAGCAGTTTTTCTTGTTGGCTACGGTAGCGGGGGCGCGTTTGGGTAATGCTGTGCGGCTTGATAAGGATGTTGTAGCCGCTAAAGTGTGCAGGCCAGTTATCGGGAAACTTACCGAGAGAGCTCGGGTTAAAGGTGGGCGCATATAAAATCGTTGCCTTAATCGGGTCTAATCCGAGCTTCTTGAGCTCAAAGCCCTGTTCTTCGCCGTTGAAGATCGGGTCCATCTTGGAGAACCCCACCTGCTGATGGGCACAATTGGGGTACATCGCCTGAGATTTAGCAACGCGAAGCTTGCCCTCGATAAAGCGGATGCTCATTGGCGTTTCACACTTCTTGTAGTAGCCGGGTTTGGGGCCGATGCCGTGCCCGAGTTGCACCGTTTTACTGACTTTGTGGACTCTATCTAGATGGTAAAACGTGTTGCCAAAGATTATCCAATGCGCCTTGATTCGCTCGTAGTAGTTGGTTGCTTCTTCAGCGTCCTCCACCCATTCGACCTTTATTCCACTTTTGGCGAGGAGCTTGTCGCACAACGCCACGTCATTTTTACTTCGATAGCAAAGAAAAGTCGTTGTGTGGCCACGGCGCTGCAACTCGCGGTGTATGGGAAGGTATTGCGGAATATAGTAGCTATTTAGGGTGTCAAAAATGACCTGCAAGAGAGTGCCTATGCGTCTAAATGTGGGGATGCGGCATCATACGCTTTGCGCGATTAGCCCGCAATTGCGCATAAAACCTTGATCTTGAGCCCACGGCCCTGAGAATAAACGGTTTTGAGGAAACACGCGTCATGCCAGCTTCGGCCCTCGCGAGATTTAATTATCCCACCTCGTGCAACAGCCTGCTATCCGTGCGACTGCACCTTTCCGTCAATTCTCAACAGGCGAGGCTTAATGCCATCGTTTTTATGTTTGAGTAGTTTTTGAATATTCGAACGCATTCTGGTCACGGCAACTGTCGATTCATTGCAAAGCGACAGCGGGGCCAATCGTTGTCAAGCCAATATCTGATCCAGATTGACAATCCTCCGGCTGGCCGCCATGGAAAGAATGGTAAGCTGAGGCGGCTTACTTTGATTCCAAACTCAATACCACAACGACACAAACATCCGCATAATCCGCGCGTCAAAATCAAACTGCGGTTCGCTGCCGGGCGAGAAGGCGCGGCCGCCGTCCGGGCCGGAGCCGGGTTGGGAAAGCCGTTTATTACGGAAGTTTTCATATTCGTAGTTGAGGTAGTCGAAATAAAAATTCACCGTCGCGCGATCAAACCAGCCGATCCACTCCTTTTTCAACTCATAGGTCACGCCGAAGCCGATGGCGGCGTTGTCAAAGGTGCTCAATTCCTTGTCGCTCGCCATAAATAAAAATTCATCGCGAAAATTAAACAGGTCGGAATAGAAACTCGCCTGCGTTTGTTCGTAGGCGCGATAGCGAAAATCGACCACCCAGTCGGCGCCGAAGGGATGGGTGTAGCGAATTTCGTAGTTGCTGGCGTCGATGTTCCAGCTGTCGTTGAAGGTGCGGTATTCGAGTTTGAACGCCCCGCGCCAGGGCAGGTAGTACATGCTTTTCAGCGCGTAGGCCTCACTGTTGCGGGTGGTGGGATAATTTTCCGGTTGCCGGCCTTCGGTAATGTCATCGCCGTCCTGGGCGGCGATAAATCGCACGCTGCGGTAGGGATTGCGCAGGAAGCCCTCGTCAACGGAGGCTTCGGCGTTGAGTGAGACGATCCAGTTTTTGGTTAGAATCTGGGTCCAGCCGATGCCGAAGCGCCGGTGTTGGGCAAAGCCTTGAAAATCGCGGCCGATGATATCGTCCACGCCGGGTCCGTCGCGGATATTCTGGTACACCTCGTCGTCACCGCGCGAGTAATTTAGGGACAGGGTGGACAGATCGCCGAAGAAATCCTGGCTTAAGCCGAAAGAATAGTTGTCGGCCTGGTAATCGTTTTCGTCGCTGTTTTTATAGCTCGCGCTGAGAATGGTTTTGTTGTAAAGGTAATCCATGCCGACGCTGGTTTCGATGCGCTCCTCCTCGTAGGGGCTGCCCTGGGTCACCACGTCGATGGAGGCCGCCGAGTTCCAGTCGACGTAGTAGTTGCCCCAGAACGACACGGTGTCCTTGAATTGCTTGCGCACCAGGATGGACGGACCATCGAAGGTCGAATCGTCGCCGTCGTAATTGTGGTAGAGAATGTCTGCCCGGTCTTCAGGCAGCACGGCGGCCAGGGCATGGACCTGCCAGCCCAGTAGCGCGACGATGAGGAGACGGATCAGTCGCTTGTCAGTGCCCGCCCAGCAACGGGCACTAACTGCGCCACAGGGGCGTGGCGCCCAAAATCGATGACGCAGGTCATTGATTTTGCGAGAAAATAAAATCGCAATTTTATTTTCGACCCCCAGAAAAAGCGCAGAATGCGCGTTTCTGGATGGAAACTTGTCAGTTACAGCCACAGCCGCCTCCACCGGAGCCCTCGGCGCCCACGGCGGCTTCGCGGTTGCCGAATCCGTGGGCCATAAATTGCGAATCGACCGGATTGCGGTCGAGCGCCATAATGGTGTCAGCCAAGTTGTCGCGTTCGTAGGGTTTGACCCACGGCGAAATCGAGCAGGCGCTCAAACACCCGGTGATAAATATCGTTGCTAGTAGTCGCATGGTGGTCACCTTGCCATCGCTTAGTTACAGCTACGCAGTAATTTTTTAACGCGGCTTTTATAGACGTCTTCATCGCCCGGCACGTAGCCGCGGTGAAGATAGTTGAGATTACCATCACAGTCGATCAGAACCGTGCTCGGCATCACATCCACTTTGTACAATTCACTCACTTTGCTGGTGGGATCGTAGAGAATGTCAAAACCGACGGGAATTTCCCTCAGTATCCGGTCGGCGAGTTTTTTCTCGGCGTCGACATTGACCCCAAGGAGGGTGAAGCCGGCCGCCTCGTAGCGCCGCGACAACTTGTCCAGCAGCGGCATTTCCTGGCGGCAGGGGCCGCACCAGGAGGCCCAGAAATTCAGCATCACCACGCGCCCGCGCAAATCCGACAGGCGCATATTTTTGCCGCTGTTGGATTTCAGCGTAAAATCCATGGCGGGGCCTTTTAGCTCCACGTGTTTATTCGATTTGGCAAAGACCGACGCGGCAAGAATGCTTATGACAATGACGAGTGCGACTTTTTTCATCGTGACAGTTCCTCAACTAGAAGTACAGCGAAAGCCCCAGGTGGGTTTCCAGGTTTTGGATGGATTTATCTTCTCCCAGCACATTGTGGGTGAAAATGTGATTTCTAAAATCGACGCGGAAGGCCAACCAATCGGTGACAAACATGCGAAAGCCGCCGCCGAAGTTATAGGTGAAAAATTCGTCGTCGGCGAAGCTGGTGTTGCCCGCTCCCAAAATCAAGAAAAAGTTGGAATTAAACGCGTAGTTGCTGCCCAGGAATATCTCACCGGGAAACAGGTTGACGCCGAGCGACAGATTGTAATAATCGAGATCGCGATCCTGGCCAATAAAGTCGATGCCAAAAACACTCTCGGCCGTGGTTTCGCCGGTTTCTGTGACGCCGTAGACGCCCTCTAGGAACCAGTCTTCAGAAATATGGTAGGCGAGGCGGTAGCCGAAAACGTTGTTGGAGCCGAAGTCTTCCACACTCATCACGCCGGAATAAAATCCCACTTCAAAATTCTCAGTGTCGATTTCGTCCTCGTCAATTTCGCGGCGGTCGAGATCGGGTTCGATAACGGCGTCCAGAATGGTCCTTTCCCCGGCCTCGCTGCCGTCGTCCTCTTGGCAGAACGCCGGCAGCGACGAGGCTGTCAGTACGGCCGCTAGCAATAGGCGTATCAGAAAAATACGCTGAATCCGGCTTTCCATTCTTCGACCTCTTCGTTTTCTTCTCGTTTGGTGAGCAAGGTGTGTTGATTGTATTCCAGCCGCATCAGGAACCGCCGCGAGACATAGATAAGGGCGCCGCCGCCCACCGTGTACACGGGGTTTTCGCGGTCTTCCGACTGCACCAGTGTGGAGCTGGGCGAGATATCAATTTCGCCGGTGCCGAGGGTGAAAAACGGGGAAATCTTCCAACTGGGAAAGGGCTTGTGCACCGCGTTGACACTAATTAACTTGTTATTGGCGATTGAGCTGAAGGTCTGGGTGTATTTCAGCTCGGTGGAGATGTTTTGGGTCAGGTGAAAGGCGAGGTAGGTGGTCAGCGAGTCGCTGCCTTCGAAATCCCCGCCGAGAAAGCCAAATTCCCAGCGGCGGTCGACGTAGTCCTGCCAATCAGGCGCGGAAAAATCCACCTCAGAGCCATCCGGGCCAAGGGTTTTTTGCAGGTCTTCGCGCTTGATCCAGCCTTTGATGCCATCGGCGGTCTTGGCTTTGTACCAGTCTGTACGGCTTTTGAACAAGTGCAAACTCTCGCCCTTTTCGATGACGTGGAACACCGGGAAGCCGCGACCGGGGCCGGTGCGCATCTCCACAAAAGGGTCGGCCACCACCAAGTCGACGCCCTCATCGATGAAAAAATCCCAGAAACCGGCGATTGAGGTCTGTGCCACCAAACACAGGCAGAGGGCAAGAGCGTAGCTAATACGTTGGCTTGTCATGCAAAAACTCAGTCGCGGAGCATTTGGTTAGGTGTATAGGCAATTTTAGTTGGCGTTTCGGGGTTTATTAACTTTATTGCCGCAAATAAACCCGATGCAGTGGTAAAAATGTTAAAGGCCGCAAGTTGCGATGACGAAATGGCCAGGGTGGGTACAAACTTCAAGCGGGATCCTTAGTTATTTTTTAATCAATTATACGGAGCAAGCCCCTTAGGGGCTCCCTAGCGAGTGCCCGTTTCTGGATGGGCACTCGCTAACAGCTAACCGTATTTGGCATTAATCTTCAAGTGCTTTAAAGATTTCGTTGTAATATTGGCCGCCCTTGTCCAGCCACTCCGCGAATAGTTTGATCTCCGCCGCGGTCAGGTAGCCGTCGTGAGCGCCGCCGGGAGCAAAGGCGTCGAAGAAGCGCTGATTTTGTCCGGCGTTGGCGCCCTGGCCGGAAAGATAGCGCCCCTGGGTGTTGGGCACCAACACCGGCACGCGTTCGCCGTTGGCGTCGAGGACAAATTCCAGGCAGGGCACGGGCGCGCCATTGCCGTCCACCTGGAGGGTGAAATTGGGGTCGTTGGTGTCGAGCGGCAAACAGGCGGTCTGGCCGTTCTGGTCGAGGAATTCGAACAGTGGGGCGTCGGTAATGGGGTCGCGCTGTTGCTGGGTCTCGAACTGGGGAACACCGTTAACCACCAGCTGAATCAACTGCGGTTGCAGCACGCCGTTGGCGTCGAGCACGAACAGGGGGTCGCCGTCGGCAAAGAATTCATCATAGCCCTTGAGGAACACCATGTCGTCATCGAGGTTGGAAATCACCGGCGAGAAATCGAGCTGCAGGTTGCCGACGTCGGGTGCCGGCACTTGGGCGTTGCCGTCGATGTCGGTGGGGCTGTGGCAGCTCAGGCAGGTGGTGTCGGTGTCGACGCCGTTGATGGGGATGGTGCGCGTCACCTCGAAGATGGGCTGAATATGGTCTTCATAGTCAATGACGATGCGGCACAGGAAGTTCCATTCGGTCAGGCACTCGCCGATCAACACCGGCGGCAGGGTCAGCAGATTATCGGGGCCCGCAAGACCGGTGACCGGATCGACGACGCCGTATTCCATGCTGATATCAGCCCCCGGCGTGGCGCCGGAGGCGGGATCGGTCCACACGTCGGTGTAGACAAGGTCCACCGAAGGCGCCAGGGGGTCCTCGGCCTCGCCCGGGTCGGCCAGTTTGGCGCGCACAAAGTACTCGGCCATGGTCTCGCCGACTTGCGGCGGTGCGTAGGGGGTGCCGAAGCGGTCGTTGAGCGAGGTGTTGGGATACTGCACCTCTGCCAGCGCGCCCGGGTTGGCCGACTCCGGCTCGGCGTCCAGGCGGCCATGGGGCTGCGTGCTGGCGGCCGTGTGACAGCCGTTGCAGGTGCGCACTTCGCCGGGACGCAGGTTAATCCAGTTGCGGTGGCGGATGCCGAGGGGGCCGGTGACGCGGTGGCCGTCGGCGTCGAGAAATTCCATGGTAAAGGCCACATTGGCGGGCACCTTGGTCATGATGGAGCCGTCGGGATGGACCTCGGCGTAGCCGATAATCGCCTTGCCGGGCTGGTTATTGCGCCCCTCCACCAGATCGGTGTCGATCTCATAGTCGTCTTCATGCGGCATATTGGCTTCCTCCAGGAAGCGCACGAAGCGCACCGGTCGCGTGTCCGCCGGGGTGCGCAGTGGGTCTGCCATGGCGGCGATGCCGTCGATCGTGCTGTCCTGGCCGTCGACGTCGTAGATGCTGCGGATGTGCAGCACGCCGACGTTTTGTGCGGCCAACTCGCGGGTGAAATCGTCTTCATCGGCAGCGTCGGCAATGAAGGTTGGTTGCGTGCGCGGCTGGAACACCACCGCCTCGGTGTACATGGTGCCGATTTCGTTACCCGGCTCTACCAGGTCCTGGGTTTCGGTCACCGGGTCATAGACCCAGATGCCGTATTGCGGCTCCGAGGGGGAGATGTTGGGGTTGTCGAAGGTGTCGGCGTCGCAGGGCAACGAGGTGATCTCCTCGAAGGGGATTTCCACGGCCGGCTCGCCGGCCGCGAGCACGTCGCCGCTGCGGTCCACCAGTTCACCGTCCTCGTTAACCAGTTGGTAGCGAGTGTCGACGCCGATCACGATGGTGTCGTCATCGGGGTCGGTGATGTCGGTATCGATGCGTTGCACGAAAATATTGGGGCGAAAGCCCTGCACTAGGCAGGGCATCCAGCTGACCAGCAGGCGCCCGGTGCCGTCGAACAGCGGGAAAGCCGAGTTGAAGTAGCCATGGGGTGACTGCGCCTCCAGCACCACCTCGCCCACGGAAAGGGGTTCCTCCGCCGGCCCGCTGGCGCCGAGGTTGGCACTGGTAGGTTGGGTGATATCGATATAGTTAAAGGTGTCCAGTGCGTAGATATCGCCGCCGAACAGCGTCGTTTGGCGCGGCCGAAAGTTGACCAGGATCTTGTCGTCCGGCATCTGCAGAGGCTTAAGCAGGGCGCCCTGACCGTCGGTGTCGGAGCCGGAGGGGCTGTGGAAGCCGTAGTGCAGGCTCAGATTGCTGCCGTCGGGGTTCATGGTGTAGAGGCTCAGGCGGTCCTGGTTGGTGTTGGATGTGTCGTCACCGCGGACAAACAGAATGCGGCCGTCGTCCAGCACTGTCGGGTGGAGATCGTGGCCCTTGCCGAAGGAAATCTGCTCGATGTTCAGCCGGTCCTCATCGATCCGATGCAGGGTAAACGCGCGGTTTTCATCGTCGCGCTCGGTGACGTAGGCGTACTGCGGTCGACTTTGGTCTAGCAGCAGCGATTTCGAGGTGCGCTGACGGGTGGATGAGAAGACGATGCTATCGTCGGTCAGGTAGACCGGAAACCGGTCGTGGCCCGCCTCGGCGATAATGTCCGATTCAATGACGCGGGTGAGCGTGTCCTCCTCGATGTCGTACTCCCAGATATTCCAGGTGGGCTGCTCCTCTTCATCGGCGTCCTCATCTTCCGGTGCGCGCATGGAAAACACCAGTTTGGTGCCTTCTGCATTGACGCTCAGATCGCGCACGTCGTAGAGCGGTTCGGTGGGTTCTTCGCCGGGCAGGGACGGCGCTGCCGGAAATGCGCCCTCCGTCACCACGCGGGTGGCGGCGGACACCGAGGCGCGTTCTTTGAATAGCAGCACCGCCCCCGGTCGAAATTCGGTGGGGTCGAATATATCTTCCGACAGAATGCTCATCTGCACATCGTCCTCGTCTTCAAAGCCGACGGGCACGGGCCGTTGAATAAAAGCGATCGGAAAGTCCACCACTACGGGGTCGCCTTCCTGGCTGCCGGAGAATGAGTCATTGCTGGTCACGTCGCAGCCGGCGATGATTGCGCTTAACGCGACGCCGGTAAAAGTTAGAAGATAGTTCTTTTTCATGAGATCACTCTGTTCAAAAACCTTTGAATTACGCGAGATGATTAGGCCGAGCCCACCACGCCTTGCTATGCAAAATTCGCCTGGATATTACTTTAGTTATGAGTCGATTGGTAAAACACATCAAGAGTTATGCCTAAATTCCGCGCCAGGTTCGGCTGTTTGCAGTTTTGCGAACTCGATCGATGTTTGGTTCTAAAAGTGCTCGATTTGATCAATAGCTAAACCATTTTGGCGTTTTTTTCCACCTATAACCTAAGCTTAAGCTAATAAAGGGCTCTGATTGGGGTGGGGTTTAGCGGTTGGAGCGGGAATTTTTGATGGGCTTCTCATTTTTTCGCATTCAATCGCAGTGGCGCCCCGGTTGGTGGGATTTCGGTACGCTTCCTGCGTTTTGCTTACCCCAGAAATGATCGGCGCAGGATGCCCAAATCAGTCCGACACCAATGGAATCAAGGCGTTACCGGTCACTTGGGGAAAACGGGCTGACAAAAATTGTCAGTTTTTCTCGCCGAAAAATGACAGAAAATGTCAGGCAAAAAACATAAATTGTCACATTGAGGTGACGATGTGGGTTGTAAAAGGGTTAACAGAAAATAAAGGCAGCAGTGAGATGACGACATATATACGCGAGCAAAAAAGTCTCTCTCGGAGACTCAAGTCTTCGTCGCTGATCTTTGGTTTCGCCGCCGTGATTTTCGGATCATCGGCCATGGCGACACCGGAAGATCAGGCGAAGCGAATCCACGATCGACTGACGGGCAATTTGCCCAGCCAGGCGATACTCGACCAAATGGTCGACCTGATAGCGGCTGGCGCAGATGGTGGTTACCAGGCCGCCCTGCTGGCGATCGATAACGACGTTGATCACAGCTTCTATAACGTCACGTTGAAAAACTGGTCGGCCCCATGGACCAACCGCGAATTCGACGCCTTCGCCGATCTCAACGACTATATAGCCACGGCTATTGGCTTCGTGCGCGATGAGCGGGACTTCCGCGGTGTGCTCTATGAAGACCTATTGTATGTCGGCAACGCCCCCGGTTTGCCGGCCTACGCGGTGGACGACAACAACCACTATACGGCGCTGGAAGCCGGTATCGAGTTGAACGGCGATCCCGGTTACAGCCTGAAAGACGATCTGGAAGCGCGGGCGCAGTCTTCCGTGGTGCCGGCGCTGGCCAGCGGCGGTGCTTCCGGTGTGGTGACCTCGCGCGCCGGCGCGCGGGCATTTTTAATCGCTGGCACCAATCGCGCCGCGTTCCGCTTTACCATGCTCAACCACCTTTGCCTGGACATGGAGCAGGTGCATGACGTAACGCGCGTTCCCGATCGCATTCGTCAGGACGTGTCGCGTTCACCCGGCGGCGACTCGCGCATTTTCCTGAATACTTGTATCGGCTGCCACAGCGGCATGGATCCCATGGCGCAGGCGCTCGCCTACCACAATTACCAATACGACCCGGACAATGATCCCACCGGCGAGGACGGCCAGATCGAATACACGGCCGGTACGGTGCAGCCGAAGTATTTCAACAACGACGCCACCTTCCCCTTTGGTTTCCGCACGCCGGACGACAGCTGGGCCAACTATTGGCGCGAGGGCAAGAACACAGTGCTTGGCTGGGATGAAAGTCGGTCCGGCAGCGGCAGCGGCGCCAGCTCAATGTTTGCCGAACTGGCCCACTCGGACGCTTTTGCCCAGTGTCACGTCTCGCGGGTCTTTAAAACCGTGTGCCTGCGCGATCCGCACAGTGCGGAGGATTTGACCCAAGTCAGCACCATGGTCGACGAGTTTAAGGGTGACGGCAACCTTAAACATATCTTCGCCAGTTCCGCGAACTACTGTAAGGGGGAGTAAGCCATGACAATGATATTCGGAAAAACGATTCCCTCTTTGGCGCTGGCGGGCGCGCTTGCGCTGTTGGCGGGTTGCGGCGGCGGCAGCGATAGCGGCCAGGAAAATACCCCCGGAACGCCTCCGGACAGCGGTAGCGGCGGCGACCAGCTGGTGTACAACGGACCCACCGCGGCCACCGATGATGTGCTGCAGTTCAAACTCAATATCTGGGACAACCTGGCGGCGGATGATCGCTGTGGTGGTTGCCACAATGAAGAAGTGGGCCAGGAACCCATCTTCATGCGCCGCGACGATATCAATCTGGCGTACGAACTGACCCTACCGTTGGTGGACAAAGCGGCGCCGGTGCTCTCGCGTCTGGTGGAGCGTGCGGCAGAGGGCCACAACGCCTGGGATCCCTCGGCGGCGGACACTATTCAGAACCTGATCCAGCGCTGGGCCACCAACACCGGTGCCGCCGAAAACGTTATCGTGTTGACGGCGCCGGAGGTGCGCGAAATCGGTGAAACCCGCCAGTTCCCGGTGACAAGTGATCTCTACGCCGCGACCATTTGGCCGCTGGTGCGCGACGCCGGCGCCGCCAACTGCATGGCTTGTCACGCGGAAGACACCGCGGAGCGGCAGCAGCCCTTCTTTGCCAGCGGCAACCCCGACACGGCGTATTTCGCCGCGCGCACCCTGATCGATCTGAATAACCCCAGCGCCTCGCGCTTTATTCAGCGCATGCAGGAAAACCACAACACTTGGGCGGATCCGGCCGGCGTGTTGCCGCAACAGGCTTACAGCGTGCAGGAGATGACCAGGGTGATCAATGATTTCGTCGGTCAAGTCGAGTTGGTCGAGGTGGATCCGGCGCTGCTGGTCAGTAACGCGGTCGGTATTGTCGATGACGGGGTGGTCGCCAGTGCCGGCGGTCGCGTTGAAACCGACGTTATCGCGCTCTACCAGTTTAAGCAGGGGGCGGGGTCCGTGGCTTACGACACCAGTGGCGTCGAGCCGGCGCTCAACCTCAACCTGTCCCCCAGCGTCGAGTGGGTGGGTTCCTGGGGGATCCGCATAGAGGACAATGGCAAGGCCCAGGGCGACACCATTTCCAGCAAAAAGCTCAACGACCTGATCAAGCTGACCGGTGAATTCTCCATCGAATCCTGGGTGATTCCCGGCAACGTGACGCAGGAAGAATCGCGCATTATCACCTATTCAGGCGGCACCAACGCGCGCAACTTCTCGCTCAACCAGACGCTGTATGACTACGACTTCTTGATGCGGACTGAAAACTCAGACGCCAACGGCATGCCCTTGCTGAATACCCCCTCGGCCGACGAAGTCTTGCAGTCGACCCTGCAGCACGTAGTGGCCACCTACGATCCCATCGAAGGGCGCAAAATCTACGTCAACGGCGAGCTCATCGTGGAAGATGCGAGCAACGAATTCGCCGGCAGCATCAATGACTGGGACGATACCTTTGTCCTGGCGGTGGGCAACGAAGTCGACAATGCCCAGTGGTGGGAGGGCACCATGCGTCTGCTCGCCATCCACAACCGCGTGCTGACCGACGAGCAGGTGTTCGCCAACTTCGAGGCGGGTGTGGGCCAGAAGTACTTCCTTCTGTTCGGCGTTTCCCACCTGGTCGACATGCCGGAGGCCTACGTGGTGTTTTCGGTGGAAGTTTACGACGACTACAGCTACCTGTTTGAGGCGCCATTCTTTATCAGCCTCGACCGCGACGCGGTGCCCGCCGGCGATATCGATATCAGCGGCATCCGCATTGGCATCAACGGCAAGGAGTCGCCCATCAGCCAGGCCTTCGCCAATATTGACATGACCATCAACGCCGACAACTACGATGGCGCGCTTGGTGTGCCGCTGTCGCCCAATCCCAACGGCACCCTGATCGGTCTGGAAAACGGTCCCCTTAACGACCTGTTCTTCCTCACCTTCGACGGCATCGGTGGCAATACCTTCGCCCGTCCCGCCGATCCGGACGGCGTGCCCGCCGATCCGGTGATCGCGGCGACGCAGCCCGAATTGGGGATGCGCCTGTTCGACGAGATATTCAGTAACATGGCGGCCATCACCACCGTGCCGGCGGCGTCGATCTACGACTTCTACGTGGACGAAATTCGCCGCTCTCTGCCCAGCGCTGAGTCGGCCGACGGCTTCCTGGCCTCGCAGCAATCCGCCATCACCCAGCTGTCGCTGGCGTACTGTACGGAATTGGTCAGCAACGCCGCGCTGCGCAACAGCTTCTTTGGCGATTACGGTGACCTCAGCACCCAGGCGATGCGCGATGCGCTGATCAATCCGCTGCTGGCGCGCATGCTGGTGGCCGACGACGGTTCGCTGGCGGCCCATCCCAGCGCGTCCGACGTGCGCCTGCGTCTAGATAACGACGTTCCCGAGCCGCCGCCCGGCAGTGGCGCCGGACTCGGACCGGCGGATTATCCGGGCCTGCTGCAACGCATGGCCGGTAACGCCGACACCAAAGCCACGGCCGTGTGTACTTCGGTACTCGCCAGTGCCGCGATGTTAATGCAATAACTTAGGGTGGATGAAATTATGGCTAAGAAAGATTTGTTTGTAGGCTTAGATCAGCCGTTGTTCCAACCCGATCATCGTCGGCCGCGGACACGGCGCGAATTTCTGGCGCAGGGGTTTACCACCGGCATGGGTACCCTGGTGGGCGGTTCGCTGTTCGGCAGTCTGGCGGCGTCCATGTCGGCTCATGGCGCCCTGTCCAACGATATCAACGACCGCATTCTGCAGTGCGGTATCAGCGGCGGTAACGGCAGGGTCCCCTTCGTCGCCTTTGACCTGGCCGGGGGCTGCAACTCCTCCGGCTCTAACGTATTGGTGGGCGGGCCGGGCGGCCAGTTCGATTTCCTGAGCACCGCCGGTTACGCCCGCCAGGGGCTTCCCGGCGACATGGTGCCCGGTGCGCCGGAGCCTGGCGGTCTCGGCAGCAGCGAGTCCGGCACCAGTAACGGCGACCACACCGACACCACTTTAGACCTGGCTTTCCACTCCGACAGCGCCTTCCTGCGTGGGATTCTGGAGAAGACCTCGGTCGAGTGTCGTGCCAATGTCAGCGGCTTTGTGATGGCCGCGCGTTCGGAAAATGACACCGGCAACAATCCGCACAATCCTCTGCGCGCGATCAATCTCTGCGGCGCTAAGGGCGACCTGGTGTATTCCGTGGCCTCGCGCAACAACGATGCCGGCGGCGGCAATTCGCGGTTGCCCACCAAATTCATGGGCTTCGGCGATTTTCGCGAGACCAAGGTGGACCGCCGCACCGACGCCCTCGGCCTGGTGAAAGTGGGCAATTTCGAGGGGCTGAACGAGCAGGAGGTTGTCGCAGTGATGGAGACCGTGTCGCGCATGAGCGATAACAAGCTGGATGCGCCCGGTCTGGCGGGACTAGACGCCGCGCTGCGCGACCGCTTGAAGTGTGTCTACGTCGAAAGCGCTGGCCTGGCCGACGCCTACCCGAATCCGGATGTACTGGATATCGCGGAAGACCTGGACATCCTCGACATTTTCACCAGTGTCGGCGGGACCCCTGGCGATCAGCTCGACGACCGCGAGTTTCAGAAAACCGCGGCGGTGATGAAGCTTGCCGTGGGCGGCGCCAACGCCTCCATCAGCCCCTACGCCGGCGCCGGCCACATTTCCATGGGCGGTTACGACTACCACGGTCAGGGCCGCGGCACGGGCGAACAGCGCGACCTGCGCGCCGGCCGCTGTATGGGGGCGGTGCTCGAATACGCCCACCGGCAAAACGTTCCGGTTATGCTGGCCTGCTACAGCGACGGCTCGCTGTCGGCCAACAACACGATCGAGGGCGGGCTCGGTCGCGGCAAGTTCATGTGGCAGTCTGATAATTCCAATACCCGCAGCCAGTTTTGCCTGGTGTACGACCCCACGGGGCGCCCGGTTGTCAGAGGCTCATCGCCGGAGGAACAGGCGATTCACCAGCAGCTCGGGTATATGAATCAGGACGGCAACGTCAACACGGCGAGCAGCCCGATGGCGAATAACGCCGAGTCCACGGTGGATTGCCTGGCGCTCAATTACTTGGCGCTGCACGGTCTCGAGGGCGAGTTTGCCAACATTTACAGCAGCAATGGCCTGTCGCAATCGCTCGGTTCGACGCCGTCGCAGCTCGACCGTTACATTGCGTTTGAAAAGCTCGGCGCCGTCGGCGCCGACGGCACGCTGCCGCCGCGAGTGCCGAGAACCACTACTTAACACGCTAAACCAGTTTCACCACTCTTCCAAAGGAGTTTCAGGGCGCGTTTCGCGCCCCTTTTTTTGCCTAATAAGTGAACAAATTGATTTAATGGCGATCTTTAATGTTAACAAAAAGATGATTTAGACGAAAATTTGAGCAAAGTCCCACACTTTTTTTTATTTTGTCTATCATTACACATATATTAATAAAGCAGTTCGAGAGTAGGGAATGCCTGTTGACATTGAAGCGTTATCAATTTTGTTATTGAAGACTCGAGAAAACACCGTTGCCCAGATTAAACCAGTGTTAAATCAACACGATTTGACCGAACAACAGTGGCGAGTTATTCGTGAACTCCATAAACATGGACAATTAAATGCCCAGCGTTTGGCGGAGGAGAGCGGAATTCTAAGTCCCAGCCTGTCGAGAATCCTCGCGCGTTTTACCGACGACGGCGTGGTCGTGCGCAAGGTTGACCGCCAGGATCAGCGTGCGCAAAGCATTCGCTTGAGCGCCAAGGGGAAGCGGCTACACAGCCGTATTCATCCCAGGATAGAGAAATTGTACCAGTCCATCTCGAAAAACCTGGGTTCCGATAAGCTGTCGCGGCTTCAGGGTCTATTGCGACAGGTTTCCGATGGGCTCGCCGTAAAGTAGCGCTGGTTGCTTTGTTCGGATCTTGCCAACTGGTGAGTAGCTGGGGCTCGCGGCGCGCCCATATGCTTGACGCGTCTTACTGTACCGGCACGCGCCTGCGCGCCGGCTGATAAGCTTCACAAATTTAGCAAAATTACAAGATTGTATGAGCGTGTCTAAATTCGCATAATCCCCCTGTGAAATTAGATTGAGCGATAGACACCGCCATGAGCCGTATTCATACCACGATCGCGCAGGAATTGGGCGTAAAGCAGGATCAAGTTCTGGCCGCGACGCGGCTCCTCGACGAGGGCGCCACTGTGCCCTTCATTGCGCGCTATCGCAAAGAGGTTACCGGTGGCTTGGACGACACGCAGTTGCGGACGCTTGAGGAGCGCTTAAATTATCTGCGTGAACTGGATGATCGGCGCCGCGCCATTTTAAGGTCGATTCAAGACCGGCAACAGCTCACCCCCGAACTGGAAGCGCAGATTAATGACGCGCAAACAAAAACCCAGTTGGAAGATTTGTACCTGCCCTACAAGCCAAAACGGCGCACTAAGGCGCAAATCGCACGCGAGGCGGGGTTGGAGCCACTGGCGGAGCTGCTGTTTGCCAATCCGAGCCGGGATCCACAAGTGGAAGCGCGCAAGTTCCTTAACCCGGAATGCAAAATTGATGATGAAAAGTCCGCTCTGGACGGCGCCAAACAGATTCTCATGGAGCGCTTCAGCGAAGACGCCCGCTTGCTGGAAAAGCTGCGGAATTTTTTGCGCCTGCACGGTTATGTAAAAGCTGAGGTCATCGCCGGCCAGGAACACGTCGGTGAAAAATTCCGCGATTATTTTGAACACAAAGAACCCTTTGCCAAAGTGCCTTCGCATCGTGCCCTGGCCATGTTTCGCGGTCGCAATGAAGGTATTTTAGATCTTGCCTTTACCCTCGAGCACGAACTGGAGAAGGGCCAGCGCCACCCCTGTGAACTCATGGTGGCGGAACATTGGAATATTCGCGATCACGAGCGTGCGGCGGATGCCTGGTTAAATGAATGCGTGCGCTGGACCTGGCGGGTAAAGCTGGCCGGTCACGTGGAAACAGACTTGTTGGGCGCGCTGCGCGAGCGCGCGGAGGCGGGTGCAATACAGGTTTTTGCCAGCAATCTAAAGGACTTGTTATTGGCCGCGCCGGCGGGGCAGAAAGTCACCATCGGCCTCGATCCGGGCTTGCGCACCGGTGTTAAAGTGGCCGTGGTGGACGCGACGGGGCAGGTGCTTGATCACGCCGCCATTTTTCCCACCCCGCCGCAAAACCGCGTGCGGGAGGCGGAATCCGTTCTCGTCTCTCTATGTAAGCAGCACGGCGCAAGCTTAATTGCCATTGGCAACGGTACGGCCAGCCGTGAAACCGATAAATTTGTCGGCGACGTGCTCAAAGCGCACACAGACTTACGCGTACAAAAGGTCATGGTCAACGAAGCGGGGGCCTCGGTGTATTCCGCTTCCGAATTTGCCGCTAGGGAATTTCCCCATCTCGATGTGACGATCCGCGGCGCCATTTCAATCGCGCGCCGTTTGCAGGATCCGCTTGCCGAGCTGGTAAAAATTGATCCAAAGTCCATCGGCGTGGGGCAATACCAGCACGACGTTTCGCAATCGCGACTTGCCAAATCACTTGACGCGGTGGTCGAGGATTGCGTCAACGGCGTCGGTGTCGAATTGAATACCGCGTCGGCGCCGCTGCTGGCGCGTGTGTCGGGTTTAAATCAGACCATCGCCAACAATATTGTTGAATTCCGCAACCAACACGGTGCCCTGAAGAACCGTGAACAATTGAAGGATGTGCCGCGGCTGGGAGCCAAAGCTTTTGAGCAGGCCGCCGGTTTTTTGCGCATTGCCAATGGTGAAAATCCCTTGGATGCGTCGGGGGTGCACCCTGAATCCTATGCAGTGGTGGCATGCATCGCCAACGATAATGCGCGAAATATTGCCGGTCTGATGGGTGACGCCGGCTTTTTGCGCTCGCTGCGGGCGGAGAACTACACGGATGAGAAATTCGGCGTTCCGACGGTAAAAGATATCATCCGCGAACTCGAAAAGCCGGGTCGCGATCCGCGGCCGGAATTTAAAACCGCGCAATTTCAGGACGGCATTGAAAAAATTTCCGACCTGACGCCGGGCATGGTGTTGGAAGGCGCAATTACCAACGTCACCAACTTTGGCGCCTTTGTCGATGTCGGCGTGCATCAGGACGGTCTGGTCCATATTTCCGCACTGTCCGATAAATTCATCAAAGACCCGCGCGAAGTGGTCAAGGCGGGGGATATCGTCAAGGTAAAAGTGATGGCGGTCGACGCCGATCGCAAACGTATTGCCCTGTCCATGCGTTTGCACGATCAGCCGGATGAGCAATCGGCGTTGAACGGCGATCGCCCGACTCGCAAGCCGCAACCCAAAGCCCGCAAACGTCAAAGTGACGCTGGTCGGACCGGCACCATGGCGGATCTCTTCGAGCAGGCCAGGCAAAAGCAAAAGCGGCGTTGACAATCCGGGGTCTTGCCTAGCGTCAACCAGGCGCGGTGCTGTGCTCGAGTGCATCGAGAAGCCGGATCGCCTCTTGCCGGGTTTTGCCACAAACTGAGGCGTGCGGCGCAAATTGCCGACAAGTCGCGGGGTAGTGCTCGGTTTGCCAAATGGCGCAGGCCATTGTGGTGCGATCGAGATGCGCGCACCACTCGCCCGCGGCTTTGCCCCGCGGCATGCCAAAATAGGGCCTGTTGATGGACGGCGCAATGCAGCAGGCGCCGCAGCCGGGTCGACATTCCATAGCGTTCTTTTTGGGTCTGAATTCACGTTACAATAGCGCTTTGCCGCCAATTGTAGAAGCTTGTTTATGCCGCTCGCAGCCGACCTCCTCGAGTTACTTGTTTGCCCCGCCGGGGGCGGGGCGTTGTGCCTGCGCGATCAAGTGTTGGTTGGCGGTGATGAAAGCCGCGTGTATCCCATTGTCAACAATGTCCCCTGGCTGTTGCCCAACCCCGGCAACTCGCTGTCCGATTGGAGCGCCAAGCTCAATCATTTTAATCAGGTGCTGCTGAGCGAAATAACAACGTTGGAGAAGGAAAGCAGGCACGCCCGTGACGCCACCCGGGCCAGGCTGGAATTGTTGCTGCGCGGAAAGCGCGCATTTATCCGGCGTGTTTCCGAGTTGTTGTACCCAGTGGTGAGCGCCAAGGCGGCGTCCAAGGCTGCGTACGACGCACTGCGGGACAGGGCGCCGCAGCTGCAAAATCTACTCAGTTATGAAGCCAATCTCTACCGCGACTGGGTCTGGGGAGAGGAGGAAAACGCCCTCACAGCGCAAATTGTCGATGCCAGGCTCGGCGATCGCGCGTGTGAAAAAATCGTCGTGCTCGGCGCCGGCGCCGGGCGTCTGGCGCTGGATATTCATAAGATGCGCCAACCCAAAATTACGGTGGCGACGGACATCAACCCGTTGTTGGTGATGGCCGCGGAGTACTTGCTGTCCGGCCAGTCTATGGCGATGTATGAATTTCCCCTGCAACCGCGCAAAACCGAGTTTGTCGCGGTTGAACATAGGATTGAAGGCGAAACCAAACCCGATAATTTCCACTTTGTCTTCAGTGACGCCAACAAACCTTGTTTTAAACCGGGTGCGTTCGATGTGGTGCTGACGCCTTGGCTGATCGATATTCAACCTCTCGAGCTGGGCCGCTTTCTGAAACAACTGAATCAGTATTTGCCCGAAGGAGGGACCTGGGTCAATTTCGGCAGCCTTGTGTTCAATCAAAAGCGCGAGGCTCTGTGTTACAGCGTCGAGGAGGTTCGGGGTATTGCCAAGGCACAGGGCTTTTCTGTGGAGGACCTGCACGAGCACGAAATTCCCTACCTGAAATCGCCCTACAATGCCGGCTACCGCGTGGAGCGGGTATGGAGTTGGTCGGCGCGGAAAGTCAGTCATGTCAACGCTGTGAAATCCCCGCAGGTATTGCCGACTTGGCTGCTGGACGGAAGGCAGCCGCTGCCAATGGCCGACTATTTCCGGCAGTTCTCCCACACCCATCGGATTTACGCCCAGCTCGCCGCGGAAGTCGACGGCAAGACCTCGCTCAACAAAATCGCCAGAAAGTTCGCTCGCCAAAACCATATGGATGAGCAGGAGGCCGTGCAATTGGTGAAAAATTTCTTTATCGATTTGCACCAGCAGAACACATAAGTTGCCGGCATTGCTGCGATGTCAGGGGCCCCGTTGGCGGCCTGTCCAAGGTTGCGCGACGCGCGCTGTGAGTGGCGGCGCGGAAAACGCGTGGCGGCCTTAACGCTTCGCTACACCCGAAACTGCCCCACCTGTTGGCGCATCCGATCCGCCAGCTCCGACAACTCATTGCCCGATTCGGCGGTGCGGCGAGCGCTCTCAGCGGCTTCCTCGGACATCGACTGGATTGTGCTGATGTTTCTGCCGATTTCCTCGGAGACGGCCTGCTGCTCTTCCGCGGCGGTGGCGATCTGTGTGTTCATATCCAAAATGGTGGACACGGCATTTTCGATCTTTGCCAGTGATTCGCCGGCCTTTGCCGCCTGCTCGACAGTTTTGTCGGCGATCTGCCGGCTTCTGTTCATGGCTTCCACCGATTGCCGTGAGCCACTCTGCAGCGAGTCCACCACAGTTTGGATCTCGAGCGTGGACTCTTGGGTGCGTTGGGCCAATGTGCGGACCTCGTCGGCCACTACGGCGAAGCCGCGACCTTGCTCGCCAGCGCGGGCGGCCTCAATGGCGGCGTTGAGCGCCAGTAAGTTGGTTTGTTCGGCGACGCCCTTGATCACGTCCAGAATGGTGAAAATATTGTCGCTGTCGCTGTTGAGCTTGTCGATTACCGTGGCGGTGCCCGTTACCTCTCGCGCCAGAGATTCAATAGTGCGAATGGTTTCCTGCACCACTTTGTTGCCGCTTTGGGTCTCTTCGTCGGCCCGCATGGCGGCGTTGGACGCTTGTTCGGCATTTTTTGCCACCTCTTGGGTCGTGGCGGTCATCTCGATGACGGCGGTGGCGACCTGCTCGGTCTCGTCTTTTTGTTTTTCCACGCTGTTCCTGGTCGTGACCGTAAACTCGGCCAGGTCGCCGGCGGAGTCGGCCATCTTGTGAGTGCTCTCGCTGATCTCGCAGACAATATTCTGCAGTTTGCCGACGAAGCGATTAAAGTTAGCGCCCAGGGAGCCGACCTCGTCTCTGCCTTTGACGTCGACCCGCGCGGTGAGGTCGCCATCGCCGTCGGCGACGTCTTCGAGCAGGCGGTTGGTCGCGTTCAGGGATTCGACCAGACCCCTGGTTATCAATAGCGAGATCCCGATGCCGGAAATAATGGCGATAACGATGATTATGACCTCGGTTTGCTTGGTTTTCTGGATGTTCGAATGCACCTCTTCACCCTCTTGGGTGAGGGAGGCAAAGACGCTGGCCTGGAGCTGGTCGCTTAAATCGGCCATTGCCGGGCCGATTTGGTCGAGTTCGCCGGTCATGGCGCTATTGCGCCCTTCGATGGCGCTAACGACCGCGTCAAAAGCTGTGGCGTAGGCTTCCAGTTCCTCTTTCACGTAGATCGCGAGTTCGCGTCGACGGGTATCCTGCAGGTTGCGCATCAGGTTTGAGATGGCGCCGCGCGCATTAGCCACTTCCGCCGTCACCCGTTGGCGGGCGGCGCCGTCGTTTTCGACCAAGTAACGAAACACGTAGAGTCGTCCCAGCAGCACGTGCTCTTGGACCACCCCCGCGTAATAGCCCGCATCGGCGTCGCCGTCCCGATAGGCAGAGCTGCGGATCTCGGTGAGCGCCTTCCTGATGGCCGGTCCCTTGACGTTCAATGTGTTTTCGACCAGATCATTGCGTCGTTTCATATTGGCCACCACCCGGGCGTTAAAACCCTCCATGTAGCGGTCGGCCAGCTTATCCATTGTCTCCATGATTTTGACGCGGTCGGGATTCCTGATCGCAGCGCGAGCCTCTTTGAAAACGATCTTATACTCGTCGTGTAGCGCGTTTACCTCGGCCGCGTCCTGGTCGGCGCTGGTCTTGACATATTCCTTCACCGCCAGGCGCTTATGCAGTATGTTGGCCAGAATGTCCGAGGCGATGCCGCTGTCTGGCGCCAAATCCCTCGTCAATGTCTCAACCTTCTCATCGATCGAGGATAGGGAGAGGCTGTCGAAGATACCCAGGGTCACCAGCATTGCCAAAATGGCCAGTGGAGAGAGCAGAGCTTTGATTTTGACGCTTAAGTTATCGAGCATGATCCAGACCGCCTGTGTGACCTCATTGAGAATCGGCTGCGCCGCTCCTATTAGCATTGGTCTGCGGACCGCAGTCCGCAGGTTGTAGAGCTAGTGGTTGATATTGCGCTGATGGAAAATTTTCCCTCAGGTAAGATTTAGCACAGGGCCGGAAAGTGGTCAAACCGATGCCTGCGGTTAGCCCGCAATTCCTCGCCACTTTCAGGCATGCGGGTTAGCGGGCTGTTGAAAAACTCTGTTTTTCGACAGCCCGCTCCGATACATGGATGTATCGGCACAATTGAAGGCTGCTAGAGCGTCTTCAGATACTCTAGCAATTCCCAGCGCTGCTCCTCACTCAAGGCGGGGAGAATTTCCCCGCTGGGCTGCGGCGTGCGGCCGGCGGCATATTCATGCCCGGTATTAAAGTTGCCGCGTTGGTGGGTTTTGTATTTGAATCCGGCGTAGCCCTCTGCGCGAAAGCCGACTTTTATGGGGTCGAACTCGCGGCTGCCGACCAAAAACGAATCGGGGCGGTAATGGCCGTCTTCGGGGTCGCCCTCGCGTTTGGCGGGCAGAAGGAGATCATATAGGGAGGGAACGGAGCCATTGTGCAGGTAGGGG
>JAAUXX010034874.1_pt1 | contig 33823 bp, 34 predicted proteins | sample 7278111 | NCBI WGS metagenome assembly JAAUXX01 (sample SAMN14350116, study PRJNA611818) | marine sediment metagenome | isolation source: surface marine sediment (1.8m) | place: French Polynesia: Moorea | collected 2018-08
CCCGCTCAAAATCAATCGGTGTTTCATCACCATTGGCCGTATGCAGCCGTTGAGTGTTGTAGTAGCGCATATAGGCTGAGACATCTTTTTTCATCCCTGCTCTGGTAGGCTATTAAACGTCAATTACTTTGTCCGGTCGCATTGATTCACTAAAAATCTAACTACTGAAGGATTGTTGCCTCATCTAAAATCTTACTACTTAGCAACAAGTAAGGGGGTTTGGATGATTAAATCGATGAGTCTATCTACCCTGGCAAGTCTGCGACAGCGATACCGAGAGGCGAGCTGGAAGGACAAAGGTAAACTCTTGGACGGGTTTATCGCCGCTACTGGTTACGAACGAAAGTATGCCATTGGGCTTCTTAACAGTACTGACGAGCATATCAAGCCCTGGCGGCCCCGGGTAAGCCAGAAATACGATGAGCAAGTCCGTCAAGCGCTGCTGACAGTATGGTATGCTGCTAATCAGATCTGCTCTAAGCGCCTGGTACCTTTTTTGCCCGAGTTAGTAGAGGCCATGGAGCGTCATGGTCATTTGCGGCTACCGGTAGACGTGAGAGCACGATTACTCAGCATGAGTGCCGCCACCATAGATCGCCTGCTCAGGTCAGAGCGAGAGCGTATCCGCCACGGTGTTAGTACCACGTGCTCTGGCAACCTGTTGAAACACCAAATTCAAGTGCGGACATTTGCCGACTGGGACGATGTTATTCCCGGCTTCCTGGAAGCTGATCTGGTTGCTCATTGTGGTGGGAACACCGTCGGGGCCTTCTTGAACACCCTGGTTTTGGTCGATATTGCCACTGGCTGGCTAGAGTGCTTACCGCTATTACGAAAAAGCGCGGGGGATGTCATCGACGGCCTCCGAGTTGCTGAAGGGCTGTTGCCCTTTACAGTATTGGGAATAGACACAGATTGCGGCAGCGAGTTTATCAACTACGAGTTGCTGGATTATTGTGAAGACAAACTCATCACGTTTACGCGCGCGCGCACCCATCGTAAAAACGACCAGGCGCATGTTGAAGAAAAAAATGGTTCGGTCGTACGCCGGTTGGTTGGCTATGATCGTTTTGAAGGTCGAGCAGCCTGGGAGGCATTGGCTCAACTCTATTGTGTCCTCAGGCAGTATATCAATTTTTTTCAACCTTCATTGAAACTGTTAGCAAAAGAGCGGTTGGGGGCAAAAGTCTCTAAGCGCTATGATCGAGCAAAAACACCCTACCAGCGTATTTTGCTCTCAGAGCACATCAGTCAACCCAAGAAAGAGGCGCTCACAAAAGAGTATGAATCACTCGATCCTGTAGAATTGCTTGCCCAGTTGGAAGCAATGCAGGATCAGCTGTGGGCCTTTTCCTGGAATAAAGGCGGCAAAGCGCAAGCCGATATTGAGCGTGCCGCTGAGAATGGTGTTGATCAAACCGGTGCTAACGCAGAGAAAGCGATCGTTCCAACGAAAAGCCGCTATTATCACACCGGTGGAACAACGGATCGACGTAAGGCCCCGCGCACTTGGCGGACACGAAAAGACCCTTTCGAACATGTTTGGGATGAAGTTCGATTGCGACTAGAACTCGTGCCAGAAATTACCGCCACGTCGATTATCGAGTGGCTCATGAGAAAGTACCCAGGGCAATTTACGCTAGGTCAAACGCGCACGTTACAGAGGCGAATGGCTAACTGGCGTCAAGAACAACAAAGCCAAGAAGATAAACTACGCGTTCTCATGAGCAGTTCGACGCCTGTTGGCCTGATGGTGGATGATGACTGTCGCGAAGCGACGTAGTGATCGATTTAATGATATGATTTTTGGCGATCATTGTGTTCAAAAACACTGGTACGCGCGACAGTCGGTAAAAAAGCTACCGCCTCACATTTAGGAAGTATTGCTCAAAATCCGGCTGTGAGGGTGCGTTCAGATGATGGACAGCAGGACAGTCGCCATCCATGGCGACCGTGTGGATAAGTCATGGACAACCGGATGAATAGCAAAAAACGCTATTCACCGGTATGCCCACAACTTGACCACACTCTGCCCCGCCGACCACAGCGATAAGTTGCGGTGATTGCTGGGAGTACGTACGTATAAAATCAATAATCAACTATCGCGCATCCAGTAGATGAAAAAACTTGACCGTGTAGAAGGTCTTGTTATCAGAGCTTCTCTGATGAGGTGCTGTAATACAGAGTAGTTTGATTATTATATGAGGCAATACGACACGGACAGGTTAATTGTCGTTCAATATCCATGCGAAAAAACCGCTACTGTCATCAAAAACAACAGCCTCATGATTTACGGTTTTCAGGCGTTCAAACCCCTCCTGACATTGTACCCATAATTTGAGCGAAAGGGTTTTGGCTTGCTTTTTATCGGCGGTACGCAGAGAGCGTTTGATCTCTCGTTTGCCGTTGAAGAGTGGGCGGAGGTCTTTGGGAATAGTGATGCGGCCATACCAGATATTGCTATGGCGGTTTTGAAGCAGATAGTGTTTTGCGGTCACAACGCGGTCTCACGGAGCAATCTAGCCCGGTGTACCACCTGAGTGTACCACCCTGGGCACCATTAACCCTGTGAGATAAAAAATATGAAGAAAATCAATGAGTTGTAACGTTTTGGTGCCCAGGAGAGGACACGAACGCACACGCACATTTGCTCACAGGCATGATCTAAGATATTGATTTATAAAGCATAAAAATCAACACCTTGTTCTAGTACTTTTCTAAAGTACCACCGCAGTGTACCACCCTCATGTCTCCAGGGCGAGTCCAGTATGCGGTGATTACCCTAACGCATAGGGGTTACATTCATGATCACGTCGTCCTCGATCTCTTTGGACCTGCCAATGACATTTGTCGTCAGGTTCTGATTAGCAGCCCACGCCTTAAACTCTTGGTAGGCGTCTGTATCCACCACAAAGTATGGAATTGAGAATGAAAGCATACACCGACCTTCGGTTATGCAGTTTTGAATGGCTTCTGGAATTGTCGTATCTTTGTACGTTGAGAAAAGCTTGGATGCTTGAGTTTCGTAATCATCCACAAACTTTGATGCTTGCTTATAGTCAAAAGCATTTGGGCCTTGGGGTGTGTCAAAATCAACTTGACTAAACCACTGTTCTCCTAATTTCGTCATAATCCGGTCCTTCCATTGATCTATACTTTTTGCTTATCTTCAACTATGAGGGAAATTGATAATGAAGCCAAGAAAAAATGTCGCGTTAGCTCAGCTCAACGATCTACTCCACATTGATCAAATCGAGCCATTATCTGAGAAAGATATGACGTGTTTTGAAGATTTGCGAGCAGTACTGGAAAAACACGGTGCGCTAAAACGTTTTGGTGTAACTCTACTTCACAAACATTTTGACCTAGAAGAAGGGGAGGTGCTCGTAGAGCATACGGATGAGAAAGAGCGTCTCCAAACTATCCAGCCCGAAAGAAAGTCAGATGACGAAAACAAACATATCATTCAAACAGCCTGGCGTTTAGATGCTTTGGGTGAAATGCCAGTTGGTTGCTACGTCACTTGTGTGGCAAGTACCGATTATCATGGAAAACCAAAGCATGAGCATCGTCATATAAAGGCGGGTAATTAGTTTTCTTTTCTGTATGCCGTTTTTATCGTTGGTTTAAATGACTGAAGGGATTGTGTAGAAAATGGCCATCTGAGTCCCGTCTGAGGCCTTAGTCTGCGTTTTTGAGTCACGCCCTGCACAGCAACGCGCTAGGTGTTTTGCGGTGCTGCGGGAGCACTGCACTGCGGGTATGACTCAAGTCTGCTCCATTCCATGAGTTAAAAAGGCTGGATTTATAACTCATAAATATGCTATATTATGAGCTATAAAGAGGAGAGATATAACTCATGATCTGGAACTGGCAACACGAGGATTGGCCTCATTTTCGTTGGGATAAGGACGCTTTAGCGCAAGCTGAAGCACAATTCCTGCGTCAGTCCGGCGTGTTGATCGGTGCCACCAGGCATTTCAACGAAGAAGATAAGAACCGTCTGGTCGTTGATCTGATCACCGGGGAAGCCCTGAAAACCTCCGAGATCGAGGGAGAATACCTCAACCGCGAAAGTGTGCAATCGTCCATCCTGCGCAACTTCGGACTGGACACGGATCATCGCCGTGTCCAACCTGCTGAACGCGGGATTGCCGATATGATGACGGACTTATACAAAAACTTTGATCAACCGCTCTCACACAACACGCTCTTTAACTGGCATACAATGCTGACCAATGGCCGACGGGACTTGAAAGACATTGGCCGCTATCGGACGCATGACGATCCGATGCAGGTTGTCTCCGGTAGTCTCGATCAGCCGAAAGTGCATTTTGAAGCACCGCCCTCCAAGGCCATGAAACAGGAAATGGATGCGTTTATGGCGTGGTGGAAAGAGACGGCCCCCAGTGGCAAAACGCCACTTCCGGCCTTAACCCGCACGGGCATCGCTCATCTCTATTTTGTCTGCATCCACCCGTTCGAGGATGGCAACGGACGAATTGGCCGTGCTCTGGCCGAAAAAGCCCTGGCCGAATATCAAGGGGAACCCACGTTGATTGCGTTGTCGCAAACCATAGAAAAAAATCGGAAAGTCTATTACGGCGCATTGGAAAGCAATAACAAAAATAATGAAATCACCGACTGGCTGGTTTATTTTGCTAATACAGTTTTGGATGCTCAGGATTATTCTCTCGATATGATCGACTTCCTGATCGAAAAAACCAAACTCTATGACCGCGTGGGAGGCCAGCTTAATGAGCGTCAGGAAAAAGTGCTCGCCCGTCTCTTCCGCGAAGGGCTGGACGGGTTTAAAGGTGGCCTCAGCGCAGAAAACTATATCAGCATCACTGGCACGTCCAGAGCCACAGCCACACGAGACCTACAGGATTGTGTCGAAAAAGGCGCATTAACAAAAACAGGCACCCTCAAAAGCACGCGCTATCACCTGAACATCAAGCTGCGGAAGACATAAAAAGCCGGGGCACTGAAATCTTGTCGTGCGGATTTTAATCGTCATTTAGCGCTGTCGCGTAAACGCTAGGCTTTATTTTACGCTGTCGCGTGAACGCTAGGCTGTATCCGTGATCTTCCGCGCAGTGACCCAGGCGTTATGCACACGCGGGCATTCGTGTGCGATGGCCTCCATCACACAGCCGAGAATACAAAACAGCCCCGTATAGTCATCATCGCTTAACATGCGTTCCGCCACGTCCTTGGCTTCAGTACAGCTTTGCAGAAAAGATAGAACACACTGCACATTGCGCAGCGTGTCTACAGGCGTGCCTTGGATAATCGGATTGCGGGTGTTTTCTTCCATCGTCATGACCTCAATTTTGGTAAGAATATTCTTGCCTCACCGCCCAGAATCATGCGAACAAAAAAGGCGTCTTCAAAAAGGAACCTTTTTGTTAGGATTTATGGGAAAGTTTTTAGATCAATATGGAATCAGCAGATTGTCAGGGAAAACAAAGACTTAAAGCTCTCTATCGCACGCGATGGTGTCCGGCGTGGTTTGCCCTCAAAAAGGTTCCTTTTTGTATAGGATATCCGTGTCATATTTTTGTGGGGTTAAGGGGTGGGAGAAGCCTAGCGTTTACGCGACAGCGCCATATCATAAGATGAACAAAAAAATCGGCTATATCCGCACCTCCACGGATAAACAACTGAATGACCGTCAGGTCAACCAACTCCGCGAAGTTTGCGACCGGATTTTCATTGAAGATGGCGTATCGGCCACAGCCAAGCATCGTCCAATCTATGAGGAAGCACTGGCGACACTGAAACTTGGTGATGTGTTTGTGGTGTGTGCATTGGATCGTGCCTTTCGGTCTTCAATCGATGCACTCACCGAACTGGAACGCCTGCAAGAACGCGGTATTCAGTTTCAATCCCTAAGCCAGAATTTTGATACCACAACGCCGGATGGAAAGTTTTTGTACACACTAGCCGCCGCGCTGGCAACCTGGGAACGGGATATCCTCTCCGCCCGGACCAAAGAAGGTATGTTAGCAGCCAAAAAACGTGGTAAAACACTCGGACGCCCGAAAAAATTGTCGTCAGAACAAATCGTCGAAGCCAGACGCATCCTGGAAATGGAGTTTTATAGCTCGATCACCGATGTGGCTCATCACTTCCGTGTCCACGAACTCACCCTCAAACGCGCTCTGGAAGAAGAATAAGACCAAAACACCAAAAAATACCTGCGTTTTGATCTTCCTTTTTCGCCACAAATTTGCCACAAGCCGAAAAAGAGCGATTCAGAAAATGGCGGATTTCTGCGGATTTATTTGTGGCACAAATTGTGGCAAAAATGCTGAAACTTTGTGGTTTTTAGTAGTGGAGATTGTGCTAAGTCATTGAAAAATAAGTGGCGCGAGTGACGAGACTTGAACTCGCGACCTCCGGCGTGACAGGAAGGAAAGTTTTCAATTTTTTCAGATATTTAAGTATACTCTGCCACAAAATTGCCACACGCATTTTCGCTCAGGCGTTCTAACATACCGGGTCTGCGGTTGTTCCTTATCTCTTCTGCTTCTATGAGATGGCCATAAACGTTAAAGGTCGTTTCTATTTTTTCATGCCCCATGAGACGTTGAATTCTTTTCAAATCTTCTTTTTGACGAATGAGCATAGAGGCGTAGAAATGTCGAAGAGCATAGGGTGTATATTTTGTTCTTTCTTTTTTCTCGCCACCTTCCTCGACAACTTCAATAAGACCCGCTTCCCGGCAAGCCGTCTGAAAGCCTCTCTTTCTCCAATTTTCCACCTGTTGCCACCGACCAGTTGCAGAAGGGAAAACAAGGTCGAACTCCGACTCAACTCCGCAGTGATTCACATAGTGCGTAATCATGTCTATCGTATCAACACTTAAATCAATAAATCGGCGACCCGCTCTTGTTTTCGTCACTGAAATTTTATGGCCACCTCTCTCAAGAGCTTGAGTTACGTGAACGCCTGTATCTGACAGATTTTCCTTTGTAAGCACGAGGTATTCTTGTGGTCTCATGCCACTATCGATAGCAAGATATAGCATTGGCCTATATCTTTCCCATGTACGTGCAATCCTTGCATTCTTTGAGTTAGCCAATCTATCAGCCGCTTGGAGTAAAGTTTGAATTTCGTTTGGAGTAGGGATGTCTACGGGCGTATCGTAACGAGAATCAGATTTAATACTGATGCCACTTGCCGGATTGCTGGCTATATAATCACGCAAGGCCATTTCTTTTAAAACAGTGTGAAAAGACGAAAGCGTTTTTCTAGCTTGGTCATATGTATAGTTTTTTAAAAGCCATGATCTAAAATGTACGATATCAGATGTGGTCAACTTATCGATCGTTTTCCCCCAAGGGTAAGCAATCATTTTTTTTGCACGTGAATGATAAGTTTTCAATGTATAAAGCGTGACAGGTTCCTCTCCGTCTGTGCCTTCTTTTTCACAGATTTCGAGCCACAGGTTTACGGCGAATTCAATACTGCGAGATTTTTCTGGATCTTGTGTTTCCCACTCACCAGAGTTCTCCGTGAAAGCCCTCGCTTCTTTCATGGTTTTAAATGTCGCATAGGAATAACCAGACTTCGCCGCATCGTTGCGATAGCGGACTTGATAGGTCATACCTTTCTTTCCTTGTCTTTTCTTAATATCTGCCATATCCATACATAACTTTCCAGAGTCCTGAATTCAAGCTAAATTTCTAGCTTAAACCTGGAAAAACGCGCTTTTTTTTCAGCTTCCCGTGCGCGTTGGTTATAAATCGCGATTAAAGCGCCTTTTTCGATTTTCAGTTTTTTATCTATGGGATCGATAAAAAACGGTAGCTTGCGCTGTCCCTTAGCGTTCTTTTCTGCGGCCCGCTTCATTTGCCGTGAATTGAGCTTTATACCCATTTCGGCCAGCACTTGCCGAGCCTGTTCGAGCGTTAAATACTGTGGTGTTTGCATGATGTGTCCTTCCTATTCATTCCTCCTCTTTGGGCTTTTCCCATTCCGTGGTTTAGTCTTGCTGCCCTTTAAAATGTTAACCGTGATGTCGCTGGCGCATTGAAAAAAAGCTTTGAGCTTGGGATGGTCTGCCTCGGCCTGCCCAGGTCCTATATGTTTCGCTTTGGTCTGTTTAGGGCTGTCAGGTTCCGGCTTTGCTTCCCTGACATCCTCAGGTTGGCGGATGAGGCGATAAACACCATATTTGGTCAGCACATGGAGGCTACGCTTGATTTTGCTGTCTTTTTCAAGAGGTTCGAGGCCACTGGAGAAGAGGACCATTAGATAGGCTTTGTCGGCCTTGAACGCACAGATACGCCCGATCACAAGCCGGGCGGCATTGATAAACGTGGTTTTCTTCTTACGGCGGTGTATGACATCATCACGCCAGACAATGATGTCCTGTTCCCTTAAATCATCCTGACAGTTTTGCCAGTCATACTCGTTGCTCCAATACCGCCAGGGGTCAAAATCGGCCCAGGGGTGCTGTGCCACATCGGTACGCACTTCTCCCCATTCGTCGACATAGGTCTTGTCGGCCACGCCGGATCACCCTTTCTACCCTCGCGTCTCGACAACATACTTGATTTCCATATCACAATCTTAAGTATACACTGGCGGTTCTTAACAAAACCTTTAATTGCAGGGCTATTGGGGGCAAGAAAATGAGGATTTCTGCGCTATTGAGAGGTTATTGCGCCGTTTTGGTGCTGTGTGGTGTTGCTTTGTGTGCCACGGCTGAGGTCAGGGACTTACCCTCACTGGATGAGGTCAAAGCTGCAACGGCGGAAAAGATACACACCGACCATGCATCATTCGTGTTCCTCGCATTGTTTAGGAACACTGCGCGGTACACCGCCGTCCTTGAACGTCTGACTGTGCAACTCACCGCCATCGAGGCCAAGCGCAGTCTGTCTGCGAGAGAGCAGAGCATGAAGGCGCTCTATCAACAAACGGCACAACAAACCCGAACCGCATTCTTGCGCAAACATGGCGGCAATGGACTTAACCAAACAATACGCCCGTCAGACTTCGAGGCCAATGTAGACAAGATCAGAGATGAATTGGCAGACGGCTATATCCAAAAACTCTCGCCAACTCTGTTCAGGGCGTATGATCGGGCCACCAAATCTGCGTTCGCTTTAGGTATGGATGCTGTAAACGCTTGGTGGCGGACAAATGGAGACACCGTTCTGGATATCGTGTTCTTTATCCTGCTACCGCTCTTCATCCTTGCCTGGATCATCCGCTCCTATATCAAAAACCGTCCGCTTTCTGTTGAAAAACTCAATGAACGCGCTTTGGCAAAATTTGGCGATACGTGCGAAGAACGGCGTGAAGGCATAAAAACCTTCTTTACTGATATTCAAAACACCATCAAATTTGAAGTTGATGTCAAATCAGGTGGTCAACGCCTCCGGTGTACTATGGAACGCAACCTGTTCACCATGAACAGCCCGTATGAACGGGGCCTGCTTTTTGTCTGCATGATGTTGGGCAATGAGGATGGGTTTTGCAGCCCGATCAACTTTCACCATGTGCGCTGTGCGTTGATTGCGGGCCGTGGCCAGGGCCAGCTTGTCGGTGATAAAAAATCCATTTATCGAACGGAGGGCGATCGTCTGCAATGGCTCCTCAATTACACGGGGATGAGTTTTGATGGTGCAGAAAGCACCCTGATCCGTGAAGTGATCGAGGCACACAAACGTGATTCCAAAAATCCGGTGATCGCCAGTTTGAAAAACCTGATCTTCCAGCCTTCCAGTGGACCACCACCAGAGCATGACGAGGGTGAACACGATCCTCTTGGACCGCAGCCTGCGAAAGAAGGTGCATAACCTATGACGGAAGAAGCCAAGCTCCGTCTCGGGTATTTACGCGGCCAGAATGATGAAAAATTGGATCGCGTTAAATCTTACACGGGCAATGAAGCCGTCTGTACCATTGCCAGTCCCGGTTCGGGAAAAAGCTGGGCCATGGCGATCCCTAATTTGTGGCTCTGGCCGGGGCCAGCTTTTGTGCTCGATGTCAAAGGCGAGTTGTATGAGCAAACCGCGAAAGACAGGGCTGAGAAATTCGGCCCGGTGAACCGGTTTAACCCCGATGACCCGGACTGTGCAGCCTTTAATCCGTTTGAATTTGTTGACCCCAAAAACACGCACAGTTTTTGGAATGACTGCTTATTCCTGGCCAATCAAATGATTGTCAAATCCGGCGATGGCGATGCGTTCTGGGAAAACAGCGCGCGCGATTTGCTGACCGCTATTCTGGCGGGGTTGTATTTAGACGAAAGCACTGATCACGTCAATTTCGAACTCATCCTTGATGCACTTGCGGATCGCGATGTTCTCGGCGACCTCATCAATGTTCTTGAGGACAGCCCCATCAAAGCCGTGCAGCGCGCAGGCAAAACGGTCAAGGAACTCAAACGCCAGGAAGAAGAAAGCCAGTCCAAATTGCTCCACAGCTTTTGTATTCAGGCGCAATCCAATCTTGGCTATTTGACGGGGGAGCGTATCGTGCATGCGACGCGCCGTTCTGACTGGCATCCCCATGATCTGCGCAAGAACAATGCGACGGTCTATCTTGATCTGCGCTCTGTGGATATCGAAGAATTTAGGCCGCTTATTCGGACCATCTTTGCCGTTCACTATCGTGAACTGACCAAAGAACCGCCCGCCAGGGACATCACACCAATATTGTTCCTGCTCGATGAAATGCCCCAGCTTGGCTATATGAAAGTCATCGAAACCATGCTCGATGTGGGACGGGGTTACGGCCTTAAACTCTGGGCCTTTGCCCAGAACAAAGGCCAGATTGAAAAAGCCTATGGCGATGCCAATGGCTTCCTCTCAAAATGCGCCGTGCGCGCCTATATGAACCCGGCGGGTGCAGATGCCGACAATCTCGCCCAAAGCCTCAGTGATGTGCTTGGTCAACGGAAGGAAGCCCGCACGGGCGTCAAAGAACCCCATGTCGAACCCTGGGAACTCTCCGGCCCAGATTTCGAAGATATGGTCATCGTCATCGCACGCGGCCAAAAACCGCAACTGCTCTATAAATACTTTCCGAAAAATAGGTGAAACTGTTGTTCTTGTGCACAAGTAAAACCAGCATTGATGGAGAAGAGATACGCCTACTATGATCGGTAGAACTTAAAATATATAATGGTGAAATAATTCACGTATATCGGGAAGAATGACTAATGAGCGATGATCAAAAGTATTTGCAAAATGGGGTAGTTGTTGTTGATGTCGCTAATACAGAATGGTCTCGTGTTGGATCAACTACAGCTATGCTATCTAATCCTGACCTACCGGAATTCGCTATCGCGAATAAAATAGAAATAACACATGAGCCAGTAATTAAAGTTGTTTACGTAAACTGTGGTAGCGCCGTGATAGCTGATTTCGCTACAGATGATCTGTCTGGATTTACAGGCATGTCCAGTTTTCATGAAGAGGTAGATCAGTCGATTAGAGGAACGCTCCCAATAAATTATGTAGCAAGAGCGCGAATGGGTCGTCGCCCTATCAGCGTCGAATTTCTTTTAACTGATATTTCAGAAGCTATAAAAAAAGAGCTATTGACAAGCAAACGCTATATACGTATAGATGATAATATAGATAAAATAAGAGAAAGCTTTGAAAACTACATGACCGATAAATACGGATATGCATATTATGAAGATGAGGAATCAATCAAAAAAACAGTGATAGAGACTACTGTTCCTCTTTTTTCTGAGATCGGGCTTCAATTGTGTAGCATCAGCAAAAAATTGAATAAGCTTGAAGAGATAAATTCCAAGCAAGATAAAATTTTGGAACTCCTTGAGGGGAATAAAGATAATAAAGAAACGAAGAAATCTAATCCAAAACCGTCAAGCTAATCTCTCATTATGGCTATGAAAAAATCTAGCGATTCAGCTATACCAGATGGGCTTAAACCCATTAGGCGTGAAGACTTTAAACATTTAAAAACAAAAGACGAAACACTCTATTGGAAAGGTAAAGAAGTCCATACCATTACTACGCTTTCGTGGCCGCTTCGGATAGCTGTATCTATTTCAGCAATTACATCCTTTATAGCCGCTCTTTTTGCTGGTGCAATTGCATTTGAAACCGTAACTCATATCGATTTATTCAAAGGCAAAGCAAAAGAAAGTAGTAAAAATGTGACAATTGAAAGCTCGCAGACGGCTATTTATCTTCCGGAAAAAATTTCATTAGAGAGAGGGTCAGAAAAGTTCGAGATATCTGATCCTAGCCCCGCTCCAAAAAATGATGATAAAAAAGCCACCGAGTAGTGGAATGCAATATAGCGTGTGTAAATAAATTCTCTGTTTTTTTATCTTGCTCTTTCAGTTCATTTTTATAAAGGCGCAACGCAACGATATCATTCAAAGCATCGGCGCCTTCATCGGAATCTTCGCCATGTTGCTCAACAACCTGCAAAAGCGCATCTTCTCGCGCATGCAGCGATTTCCACAGCAGGGTGAATGTGGCGCGGTCTATTTTTAAGTCCAGTTCCCGGCAGGTATATACCCGCATATACCCCCTCTCTGCTATTTCGGCGTCAGATGTTCGGGCCATTCAACGCCTGCCGTGTCGAGCACGTCGCGGAACGGAATATAGGCAATAATATGATCGTCTGACGACCATCCCCGTTCCATGTTGTATCGATCAACAGAAATCGTGCCTAGCCCATTCTCATACAGGATGGCAACGACATAGGTGCCGGGCTTATCCGGCGTGCCTGCGTCCCATGTAATTGTTTTGTCATTGTCCACTTTTTCTAAATGGTGAGGAAATTTATCGCTCGCACCGGAAGCCAGGGCTTCTGGTTCCTCAACATCTTTCGGGGCCTGATCCCGAAAACGGCGCGCCGCGCGCTTTGCTGCGTCCTTAATCGAGGGCACGCCTTCAGAGGTCATAAGGCTCGTCATCGACCAGAAAGGCATTCGGATCAAACACAGGCTCCGCTTGCTCTTTCAGCTCTTTCTTATAAAGGCGCAGCGCGACGATATCATTCAGAGCATCGGCCCCTTGATCAGAATCCTCGCCGTGTTGCTCAACAATCTGCAAAAGCGCATCTTCCCGTGCGTGCAGCGATTTCCACAGCAGGGTAAATGTGGCGCGGTCTATTTTTAAGTCCAGTTCTGACATATCGGCCTCTAGGCTTGTTACACGCTATCGAGCAAGGCCCTAGGCGTGTTGTTTTTTATATAGTTTCTTGCAATGGATCGCCACCTGTTCCAACAACCCCACATACTGACTCAGCGGCATGTTACGCGTCGGGCACAGCATATGGTGGCCCTTTGATCCTCTTTTAACAAGTTTTAACCCCATGGGAAAGGGTGTACCTTGTTTTATCTCCCAGACCCATCCCGTCAACGGGCTTTCGTCCAGACCTTCCTTCGTAAACACACTGACACCATTATTGTCGGCGATGATGGTTTGTACACCATTGATCTCGACTGTTTTGACTTCACTGGGGCGCACCTTTGCAAGCCGTGAAGATGTTGAATTGCCAAGGCGATACAAATCGTCCTTGACGATATAAAGCTTTTCAGTGTTCATAAAATAGCCGCAGTTGTGGATTGGTTAAGCTTAGCGTTCACGCGTCAGCGCCATATAAAGCCTAGGGTTTTGCCCGTCAGCGTCATATGAGAAAGCCATAGATTATATCGGTTTCGCGCCACTTCCGGCGTGATCCATCGTGCCAAATCCAGCTCTAGTCTCCGCGCCCTGTTTGCCGATACTCATGATCTTTGAGGTTCCATTTTTCGATTTATGTTTATTCCGGCTGCCATCCTCTCCTTTTTATCAAGCCTTGGCGGAAATTCAGCCTTTATGTGACACGCTAACCGACAGTCGGCCTCTGTAAACACCCTCGCTTTGTAAGACCGTCTAAGGCGGTTTCACCGCCAAGACGGCCTAAGGTGTTGACAGAGTCCTTTGCCTGTTCGGTTGGTCGCTGGTCACAAGGCGGAATTCCCCGTCTTGATAACAAAAAGGAGTCAAAATGGCTTTTAAAAATAAACATAAATCGAAAAATGGAACCTCTAAACCGACACATACGCTGCGGCGAAAAGTATATGGTGACGACGAGGTTGAGTTTGAAACCCTTGGCGTCGCTTGGGAACGTGAGGATGGTGGCTTATACATCAAACTCTATGGCACCCAAATCATCGAAGGCGTCTTCTACGCTTTCCCTAACAAAGAGTAGTTCCGCACATTGATGCATGGCATCATAGCCGCTTCCTGATCTCTCAGGAGGCGGCTTTTTCTGCGCTCTTGTTCAGCGCAACATCAAAGCCTAGAGCCTTGCTCGACAGCGAAATCATACAGATGCAAACCGCAAAGCGGTTTTCTTTTTACATGTCATCCAACATCTTCTATGTTGGATTCGGGTGCCAGCACCACTTTGGTTTTTGCAACGCAAAGCAGGTGTGGCACAGCGTACCAGGGGTACGCCTATACGCCCATTTTGAATACGCTGACGGGCAAGGCCCTAGGCTCAATTTTTGGTTATAATTCTCCATGAGAATTGATAACCTGGGCGTACAACAAGGCATGGACGTGTACCACGTCCGCCTTGGCAAAGGGGCGGTTCTATAGCTCCGCTAACCCCCCTTGTGCAATCCCCCTTCCGCTGCTGTCCGCAACGGTTGGGTAGTCGTCCCAAAGCCGATTTAGGGTGTCTCCCTAAAGACCCGATTTAGGCGCTTCGCCCTAAAAACCAGACCATGTCAGCAGGCGCGGTTGGGCAACGCACAGAGCGATCGCGCAACTGCTAAGTCGGACATGGAGCCGACCCGGTACAGACCGGGAACTGTGAAGGTTTCGCCCTTCAATGACGAGCAACAATCATGTTGCATCCGACCAAGAACCGTTCTTGGATGCGAGCATAGGAGGTGTCGTGGATCAGCCGGAAAAACGTCAAAAAAGCCAGAAGCGCATCCGTAATCACCGGGCATCAGCCAGCTATGATGATGCCGAATATGAGCAGTTTTTGAACAATGTCGCCCGGTCTGGATTGAGTATTTCCGGCTATATTCGGATGCGCACTTTGGGTGACCCAGGTCCCCGCACACAGACCCAACCACACCCCGCCGCACAGCAGCTTGGCCAGGTGTTGGCCGCTCTGGGCAAAATCGGCTCGAACTTTTCCCAGCTTGCGCGTCTGGATGACACGCTGCCCGGTCTTAAAGACGGCATAACTGCCGTCAGTGATATGCGGGCCTATCTGCACGATATTCTGGCCAAGCGGTCTCTGGTTGATCCCGAGGGGCTGGCTGACGTGTATGCACTGCTCGATGAAGCGGGCAACGTGATCAATACTCAAGCCTACCTCGCCAACAGCAAAGACGTGCAGGTCGTCAGCCAGCGTGTCCTTAAAAACGCCATTGACCTGGTCATCCAGCAAATGGACCTGCTGATCACCGTGACGCATGAAGGCGACCCATTGGGTAATGGCGAGCCATGACGATCATCAATGGCGGTTTGGGCGGCAAAGGGCGGCATCTTAAAAACATGATCAAGCACCTCACCCGGCTTGATGAGAATGACAGCGTCAATATCCTCGAAATCGATGAGGCTTTACCGACCGCCACCATAGAAGCCGCACTGACCGAATGGCAGCTTTTGGCGACCAGTCTGACCCGCTCCAAGAAAGGCTTTTACGAAGCCAATATCAACCCCCAGGATGATGAACATTTGACACCGGAACAGTTCATTCAGGCTGCTGATATCCTCGAAGAAAAACTCGGCTTTACCGGGCAGCCCCGGCTTATTGTCCAGCACGAGAAAAAAGGCCGCACCCATGTTCATGTTCTGTGGCAATCCACCCTCATTGAGGAAGGCCGGATCGTCTCTGATAGCCACAACTACCGGAAGCACGAAGAAGCGGCGATAGAGATTGAGAAGACTTTTGATCTCGAACCCAGTCCACGCAAATATGATAAGAATAAAGACGCACCTGATCAGGCCACACCTGTCAGACACGCCAAACATGATCGCGCCGATGATGAAAAGGCCAAACGGTCGGGTATCTCTGTCGAAGACCGGAATACCCTCATCACCAAACTGTATGAGCAGTCCAAAAGCGGCGCGGCGTTTTCCAGAGCGCTAGAAGAGGAAGGCTATTATCTTGCTCGTGGTGACAAAGCCACATTCTTTGTTGTTGATCCGGGCCATGAGGCCCATCTGCTGAGAACCTGTGTCGATGGCGTCAAACAAAGCGAGATCAACAACGCCTTGTACCCGATTAAAGCACAAAATTTGCTGCACTTTAACGACGTTAAGTCCGATCTTAAAGACAGTACGCTAGACCCGAAAAAAGCCGAGGCCATCAAAGAGAACTATAAGCGTGAACGGCAACAGCTCAAAGGCAGCCAGAAAGCCGAGAAAGAAAGACTGGAGGCCAAGCACGTGCTTGATGATTATCAAGCGACCCGCGCACGGGACCAGAACAAGCCGGGACGGTTTATGCAGTTTCTGCAAGACATTACGGGGTATACAGCGCGGAAGGTCAATTTTCAGGAACGCGAGGATCGGGAGCGCGCAGCGCAACAGCGTATCGAGGTAAACCAGCTTGAACAAATTCATCGCAAGCAGATGAAAGACCTCAAGCGCCAGGAAACCCAGGAGATCGCCAAGCTTGATGAAGCCTTCCATTACAATCCCGGTCAGCAACCGCGTTTCCAGGTGGACCCGCAAGAGCGCAAGCGCCACGAAGCGCAAATGCTTGTGAAAGAATTGGCGCAATTTGATAAGGAAGACGAGGAATTACAAGGGTATCAAGAACGCATTGGTCGCTTGTCTTGGGAGATCAAAAAATATGAACTCAATACCGATGAACTCAAGGTGCTCAAAGCCGATATTGAAGAACAATTCAATCAGTTTTTCACGGACGGAAAACAAACCCTCGAAAACCTTCACGAAAAGATACAAGAAAATGGTATTCGTAAAACGCTCAACACCTTAAAAGACCAGCCGCAGAAATTCGGGGAGCTGGAACAGGCCAATCTCACCGGGCAAGCCCGTGAAGATCAGCAGCGGCTACTCAATGCGGTGCTGGTGGTCTCTGTGCGCAAGGCCCATTACATGGAGAAGCGTTTAGACAATGCCAAAGACAGCCACGAACTGCATCAACGCAGTAAAGCATTCTTCGAGCGTAAGAAGCTCGAACATATCACCAATCCACCCGCCAAGCGGCTGGGGATGATGCTCACCTTGCAAAAAACCGCTAAAGGCTTATCAAATGATGAGTGGAAGAAGCTGTCAACGCAGGAAAAATTTGAGATCGACAATGCCCGCAATGCGCTTAAAGAGAAAGAGAATATGGATCGTGCTAAAGAATATCTCAAGCAGCAAAAAGAATTGCAGCATAATCAAGAACGGGAACGCTAGGACTTATAGCCAAGTCTATGACTTAAGCATAAAGTGGCGCTCGATTTGTGTGAGCGGGATTGGTTGATCTAGCTTTTCGATGATCACGTGATTGATGTTGTGGAGTAATCCCATCAAGTGTAAACGCTCGATGCTATTACGCGGGTGAAAACCCTGTTCGTGTTCGACCCGCAGGCGCAGGCCGTACAGATCATCCAGAGAAAGCTGTTCTAACTGGTAAATGGTCATGAACACAGGCGCGGTTGCGTTTTGCGCAGAGCGATCGTGTAAATTTAAATGTGGCATGGCTTTTATCCTTATTTTGCGCCAACGCGTAAACGCTAGGCTTATCTGAGGCGGGACCATCCCGTCCTTTCATGCCGGATAAAAAGCTGAAGGTTTAAGGAAGACACCTCATGAACCATGAGGCTGTAATGAAATGCAGGACTAACCAGTTGTCGCCAACATAAAAATCTCTGCTAAAAACGGTCAATCAAAAGGACGGGGTTATGTCGCGCTGACGCATAAATGCTAGGCTTATGCCGATAAGACAAAAAGGAAAAAGCCCAGCCATATTAAGCAGTCGCGGTTGCGTCAAAGACGCAGAGCAGTCGCGATACCATAAATGACCGGGCTCTCTGCCAGAATTAAGTTTTGTTTGATCCTATGCGACGAGGAGTTCGCCATTGGTGATCATGTCATTCAGGTCAAGACCTGTGGTGTTTTCAACAACAAGCACGTCTTCAAAGCTGTTGGTTGATCCTGTACCGTCCTGGTCGATAGCAATCGTAGTGTCGGTGCCATCATCGGTGATCTGCACGAAGTCGGCGATCAGATCGTTCAGAGGGTCGTAACCCGTTAGAATATCAACAAAGTCGATTACATCGCCTTGAGCTGCATTAAAATCAGTGATCGTGTCAACGGACCCATCCAGATCACCTGCATTCCAATCAAAGCGATCTGCGCCAGCCCCGCCAGTGAGCGTGTCTACGCCGCCAAGGCCCGTTAGAACGTCATCGCCATCACCCGTCACCAGCCAATCATCAAAGGCCGTGCCCGTGATATCATCTCCTGTACGGGTGAGGGCATCGACAACACTGTCTGGGTTCAGAGCGATATTCACATCGATCAAAATATCAAAGATGCCCCATTGGTATTTGTGATAAGTGTCGCCGTCAATTTCATAATAATATTTTTGGTCAATCAAGGTGAGGTCTTGCATCAATAAGACATCGCCAAAATCACCCGTAAACATCATGTCATACTGCGCGGAAAAATTATGATTGGTATACAAGTCATATTCATTCAGTTCCGCACCACTATTCGTGTAATCAAATGTGTGATCCATACTGGCCGCCGTATAGCTTTCTGTATTAAAACTATCCGTAGACCAATGATACGTCCCATCCGCAAATTTCAAGCGTTCGACATTGACTTGTGTGTCTGTTTCCCCCGTACGGTTATTCGTGATACTGCCCGATGTGCTGTTGGTTTGTGTGATCGTGTAATCGGCATAGGCGCCTTCAAAGATCGCCATATCATTGCCGCCATTCCCAACAAAATGATCCACACCATCGCCGTCATAAAGGAAGTCATTGGCATCACGCCCCTTAAGCGTTGATCCGGCATCGCTACCAATCAAAATATTCGCGAGATCATTCCCACGGATAGTGTGGCCAGCCCCACCTATAAAGACGGTAAAGCGGATATTGTTTGCTGTCAGCGAACCGGAGGTGTCCGTTGTGACGAAGGTGTCATAGCCCTCATTAAAGTTTTCGGTGATTGTATCGCCAAAATCACCATAATAGACATCATGGCCCGTACCGCCAATAAGGGTATCATCGCCTTGCGTGCCATCAAGAACGTCATTCCCGGCACCGCCATCAAGCGTATCGTTCCCAGCACCACCGTCAAGAACATCGTCCCCGGCACCGCCATCAAGATCATCCGCACCATCGCCACCAGCCAGGTAATCATCGGTCGTGCCGCCTGTCATCGTGTCATTGCCAGAGCTTCCAGTTTGACTGTTGATTTGTTGGTTAATGAAGGTCAGGTCATGACGCGTGCCATCATCAAAGGTGACTTCCTCAATCTCATTGGCTGTTGCGGCAAAGAAGTTCACAATGGTCACAACTTGAGTGGTCACCGTGTTTGTAATTACTAAATCATTTACGGACTGCGTATAGGTGATGTCAGACGCACTGATCCCCGCACCAAACTGTACAGCATCAAAGCCGTCAACTTCGGTGATTTCCTGATCCGGGTCAGAAAATCCGACAGCATACACATCATTGCCCGAAGTACCCGTGACAATATTGGTTGTTGGCGGTGCGCCTGTCATATGTGAGGCAAAATCCGCATGGTCAATCACCGTACTGCTGTCCAGCAAGGTAAAGCTTTCGACTGGATCAGCCAGATTGCCATCCACCAGACGGATCGTTCCGCCACTAGCAATGTCTTGCAGCATCAAATCATCACCATCGGCCCAGAAATACAACTCGCTCATTGCCGAGATATTTTCCAGGAACAAACGGTCACTGGTCGTGTTATCGGTGATAATCGTATCCGCATCGCCCAGTGTAATATCAACATAGTAATGATCGACATTTTCTTCCCCAGCCAAGATATCATCACCCGCACCGTCATAAATCGTATCCAGACCTTCACCACCACGAATGACGTCGTCACCAGCATCGCCATACAGCGTATCACCAGCAAAACCACCATTAATCACATCATTGCCGGCATCACCATAAATCGTGTCCTGACCGTCACTGCCATGAAGTTTATCCGCTCCAGTCGTCCCGTTGAGCGTATCATTGCCAAAGCTTCCATTCACCCAATCCGAGAAATATGTCGCCAGATCCAGAGTTTCCCCATTGAGTAACGAAATCGTGCCCACGGTTTGAAGCAATGTCGCAGAGGCACCGGAAATGGTCACAGCATTATTCAGGATAATTTGTCCTTCATGACCGCTAAATGTAATCCGCAATTCATCAGCCGCGGAATCCGAACCACTGCTGTTCGGGGCAAACTGGCCACGTTCGATCATCAGATCGCCCAGTGTCAGACCTGGAATATCAATGTGCAAAGTATCTTGTGTGAAAGCATTGCGGATTTCCAAATTACCGCTTTCATAACGATAATGATCGGTTGATCCTGCACCCGACATCAAGACATTACCACTGCGTGCGATCAGCGTGTCTGTGCCGCTACTACTGCCCACATCATTCAAATACACTTCAAAATCAAATGCACCGGAAAACTCACCGCCACCAACACCATCGCCTTGTGCAATCACTGTGTCATCACCCAAACCAGCATTAATTGTTAGTGTTTCTGTTGATGAGTTCGCTTCGTGCGTGGCCACAATCTCTTCGCCTTCTGTATCGCCGATATAATCGTTATGGACGTAGAGTGAGCCATCGTCAAAATTGAGGTTAAAGTCCGTCAGGTCATCGCCATTAATGTTAATGACTTGCGTATTCGGGTTATTAACGGGGTCTGTGCCATTCACCCAATAGATCAGCTGATCTGTGTCCGTGTCGAAGGGGTCATGACCGTTATAGTGCAACACCACATCACTGGCACTTATGCCTGCACCCATCGTGAAGGTCAGGTCTGCCATATCCATACTGCCGAAATCATAAGCATCCAGCCTTCCGCCTGTATAGGTGATGTTCAGTTTATAGGTTGTATTGGTTAGGTTTGGATCAGCGTTTGGGGCGGCTTCAAAATGGTCATTCCCGGTTCCGGTCACAATGTTGATTTCTGAGAGGTTTTCTAAATCTAAATTTAATCCCGATGGAACCGCATCGGTTTCAATATCCCAGAACGTGGTTATATTCGTCCCAACAAGCGAAATGCCACCTTGTGTTTGTGTTGTGCCATCATCATAGCCTTGGATGCCTGTGATGGTATGGGTTGCTCCACTGCTTAAGAAGTCTGCTGTCACCAGATGATCGTAAGAATACTCACTGCCACCCTGATGCGTTTGCTCGATTTCAATCGTAAAATAATCCGCTCCAGAGACCGCCGCACCACTGTAATCCACTGTAAAACTGCCCTCAGCCAAAGACGCAAAATCTGTCGTATAGGTTTTGTTGATTGTCGCATCGGCAAGGATACGATTTATACGACCTGGAGTAATGGTTTCAATACTGCTCAAAAATTGCAAACTGTTTGGATCATTACCCCAATCAAGCAGGACAGTACCGCTACTATCCAGTATACGACTATTCACGTCATCAAATACCGGACCGTTGAAAACAAAAGTGTCATTCCCAGTGACGCCGTCAAAAGACATGGTGTTCAAATCAGTAACATCGTCCGCATCATCTACAGTGAGAACGAATGTGTCATCATTCGAGGTGCCAATAAAGTTCTCTATACCGTAAACATTATCAATAAAAACAGGTAGAGAGTTTAGACCAGTAACCGTGTAGTATTTTGAATATAGACCATCTGTTAAATCATGTTGAACGAGGAATATACGATCAGCATTGCTTGTGGTGGGCATATCGGAATAATTAATTGTATCATCGCCGTTGCCACCATCTATAACACTTGGTGAAGCGAGTAGTTCTGAATTGCCCTTCGCAAAAATAGTGTCATCACCTAATCCTGCGTGGATAATAGCTGTTTCTGTTCCAGTATGCGTTAAGTTTGTATCATCAAATAATGATCCCAATACATACTCAGGCGTAATTAAATAGCTAATGCCATCTATTAGCTCGTTTGGTGTGTAGAGTGGAAGGTCGCCGCCAACTCGGTAACTTTCGGAATCTGTAAGACCGTAAGCATTTTGAAAAAATGTATTCCCAGCATTTCTTAAATCTTCTAACAAATCTTCGGTTGCTGTTTCACCAATAGAGTTGTTTTGAATGGTCTCCAATAATTCGTCTCTATTAGCAATAACATCCCAAACACTACTTACATTGTCCGAAGCGACAACAGCCGCTAGTAAATCATATGTTCCTGATAGTGCTTTTCTATCATCATTAGGGTCGTCATCAATTAGTAACCATTGATGAGTGAAGCTGTCTTCTATGGTTTCCGAACCGATTGCCCCATTGCCAAGATAAGGAAACAGCAGAGTCCCAGCCCAACCAGAATAGTTTTCTGAGTATGTTAAACCATGATCCGTTCCGTTAAACACTGTTGCAGCAACAGCACCTGCATCATGCTCACCAATACGAGACAATGGAGGAAGCTCATGATTTTGGTTTATTGTTCCATTTTGCGAGATATTCAAGATGTCTTCTGCAAATGCAATAGCAATATCGTTAGAGGCATCCTGTAGATCATCAATAGTATCATTATCATTATCCCCCAGTGTTTGGCCGTATCGGATTTGGTATTGCTCAGCGGTGTAGTCGCGAATAAAATCAGAGAAAAATTCACCGTCATTACTGTTCACACCAATAGCGCCCTCAACCCAAAGCCATGCCGATTGTTCTTCGCTTGTTAAGGTCGATTTTGGTATGTAGTTGCCATTGCTATCAACGTCAGAAATCTGTTCAAAAATATATTGATACAACGCAGTGTGCAACTCGCCTGTGCTTCTTTGTGCATCTGTAGCACCAAGAGCAGCAGTATATAGTGTTTGAATTTCATTGATTTGCGTTTGATTGAACATAAAAGGCATTATTCGCTTCCTTCCTTAATAATGTACGTCTCAATATTTTTTCTTGCTTTTTCAAGCCACTCGAATTCGTTATATGGGTCTTCATCTTCGGAAAACTTGACCGCTACAGTTAGCTTTTCCTCAACTTCGAATGTTACGTTGCATCTGTCAGTTAAGCTAAATTTTCCATTAGGAAAAGGGAAACGGCTTCCTCTGCAGTGAATAACAACAGGATCACCATTTGCACGTTTTAGCTCTTCTTTTGGAAAAATATAATATTCTGCTGAGGGAAAACCTCTTGGCAATAAATCTTCAGCTCTAATTTCTTCTATCTTTTTTCTGTCAGAGAAATAGCCTGGTATATCATCCTCTGTTTTGTAATTAGCCGCTTTTACTTCATGAGTGTTGTAATTTATAACCAACCTTTTCCATCCATTTTGTAGAATTTCGAATTCATTTTCTTCTTCAGCAATTTTAAAAAGTCTTTTTTCCCATCTTCTCAAATGTGTTTCTGGATTATAAGGTGTTATGGTTGTGAAATTATCAGGTTTAATGCGGTAGGCGTTTTCAAGCTGATCTACATCGCAAAGGCGATCGCCCCAACCGAATCCTCCACCGTCTATATCTGCGATTTTGGAATCTCTAGGTACTTCTAGTGTTACGCCATTTATTTCAACAAAAATATCCGGTTTTTCTTTTAGGCATTTTTTAAATTTAATTCTATCAATGTTGTTTTTTTGAAAATCAGTTAGCTCTTCTGGCGTGCCTTTTCTATCACCCATCGCGATACTTGGCGAACTTAGTCCAATTACCAAACCAACCAAGCCAACAACTAAAAACCCTTTTTTCATGGATATATCCTCTTCTGAAACTCGTTTAAAAATTAATCACATCATTGCATGCAACGCAAGAGAGAAAACTGAAATTACTTTCCCTTCAGAGGATTAACTTTTTAGGAGTGAAAGTCGAGACAAAATATTTGCTTATTGTATGATCAAATACAGGTTGTTGGGCGCGGTTATTTTTTATAGTGTTGTCAGCGTTGTAACGCGAAGAAGTAAATAGTTCATGGATGAGCAAGAGAAAAAAGACCGCCAGAAAATAATTCGTGAGGGTATTGATGATTTTCTGGATGATCATAACATCGATCTCAGCGCTCAGAATATGGAGCGCATTACTAAGCATCTTTTTAACGCTTTCAAAGATCAAAGATCTGTCAGTGCAACGGCTATAAACGATCATCTGAGCCGTGTTCTGGAATATAACGAGCTGAATATAGAATCCATGGATTCTGAAGAAGGATTTTCTGATGAAGAGTTGCTCACAAGCCTTATCCTTTCTGCTGAAAAGAAGCCAAATAACTCTGCAAAAGCATGGCTTATAGCTTTGGTAATTATAAGCCTTCTTGTTGCTGGAATTACTTATTCTCAACGCGCAACACTTGACCAACAAATCACTGTGACGCAGGCCGAAGAATTAAAGACCTTGGTTGCTAAGGTTGTTGAGGTTGAGCACAGTAAAAATAATAAAACCTCTCATGTCTCGGTCTGGAATACGGTTAAAAGTCTCGAAGATGTTACGGATGAGGGGTATAAATCGAGTTACACAGATTTTTCTCAAGCGCAATATGTCGTTGCCAAAGACTATCTTGAAGATTGGCTGACCAAAGCGAACAAGACGCCGATTTCAAATACTAAACCCCATTGGATATCCTTTACATCTACCGAGATAAAAGTCGTCGATGGTGATACCTTCCAAGTTAATAATGACCGCTATAGACTCTGGGGTATTGATGCTTTTGAAATGAAGCAACAGTGTTTTGATCAAAATAATAGTCTATATGCATGCGGCATAAATTCTAAAGAGGCGTTGTCAGATATTTTTGCATCTGCAAAAGATATTCATTGCCAAGACATCAACACAGGCCGTCATGGTCGCTCTGTTGTGAAATGCAAGATCGATGGCACCTCTTTAGGAAGTTTGCTGGTATCGTCCGGTTGGGTCATGGACTATGAGAAATATTCCGGTGGTGCATTCAGCAAGGCGCAGGACCAGGCCAAAGCTTCTAAGGCCGGGGCTTGGGATGGATGCTTTGTAAAACCTTGGGACTACAGAAGAAAAGAAAATCTCAATGTTTGTGAGGCCAAGTAAAGCTTGGTATTAGGAACAGAAGTTTGCTTGGCTAGCATGCACATAAATAAGCCCGCGAGTGCGGGCTTAATTGTTAGGTGAGGGGACTTTACAATTCAGGCGCGGTATTGTGCTTGCGTTGTTCTTCGGCGAGGCGAAGCTGTTCGCGTTTGATGTTGTCTTGAAAGACTTTGAAGTCGCGCTCGGATTGAACTTCGAGCGCAAAGTTCGCGAGACCAAACGTCGCGGACAACACCGCATCGATGGCAGGGGAGACGTTGATCGTTACTCCAAAGAGCTTGGCGCAGCTTTGCGGATCAACACTTCTGTCTACTGCGATGCTTGCTGGAAAATGCAGTGTATTGTTGTGAATGCCGCAATTCTTTTTGCCTTTATCGAGTTCCCAGACAAAGGTTCGTGCCACCTGACCGCGCCACTGTGCCAACGGGTCATTGGGATTGTCACTGACTTCGAGGCTTGGCTCACCGTATTTTTTGACCAGGGCATCATAGACCGTTTGAAACGGTGGCTCTTTGCCGGGTTCAAAATGCTTCACCCGGTGGATATGGGTGGCGATGGGTTTTGCCGGAGGAAACGTGTAATGAACCGTGACGCGTTCAAAAATCCGGCGTTTGTCTGTACCGATCTCTGCGAAGATACTACGGAGTTTGCGCTGCGCTGTGCCGTCTAGACCTTCATAGACAGCAGAGTGATCTTTGAGACTGGCAAGCTGGTTTTTAAACCGCTCTTGCAGTGTCGATCTGGCTTGGTCCGGTGTCATACCGAGTGTGAGGCCGAGAATGTCGGCTTCGGCCCACACCCCCACAGAAAATACATATGAGATAAAAATTAAAAAGAATGGCCGTGTCGGTCTTTTCATGCTTTCTTCTCCGAATGCTAAGATATATACAGAAGTTAGGATTAAAAGAATGAAAAGGAATAAGCAGGATTTAATGATCTCACATTCAGCTTCGGTTCAGTTGAACCGCGATAAGCTGCCCTGGTAAACTGCGGGCTACAGCACCAAACCCAACTTCTGTATAAAAGTTGGGATTGGGTAAGGTGCCGTAACCCCATGAATAACTTCGGTTTTGTTCTGTTTTTTACACCTCTGTTTGTCCTTTCTCGTTTGCTCAATCCCAAGTTTTTTAGACCGAAACGGTCTAGGTCATTGACCTCTCGACCGTGATTGAGAAGAAAGGATGCCTCTCATGTCGGAAAGCATAGGGCTTGCCCGTCAGCGCAACAAAAATGCTAATCATCCGAAGCGCGGGTCATCGATCCGTGTTGCCCCAATCACGGACCTTAAAGCCATTAAGCGGATCAAGCGCAATCTCCGCGCCAAACCCCGTGATCACTGCCTGTTTACCATGGGGATCAATACAGCCTATCGGGCGGGTGAACTCTTGTCGCTGACCGTGGGGCAGGTCAACTATCTCATGCCCGGCGATGTACTGGTTATTCGCCAGAGCAAGAATAAAAAGCACCGTCCGGTGACGGTGAACAGGACTGTGGTGCGGGCGCTCGATGCGTGGCTGGCAGCCCATCCCAGAGCTTTTGATGATGAAGCACCGTTGTTTCCTTCTCGCAAAGGCCATGGCGCGCTGACCGTGTCGAGTTTTACAGCGATGGTGAAAGGCTGGTGTGCTGAGGCGGGTTTGTCCGGCAACTATGGCACCCATACGCTACGCAAGACCTGGGGCTATCACCAGCTTCGGGTGAAGAAAAGTGCTATTCCGTTCCTCATGGAAGCCTACGGCCATGCCACCCAACGCCAGACCCTCGATTATCTCTGTATCCAGGCCGACGAGGTCCAGGCGCTGTATTTAGGGCTGGAGCTTTAATGCGTGTAGCCGACAATCTTGTATTTGCCGGGGTTGAGCAGGAAGTGCAGCTCAACATCCTTCACATGGGACAGCTCCCAGATCGCATGATGTTCGCGTTTTTCCAGTTCTCTGAGAAGCGCTGGACTATGATCCCCGCACCAGATTTTAAGTGTAACTTCTTCAAGCTGTTTACCCGCCTCGTATTGACGACGTTCAATCTCATCTATGGATTGTTCACCAAACGCATCGAAAATCTCTCTGGCCAAGGCATAGGTTTCAGGGTCGACATGGACCTCAATGGGCCTATCGTCCTCTCGTTGAATTTCGAGATCATCAAGATACGCGGAGCGCTCTGCACATGTAAAATGTGTGATTATTTTGTCAAAGCATATGTCTTCCCATTCTGTGCTTCCAATGAGAGGACCCCAACTCATGAAATGCATGCGCTCTTCAATCTCTACCATTTTATCTTCAATGGAGGGCGTTTGTTCTTGATGTTTAAGCTCATCCATTTTTCGGCTTAATCTATCCATTTCTGGTAATGCTTCATCTTGCACCTCGGCGACTTGCTGAAAATATTTAGTTTTCATCCATTCATAATCACTGACCGAGAGCGTTATTGGTGAGGGCGGGATTTCTACGGGGATTTTGGGGTTAAACTCGGCGTCAATACTGTTTCTTATATCTTCGCGCAGGTCTTCCAACGTAAATCCTTCCGGGAGATAGCTGCCCCAGCACGAATTAGAACAGATAATCTTTGCTGATTGAGCACGTGTTTCGCCAAGAGTGTGCTCAATGAGTGTGGTCACTTCCGGCGTGATATCAAAAATCGACAACAAGCGCACATCTTGTATGTAAAGCTCTTCTTTGTTTTCTAATGCGGACTGAATGAATTGACTTGCCAGCGAGTCTTTGGACAACTTCGCTGTCTCTTGATAGATGTGTTTGATTTGGTTTTGACTGAGTTCGGTATCTGGCCCACGCATTGGTAATCTCCTGTGCTTCAGTATGAGCCATAAAACAGGGTTTGGTTCGCAAGGGCCTCCCAAAGCGTGATCACGATCACAGTATTTTTTATTTGGTGGGGAAATGGCTTTCCCCTGCTCCAACCGCCTGCGGCGTTTTCCGACACCCCATTCTAGCGGGGACACCCCGCATCGCCCCGGAATTTGAATGGGGCAAGCCCCGCTAACGCTTCACAAAAGATAAGGGGGCATTGCATCCCCCCAAAATCAAGACAAATGACGGTTTCCATTTTTGTTTGCGCGACTGCTGATGCCGCTGCACAAAAATAGACCCTCCGCAATTTATCTTGATTTTTTCACCCCTCTCTGTATGAGTTTTTGTCAAGCGTTGTGATCAAAGATCACAACGTAATTGATTTTATTTGTTTTTTTGCTTCTTGTTGGTTAGGTGTAGGCAGCAGGAAGCTTGCCAGATAATAATAATTTGGCTGCTTTTATCCGTTTAAAAAATAGATGCCCAGCGTGATCTCCCCTCTCTACGCGCTCGTGTAATCACGGCGCAGGATACAGTTCAAAAAATTGAGATGGAGCAATCCGCCTAGCGTACTTACTTTATTAGCACAGGGGTGAAAACGCTCTCATCTCAACCTTCGTCCTGCTGGACTCTGTATTCACACTGTTTATTTTACAGTATGTGAATTCCAAAATTTTTATGTCGTTTGTTGATTGGTACTGCCAATGTTCCAATCAAACTCACTTTCTGTTAACCACATCTTGTGCATCAAGATCGCAAGTTTTCTTGAAACAGCAACGCGAGCATTTTTTGTACTGCTGCGCTTGGCAATATTTAATCCCCAAGTTTTTAGTCCACATTTCTTTGTTGATCGTCGTAAGATAACGGAAGCCGCTTCATATAAGTGGCTTCTGAGAAGATTATCTCCGCATTTTGTAATACACCCATTATAGTCAACTTCACCGGAGGCATATTTTCTTGGTGTGAGGCCTAAATGTACTGGCACATGTCTTGATCGGTCGAACCGAGTTGGGTCATCTATAGTTGTCACAAAAAGTAGCGCGGTCATTGGGCCAATTCCTGGAATGGTCATTAAGTTTCTGCATACCTGGTCTGACTCTGCCGCAGCTATGAGCAATTGTTCTAAGGTCTGGATTTGTCTCAAAATTGAAGCACGAACTTCTAAAAGAGGAATGATGGTAATTTCGAGTTCTCCATCGCCTCGGATGAGACTGCGAACGCGTCCTTCATATTTTGTTTTTGTCACCGCACCTGTCTTTAAGCCGAATATTTTCAACGTTCCACGAATATGGTTTTCCACTACAATTCGTTGTTCAACCAAGCAGCGCCGACTATTAATAACCATTTTTATACGCTGGCTTTTTTCGCTTTTTATGTGCACTGGTTTATACCATGAGGTTCGCATCATCTGTGCAATACCCCTGGCGTCGTTTTTGTCAGTTTTAACATTCTGTGCTGCCATTGCCGCTTTTGCATGGCGTGTTTCAATACATACGATTGGGAAGTCTTCTTTTCGCAATTCCTTGTAGAGCCATATGGCTAGATTGCTCGCCTCAATTCCAATGTGTTCGTAGATAATCTCTTTGGAGGATAAATATTTTGATATATCCAGTGGTTCTGTCGTGACCATTGCTTCATGAACAATATTTCCTTCTTGGTCGATAATACAAACAGCAGTTTCTTGGAGAGATACATCTAATCCAGCGTAATATTTCATTATTTAGCTCCTTAACGTTATGTGGTTTTAAAGTAAAGAAACTAAACATGTAGATCGATGCTGTAAAACTCATACACAGTATCCGCCTAGTCGCCCTAGTCGGCAGAGGTTCATGCGCGGCGTAAAACGCTTCGCTTTAAACCTCAAAAGCCGAATTTAAAGGAGCAAAAACATGAATACAGACCTTAAAATCTATGTCGCAGACTTGGCCGCCTACAACAATGGACAGCTTCACGGGGTGTGGATTGATGCCACCCAGGATATGGACGCCATTTGGGATGACGTCAAGGCCATGCTCAAAGCCAGCCCGATTAATGATGCCGAAGAATATGCGATCCATGACACCGAAGGGTTTGGTAATTATCCGATCTCAGAATATGAAGGGCTTGAAAGCGTGCATCAGATTGCCTGTTTTATTGAAGAGCATAACGAGATTGGCGCCGAGTTACTGGCGGAGTTTGGTGATTTGGAGCAGGCCGAAAACGCTATCGAGCACAACTATGCCGGATGTTATGACAGCCTTGCCGATTTTGCCGAGGAGCTGACCGGAGACACCACCGAAATCCCGCAGCATCTTGCGCACTATATCGACTATGAACGCATGGGCAGAGACATGGAACTCAGTGGCGATATCTTTACCATTGAAACCGGATACAAAGAAGTGCATGTTTTTTGGAACCACTAAAAATAAATCAATTATCGAAACTTGCCGCCGGACACCCCGGCGGTACTTTTTTGAGGTGGAACAATCATATCAATATGGCGTATAATTCAACATAAGGCCTGAATAAAGCATGATGTGAAAATCACATCTGCATTCCCTGCTTGTGAAAAACAGGCGTTTGTTTTGGCAAGAGTTGAACAGGAACTTGTATAATTAACGCTTCGTCCAACTGATCTTGGCAAACGGCCATAAGCGAAATTTTGATCTTTGAATAACTGTTAACTTTTGCGAATGAGGTGCGTATTGTGCCGCGATGTGATTGAGTAAAAATGTAACTATGGCTTGCGCCTGCTTCTCAACTATTTTTTTGGTGGCCTTTTTCGATGGCGTACATAACGGAATGACCGCTTTTTATCGCATCTTCAATAAAAAGGGCGATTTTTTTTGATGCTTTTGAATGCGTTCCTAAAAAGCCTTTCTGAACTAGATACACAAACTCTCCTGTGCCAATATATCTTTTGTTCAGCGTACTATAACCGATCTTTCGACCGCCTCGTTTACCTTCTGTTGAAGGGTCTTCTAAAAGTTTTTCCCAGTAATCTAGCGGTATATAAGCCCCTGTCGCGATAGATGTATCATTCGTCTTTAATTGCAGCTTTTTACAAACTTTAAAAAATATCGGTGTTTTGACTAAACGATAATCAACAAGCTTTTTGCTTTCGGGATGGCTGTCGATCAGTTTTTGCAATTTTTGCATTCGAACAAGCTCATCTGTGTGAGATTTCTGGTTTGGATTGAAGTAATAGTCGTCACTATCCTCTCCATGCTTGTCCATCATTTTGTACTGAACAAATGTAAATGCTTCAAAGTTGCGGTGAAAATAGATCAAGTCCACGCCTGTTGCTTTTTCAGTGGGTTTTCGATTGGCATTGATAACCGCTAATATTCCGCCGTCTTTATTTGTGAACTCGACGACACCTGTGATAGATTCCTTTACAATATCCCAGCCCGGTAAAGTATGTAGATCATTGCTAATGATATCGTCTTCATATGCTACATACTCATCAATTCCGTTTAAAAATGATGTGCCCAATTTAACGGCATCATAATTCCAGTTCTTCAGAATGCTCGTTCTGTCAGCACCAAAAATATCGAGCGCAAGACTTACAGCATCTTTCTCCGTTGCAGCATCTTGATTTCTGTGTGTTTGACGAAATCTACTCGGATTGCTTAGTAAGGACGACAAATTTCTAATCGACTTTTCGTGTTGAGGACATAACTCCAAGATTGCATCTAAAACATATTCTGCTGTTTTAGTGGGAAGTTTTTTAAAGTCGGAATGAAATGCGTTTTTGGCATTAGTTTGAAGTCTTTTTGGAAGCTTATCGACAATTTCTTGAGTCGTGATGCCGTCAAGTTGTACAAGATCGGATACTTGTAATCGAACCTGACCAGTTGCGACGCGTTGGCCTTTTCTGATGATACAAACGTATAATTCGAAATTATCATCTGACGGATTAAAGAAGCTTGGGCTATCCAGATAAAGCAAACCCAAGGCAACCGGCGGTACATCTGATACCTTAACATCAAAAACGCGCGTGAACCGACCGTTCTCCTCTATACGTTCACTGATGGTTTCTGCTGTCTCAGGATTGGTAATTGCGAGCGCGGCGTGAATACCATAGCCAGTCATATGAGAGCCTTTCACTGTTTAACTATCTGCTATAAATGTATACAACATTGACTTTTAATCAAATTATTAGCTTTCTTCTACCGTTGAATTTTTCACATAGAGAGGATTTAGTGATTTTTCATACGGCGTGGGTCGAATTCTTGCTTTATAGGTTGTTTTTCTTTCAGCTTCTCAGTGCATAAACTTAGACTTCAAAAATCGGCCAATAGAGGACATTCAGGTAGCGCCTTCCTTATGCAAAATTGTGCTGGAAGACAACGGGTGAAAACCGTAGACGTCACGACACACATACCCATCTTCAACATATATTCTGCTTGAACACTTAAGAACTTCTTTTTCAAGCGGGATAGCGGCGTTTGGGTTCTCGTATAATGTCACACCTTCGCTCCAAAGCTCTGAGGACTCTTCATCTCCAAGAACTCTTGAAAAATTAATTAATCGGTAATTTTCAATATCAATCGATTTGTAGGCATACCCTGACAGGATGGCTCGATAATCGTTCAGTCTTTTATAATCTGTCGAAATACGAAGAAACTTAGAAACAGTAAACCTATTGCAAAACAACACTGCACTGATGTGTCTTGAATTATCTTTTCCAAAAAAATCGTCTTGTGAATTGTCTCCTTCAGGCGATCCGTAAAGATATTCAATTAAGCAATGGTCTGTATATAGAAGCGATCCGCCTTCGAAAAAAGGAGCAATAACTAACACTAAAGGCAATCCTAGACAATGTGGCAAGTCTTGATAATGGTGATTTAGCTTTTTCCACAAAATGCGTCCAAGTCTTTTCGGTACTTCATGGGCAATTTTATCCATTAACTCGTCATTTGGATAATTAACCATCTGAGTTAGTGATATATCTGTTTTTTGTCCGTTGGATGGATTTGCCGTAACACACTCAATAGCCAAACTAACATTTTTAGACACACCAATAAAATCAGGTTTTTTATAATTTCGATCTATTTTTAGACCACACTCTTCAAGGTAGGCAAAGCATGCAAGCTCAAACAAGCGAGAATGAAATCCACTACCCTGAAAGTGCTTGATAAAGCTCCCATTGGGATCACCCATTTTTTCAAATGTGTTATTAATATATTCTCTAGCGCCTCCATGCACCTCAGAATTCAACAAAGAAATGAATTGAGGATGTTGTTTGTCGACTGAAATTGATTCCTCGAAAAGATCAGATTTTGACATTTATATTCCAATAAAATTATCAACATTCGGCCATAAGCGGACATTCACGCCGTGCTCTGATAAAAAACGGAGCGTAGCATTTTTGTGCCTAGCTGAGGCTTATATGCCATTTTTTAAATAAATTACACACAGGGCTTACCTGATAACTTCCCTGATTTCTCTTCTTCAACTAAGGGCATTATCCAATCCTGCAACTCTTTTAATGATACCCCTTTAGGAAAATGATTATCTTTCCATGGCGCCTGCTGAAGAGTTGCCATCGCAAAAGCATCACAGCTCCTTCTAGGGTGTATTCCGAGATAGGTATCGAAAAAGTCATCCCTTATTGCGTAATTCTCCCTAACGATAAAACCATTCCAGTTTTCTTTTATTTCTTCCCTATCTTTAACATCTATCAAATCTATATGAGCTAAATCTCTAGTTCCATTCTCTGACCATACATCTAGCATTAGCTTTTTAGCCTCTGCATCGGTTACAGGAGCACTATAGCCTATTGAACGACAATTAACCTGTCCGGTCGACGACAACTAACTTGGCCGGTTGATCTGATAAGGTCTGACACTGAATTGCTAAGGAGGCACCGGTGTCAGGTAAACACA
>JAAUXX010001568.1_pt1 | contig 33265 bp, 27 predicted proteins | sample 7278111 | NCBI WGS metagenome assembly JAAUXX01 (sample SAMN14350116, study PRJNA611818) | marine sediment metagenome | isolation source: surface marine sediment (1.8m) | place: French Polynesia: Moorea | collected 2018-08
AGCGGCGTTGCAGCGCTTGCAAAGGGAACCACCCTTCCCTTCGCACTGCGCCTTGCTGAGAAGCACCAGGCAAGCGCTGAACCCGGCAATATTATGTTGAAGGAGTACTAGTTGAGACAGGCTCTAAACAGGCCGCGATCGGCGCGCTTCTACTCGGAGGCCTCCGCCGCCGAGGCCTCATCGATAAGCGTCTTCAGTTCACCCTTCTCGTACATTTCCGCAATGATGTCACAGCCGCCAACCAGTTCGCCCTTTACCCACAGCTGCGGAAAGGTCGGCCAGTTGGCGTAAGCGGGAAGGTTGGCGCGGATGTCGGGATTGGACAGCACATCGACGTAGGCGAAGCGCTGTCCGCAGGCCATGACGGCTTGCGAGGCGCGCTGGGAAAAACCACATTGTGGCGCGTTGGGCGAGCCCTTCATATAGAGAATAATGGCGTTTTCTTCGATCTGTTTTTTAATCGTATCCAGGGTTTCCACGTTATTGCTGACCTCTCGATTCGCCCGGTGGCGACACTAAAAACCAAGTTATTTACTCAACTATTCGCCATTCTATCCCAGCTCGGTGCCGCGGGTAAATAATGTTGCCAATCATCATTGCCGCCACCCGCTTTCACAAAACGCGATTAGCTTATAGAATAACAGGTTTCCAGGCAGCTCTCGCTGCCTGTTTTATTTTTGGCGGCGGCATTCGGAGATGGCGATGACATCAGCGCTGATGAACACTTACGGCGACAGAACCACGACCCTGGTCAGGGGCGAAGGGGCCTTTGTGTGGGACGCGCAAGGCCGGCGCTATCTCGACGCAGTGGCCGGCATCGCCGTCTGTGGTCTGGGCCACAGCCACCCGGCCGTGACCGCGGCCATCTGCCAACAGGCCGCCACTCTGATTCACTGCTCCAACCTTTATGCCATCGAAGCCCAGCAAGCGCTGGGCGAGGCGCTGGTGGGGATTTCCGGCATGGACAAGGTCTTCTTTTCCAACTCTGGCGCCGAGGCCAACGAAGCCGCCATCAAAATCGCGCGCAAATACGGCCACCAGAAGGGCATCGCCACCCCCCAGATCATCACTGCGCGCGGCAGTTTTCACGGCCGCACCATGGCCACCCTGACCGCCACCGGCAATGACAAGGTGAAAGCGGGCTTTGCCCCATTGCTGGCGGGCTTTCATCACGTCGCCTACAACGATATTGACGCGATCGCGCAGGCGGCCACCGACGATACGGTGGCGCTGATGTTCGAACCGATCCAGGGGGAAGGCGGCGTTCGCGTCCCCGCGGACGATTACCTGCCGCGCCTGCGACAGCTGAGTGAGGAGCGCGGATGGCTGTTGATGCTCGATGAAATTCAAACCGGTAACGGGCGCACCGGCAAATACTTCGCCTGCCAGCATTATGACATCCTGCCCGATGTGCTCACCACCGCCAAAGGCCTGGGCAACGGGGTGCCCATCGGCGCCTGCCTGGCGCGCGGACCGGTCGCCGAGATTTTGCAGCCGGGCGGTCACGGGTCGACCTTCGGCGGCAACCCGCTCGCCACCCGCGCGGCGCTGGCCGTGGTCGACACCTTGACGAGCGGCGATATTATCGCGCGGGCGGCCGCGCTGGCTCGCACGATGCTGGACGGCTTCCGGGAGCGTCTCGGCGAGCACCCGGCGGTGCTGGATATCCGCGGCAAAGGCATGATGATGGGTATCGAACTGGATCGCGCCTGCGCGCCACTGGTCGAACAGGCCAAGCAACAGGCGCTGCTGATCAATGTCACGGCCGGCAGCACCATCAGGTTGCTGCCGCCGTTGACGATTACTGAGGAACAGGCGCACACCATTGTCGATACGGTATGCGCGCTGGTCGAGAAGTTTACCGCGCCGTAAATCGCTAGAGGAGCAAGCACCATGGACACCAGACATTTTTTGACGCTGCGGGATCTCAGTCCCGCCGAACTCAAGCAGTTGATCGACAGCGCCATCAAACTCAAGCGCGAACAGAAAGCGGGCACCGTGTTCGAACCGCTAAAAAACAAGGTGCTCGGCAAGATATTCGAGAAATCCTCCACCCGCACGCGGGTCTCGTTTGAGGTCGGCATGATTCAACTCGGCGGCGGTTCGATATTTCTGTCGCCCAAAGACACCCAACTCGGGCGCGGCGAGCCGGTGGAGGATTCCGCTCGCGTTCTGTCGCGCATGGTGGATGCCATCATGATCCGCACCTTCGACCACCAAATCATCGAGAAATTTGCCCGCTATGCCAGCGTGCCGGTCATCAATGCGCTCACCGACAGCTACCATCCCTGCCAGCTGTTGGCCGATGTGCAGACCTATATCGAGCATCGCGGCAGCCCGCAGGGCAAAATCGTCGCCTGGATTGGCGACGGCAATAACATGTGCCACTCCTATATCAATGCCGCGCGGCAATGGGACTTCGAGTTGAAAATCGCCTGTCCGGAGGGCTTTGATCCCGATCCGGCGCTGGTGGCCGACAACCGCGACCGCGTCGAAGTGCTGCGCGATCCGGTCGCGGCGGTGCGGGGCGCCCACTGGATCGCCACGGATGTCTGGGCCAGCATGGGCCAGGAAAACGAGCAGCAGGCGCGGCTGGAGAAATTTTCCGGCTACCAGGTCAATCACGAGTTGATGGCGCACGCGCACAGCGATGCGGTATTCATGCACTGTCTGCCGGCGCACCGGGGAGAGGAAGTGAGCGCGGCGCTGATCGAGGACGAAAAGTATTCCCTGGTGTGGGACGAAGCGGAGAACCGCCTGCACGCGCAGAAAGCGTTGCTGGTGTTTTTGATGGACAGCTGACTGCCCCCAGGCGCCATTTTTTGTACCGGGCTGCGATAATATTCGCTGGTGAGCGGCTATAAAAAACCCTTTGCAAATAAATAAATATTATAGTCCACGATCTGTCACGAGCTTGTGACAATACACCGGCTACTGGCGCGTGGGCTTCCATGTTAGCGCTCACTTAAGTTTCGCAGATACCCACATTTTATCCACAAGCAACACCCAAAAAAGTTAGCTTGCAAAAGGCCGAAAACCGCATTATCTTGTATTTCAATTCTTGAGAAACCCAATATATGGTGTTTTAAGCTAAGCAAAGCCATCGCTACTCCAATCGCCACGAGACGCCCCGAAAGAGGTTTATGCGTCACTATTTTACTTACCAACGGCGCCGGATTAGATTTTTTATAACTTGGCGCGATATCAGCGAGTGGACAGCGGCGCCTTATACGGCGCCGTTGGCAGTATGGTAAACGCCATACGCGAGACCTTAACAAAGACAGCATTTGCCCGAACCATTGAACTTACGAGTGGATAACTAATGCATACCAGTGAAGTCGAACCAACAGGGACATCCGCCATTGTGGCGACACCTTCCAGCACGGACAGCGCCGCCATCGCCGCCACGGCACCCGGCCAGTTGCGGGTCATCAAACGCAACGGCAAAGTGGTGCCCTATGATTTGGAAAAAATCAGCGTTGCCATGACCAAGGCCTTTCTCGCTGTCGAGGGGGGCACCGCCGCCGCGTCCAGCCGCATTCATGAGCTGGTGGCCAATTTAAGCGCGCAGATTACCGCCACCTTCACGCGTCGCATGCCTTCCGGCGGCACCATCCACATTGAAGAGATACAGGATCAGGTCGAGCTCACCCTCATGCGCACCGGCGAGCACAAGGTCGCGCGTTCGTACGTTCTCTACCGGGCCGAACGCGCCAAACTGCGGGAGGAACAAGAGCGGACAGCGACGATCGATATCGAGGTGCCCGGTATCAATGTCACGCTGGCCAATGGCGCAACCCGCCCCTTGGACATCGAGCGCATCAAAGTCATTGTCGCCGAGGCCTGCGCCAACCTCGCTGAAGTGGACGCCGAAACCATTCTGCAGGAAGCGCTGCGCAATCTGTATGACGGTGTCTCACACGACGATGTGAGTACCTCGCTGGTGATGTCCGCGCGGACCCTGGTGGAGAAAGAACCGAATTACTCCTACGCCACCGCGCGTTTGTTGCTGGACAAGCTGCGCGCCGAGGCCCTGAGCTTTCTGGGCGTTGCCGAAGCGTCGACGCAGGCGCAGATGGCGGACCACTATCCGCGCGCCTTGCACGCCTATTTACAGAAAGGCATTGAGCTGGAATTACTCTCCACCGATTTGCTCAGCTTTGATATCGATCGCCTGGGGCGGGCGCTGCTGCCGGAGCGCGACCTGCAGTTTACCTACCTGGGCCTGCAAACCCTTTACGATCGCTACTTCATCCACAGCGATCAGGTGCGCATTGAATTGCCACAGATCTTTTTTATGCGGGTCGCCATGGGCCTGGCGATCAACGAGACGGATAAAAACGCCCGCGCAATCGAATTTTACCGACTCTTATCGTCCTTTGATTATATGAGTTCCACCCCCACCCTATTCAACTCGGGAACTCTGCGCCCGCAATTGTCTTCCTGCTACCTCACCAGCGTACCCGACGATCTGCACGGCATCTACGGCGCCATCCAGGACAATGCCATGCTTTCCAAATGGGCCGGGGGTCTGGGCAATGACTGGACGCCGGTGCGTTCCCTGGGCGCCTATATCAAAGGCACTAACGGGAAATCACAGGGGGTGGTGCCATTTTTGAAGGTGGCCAACGATACCGCGGTGGCGGTCAACCAGGGCGGTAAGCGCAAGGGCGCGGTGTGCGCCTATCTGGAGACCTGGCACCTGGATATCGAAGAGTTTATCGAGCTGCGTAAAAACACCGGCGACGACCGCCGCCGCACCCACGACATGAACACCGCCAACTGGGTGCCCGACTTGTTTATGAAGCGCGTGTTCGAGGACAAGGAGTGGACGCTGTTCTCCCCCAATGACGTGCCCGAACTACACGATCTTTACGGCCACGACTTCGAGGCGAAGTACGAGGAGTACGAGCGCAAGGCCGCCAGTGGGGAGTTGAAACTGAGCAAGAAAGTCAAAGCCGTGGATCTATGGCGCAAAATGCTCGGCATGCTGTTTGAGACCGGACACCCCTGGATCACCTTTAAAGACGTGTGTAATCTGCGCAGTCCGCAACAGCACGCCGGCGTCGTCCACTCGTCGAATCTGTGTACCGAAATTACCCTCAATACCCAATCCGGCGAGGAAATCGCCGTGTGCAATCTGGGTTCGGTCAACCTGGCGCAACACGTGGTCGACGGCAAGATCGATGAGGAAAAATTGGCGGCGACGGTGAAGACCGCGATTCGCATGCTCGACAATGTGATCGACATCAATTACTACTCGGTGCAAGCGGCACGCGCGTCCAATCTGCGCCACCGCCCGATCGGTTTGGGCTTGATGGGCTTCCAGGACGCCCTGTATAAAATGCGCATTCCCTACAGCAGCCAGGAAGCGGTGGAATTTGCCGATCTTTCCATGGAGCTGATCAGCTATCACGCGATCAAAGCCTCCAGCGATCTGGCCATTGAACGCGGCAGCTATTCCAGTTTCGATGGGTCACTGTGGAGCCAAGGCATTCTGCCGCTGGATTCGCTGGCCCTGCTCGAGCAGCACCGCGGCGACAGATTTATCGAGGTGGACAAGTCTTCCACCCTGAACTGGGACACCCTGCGTCACCGCGTTAAAGCCCAGGGTATGCGCAATTCCAATGTCATGGCGATCGCCCCGACGGCCACCATCGCCAATATCACCGGCGTCTCGCAGTCCATCGAACCGACGTACCAAAACCTCTACGTCAAGTCGAATTTATCCGGCGAATTTACCGTGGTGAACCCCTTTCTGGTGCGCGACCTGAAAGCGCGCGGTCTGTGGGACGAGGTCATGGTGAACGATCTGAAATACTACGAGGGCTCGCTACAGAAAATTGACCGCGTGCCGGAGGATTTGCAAGCCCTGTACGCGACGGCCTTCGAAGTCGAGCCGCGCTGGATTGTCGATGCCGCCAGCCGCCGCCAAAAGTGGATCGACCAGGCGCAAAGCCTCAACCTCTACATCGCCGGCGCCAATGGCAGAAAGCTCGATATCACCTATCGCATGGCCTGGTATCGCGGCTTGAAAACCACCTATTACCTGCGCGCGCTGGCGGCGACGACTACCGAAAAGTCCACTATTGATACGGGGGCGCTGAATGCCGTCACCGCCTCCGGCGCGCCGGGACCGAATCAACCCAAGGCCGACGATCTGGCCAAGGCCTGCTCGCTCGAGGATCCTGACTGTGAAGCGTGCCAGTAGTGTTTGCCAACTGACTATATGACAAGGCAGAGCACACTGGCCATATGGGGGAAAAGTCTGATCGGCGGGGCGACCCGCCACAGACTTACCATCTGAAGCCACGGACTCAGGTGATAACAAATGCACGATGAAAAGAGGTTGCAAAAACGCACTATGTTAAGTTGGGATGATTACGAAGAACCCGCAAACAGGCCGGCCAAAGCCGCCGCCATCAACCGCCAGGTGCTCGATACCATGGAGGAAAGCATCACACCAGTGCCCACAGCGAATACGGATGCAGTGCCCACAGCGGATACAGATGCAGTGCCCACAGCGGATACAGATGCAGTGCCCACAGTGAGGATGGATACAGCGCTCACAGCGGATACGGATACAGTGCCCGCAGCGGACAAGAATGCAGTCTCGGCGGAGGACACGCAGGATAGCAGGGCTTGCGAACCGACGACTCGGATTGCCGAGCCGCCGGCCGAATGCGCAACCGATAGCGATGCCGTTTCGCTCGCCAAGGCCGCCATTGCCAGACTGGATCCGGCACCGGGACTGGAAGAGCTGGAGATGGGGGCGGCGCGCATCGAAGTCGACGATAAACGCATGATCAACTGTCGCGCCGACCTCAACCAGTTGGTGCCTTTTAAGTACGACTGGGCCTGGCAAAAATATCTCGACGGCTGCGCCAACCACTGGATGCCGCAAGAGGTCAATATGAACGCGGATATCGCGCTGTGGAAAAACCCCGCGGGCCTGACGGAAGATGAACGCCGCATTGTGATGCGTTCGCTGGGGTACTTTTCCACCGCCGATTCCCTGGTCGCCAACAACCTGGTGCTGGCCATTTACCGCCATATCACCAACCCCGAGGCGCGTCAGTACTTGCTGCGTCAGGCCTTTGAAGAGGCGATTCACACCCACGCTTACCAGTACTGCGTCGAATCCCTGGGCATGGACGAGGCGGAAGTGTTTAATATGTACCGCGAATTGCCCTCCATTGCCAAGAAGGCCGCCTGGAGCATTGCCCATACGCACGGTATCAGCAATCCGAATTTCCAGACCGGTACGCCGGAAGCTGACCAGGAATTGTTGCGCAACTTGATTGGCTTTTACGCCGTCACCGAAGGTATTTTCTTCTACTGTGGCTTTACCCAGATCCTTTCCATGGGCCGGCGCAACAAAATGACCGGCGTCGCGGAGCAGTTTCAATATATTTTGCGCGATGAGTCGATGCACCTCAATTTCGGCATCGATGTGATCAACCAGATCAAGCTGGAAAACCCTCACTTGTGGTCACAAGCCTTTCAGGATGAAGTGACGCAAATGATTCTCGAAGGCACCGAGCTGGAAATTGCCTATGCCCGCGATACCATGCCGCGCGGCGTGCTGGGTATGAATGCCGCGATGATGGAAGAGTACCTGCATTTTATCGCCAATCGCCGGCTGGCCCAACTCGGCTTGGCGGAAGCGTACTCCGGCGCCCAAAACCCCTTTCCCTGGATGAGTGAAATTATGGATTTACGCAAGGAGAAAAATTTTTTTGAAACGCGAGTCATTGAATATCAAACCGGCGGCGCATTGAGCTGGTAAACGCAAGCGGCCTTTAGAAAACCAAGGCAACTCTCATTATGGTGGATAATTATGGATGCTTTACCACAACAGCAAATATTCCGGCGCAATACCCAAGATCGTTGGCAAAGATCTTCACCTGCCGATGCTTTGAATGAATCGTTGCGCCCTTCTTGCTGGGAATTGAAAAAGGCCGTCCGCATTCTCAAAGACCTGAGTCGCGACGCGCTGCGGCGTTATCCCCACCTACCCCTGCCCAGCAGCTGGTTTATACGCAGTCTGGCGCTGACACACTATTGCACAGCGCCCGATGGCGACTGGCGCCAGGCCATGATTTGGACGCTGACCTATATTAAACAGTGCTCCTGCCCCTCAAATCGCTTCGCGGATTCCTTTGTGCAACCTGACGGCACCACGCCACTGTTTCCCAACAGCGATCAGTTCACCCTCGCCGACACCCACCTCTACGCCAAAACACTACTGTGCTACCTGAATGCACAGGCCGCGATGTGATATCGATGACGGTGCGCCCTATGCGCCGCCGAAGGAGTCCGACCGTGGCGCCACTGGCGGATGCAGGTGTTGACCTCGAATTATAGCGCATACGCCTAAGCGCGCTGTGGCGCGGGATTCCTCCACATGGAAAGTATCGACTGCTCCATCATTGCCTATACTACTCTTATTATTTGCTAACACAGGGTTTGCCAGCTCATGGAGCGTGTCCTCGTCGTCGATGACGTACAAGACAATATCACGCTACTGACCTTCGAACTGGAAGACGACGGCTTTCAGGTTACTACCGCGCTCAGCGGCGAAACCTGCCTACAGCAGGCCGCCGGCAATCCCAAGCCGGACATCATTTTGCTCGATATCAATATGCCCGGTCTGAGTGGCATCGACACCCTGGTGCAGCTTAAACAGGGCGCCGACACCGCCGATATTCCGGTGATCATGGTCTCGGCCAGCGATACCGACGACGTCGTCATCCAGGCCATCGATCACGGCGCCCATGATTTCGTCAGCAAGCCCATCGAGTATCCCGTGCTCGCGGCGAGGATGCGCTCGGCGCTGCGCCTGGCCCAGGCGCTGAGCGAGTTGGAAAAGGCCAATCTCGAACTCAATACCCTGGCGACCACTGATTCCCTGACCGGCGCCTACAACCGGCGACATTTTTTCTCCCTGGCCGACATGGAGACGGCAAAAATAGCGCGGCACAAGCGCCCGCTGTCGCTGCTGATGATAGATATCGATCATTTCAAGCACATCAATGATACGCTGGGTCACGCCGCTGGAGATCTTGCGCTGCAGGAGCTAACCAACTGTTGTAACAGCGCCTGCCGATCCTATGACATTCTCGGCAGGATCGGCGGCGAGGAGTTTGCCATCTGCTGCCCCCACGCCGACCTCAACGGGGCGTACGCCATCGCGGAGCGCATTCGCCGAAGCTGCCAGGAATTGACACTCGTATTCCAAGGCAGCCCCTTCACCCTCGCTGTAAGCATCGGCGTCACCGAGGCACAACAATACGAGACCTTCGGCACCGCGCTGCAGCGCGCCGATACGCTGCTTTATCAAGCGAAAAGGAAGGGACGTAATCAGACCGTCGCCAGTCTGACGGCCCTTGCCAGCGCGTAATCCTCTGTCATGCTCGAGCGTAGTCGATTTCCTACACGCCCTTCAGCGTTATTCCACTACCTGCAACGCCTCGGAGCAACCATAATACTCAATAACGGGAACGCAAATGGAAGCACGCCGGCAGGGATAACCGGCAGATGGCAGGGCAGCCCGAGGAGCGGTAAAGGGAAGCATATTCACGGATGGTATAGGGAATCTTGCCACGGACGAGCCAGGAAATGCCGACGGGGCGTTTGTTTCAAGACGAGCGCCCCAATGGTTTTTTCACGCACCCGATGATGGATGCCACGATCTTTTAGCCACCACCCCCTGCATTTTCTATCTCTTCAAATACATTTACCAGGCGCTTGCGCGATATTCGCGACTCATTGGGGTAGGCAAAGGCATTGTTAATATAATAGACCCCCGCGATTTCCACACAGCGGTTAACGTGACTGTGGCCATAGATATGAACATTGGCGCCCAGGGCGCGCACCTGCTGGTCGGTGCGATCGCTTCCCAAGACGGGATAAACGTCGCGCCGATGAGGTGGAATCGCCGGCGGCATCACATCGATGCGCGGTAAAAAGTGGGAAAAGGTGATGATGACGGCATCGGCCGGTGGTTTTTCCTCGGCCAAATACCTGTCGTTTTTGGCGAGAAAATAGTCAGAAATTTTTCTGGGTTCATCCAACATCGCGGGCCAAATACAACGCCTGAAATCCATCCACGCCAGCCTGATAAATTCGCCGGGCTGACCAAAGGAATAGTCATACCAGGTAAATAGCGGCAAAAAATGCAGCTTGCCAATCGTCCGGGCGTCCGTGACCAGGCCATGGGAGCGGGCCAGATCGAGCACTCGATGAAATTTTTCCAGCGAGTTACACGGCTCGCCGGGCTGTACCCAGATATCGTGATTGCCGGGCACGAAGAACACCAGGCGAAATTTGCGCGACAGTTGCCTAAAACACGTGGCCAGGCGAACGACGGAATCGGACACGTCACCCGCCAGAATCAGTATGTCGTCCTGAAAATCGAAGTCAGACAGGCCGGCGACCCAATGGGCGTTCTGCCTATAGTCAACGTGAATATCCGATATTGCAAACACTCTCATGGGCGGCGTATTCAGAGCTTCCCAAGCTTATATTCGAGATGATAGCCGGTATTGCGAAACAGCAAAAATGTCATAAAAAAGTAGGCATGCATCGCAAACGCAAAATTCCATTCGACGATATTTTGCATCACGTCCCTGGCTGACTCTGTGGTGATCAGCAGATCCAGCGGTATACTCACAAGGCCGATGAGCCACTGCAGTACGCACAGCAGCAACTTTACGTTGAGCAGGCCACGCATCGCCCGCAATTGCGGCGCACTCGCCAATTGATAGAGTCGCCGAGTAAAAAAGATCTGCGCCAGCGCGGTGAGAGAAAAATAGAAGGTCACGCCGTAGCGGCGCATCCATTGGTAAAAATCCCCCTCGGTCCCGAGGTAAGTGGCATATAAAATCAAAAATAGAGAACCCACCACCCCCAGAACCACCATGATCTTGCTGCCCCGCCCACTATCGGGCTGTATGCCGGCCAGCCACGCATACGCCAACAGCCAGTAGATGACAAGCAGGGTTGACGTGGGCAGCATAATGGCCCGAAATATGTGCAGCGAATTGCCGCTGCGGGCCGCACGGCTGATCGTCACGCAGCCCTCGAAATAGGGATAGCACACTGGGATTAGCTCATTGGCCATGCTGTTGATCAAGGTAATGTGCACCGCCGCGAATGGTAGCGCCGTACACAGAAATGCCACGAGAGTCGGCCGCATTCAATATCACCCGAAGTTTTTTGAGGATTATCCCACGTTTGTGCGTGTGACACAGAATCGGCAACCAACACCAGATTCATGCTGCCATTATTGACCTGCCATGCATTTACGGGCTAGTAAGATGCCACCCAAATTGACGCCAAATTCTTCTCTATTACAGCGCAAGAATCATATTAGTGATATTTTCACAAGATTGATAACCAATAATTATTACGCACAACTTCCTTTATCTGCATATGCTTCTAAACAAAGAGCGTTGAAAAAGCCCATTGATCTTCACCATGCGCGCCACATACAGACAACAAAATATTTCCGAGCGAGAGGCACCCGACTGGGCAGCGGTGCAAAGCCTGTGTCTGGCCGCGCTCGAAGAGCACCGCAGATCGCGGCGCTGGTCGAACATCTTCAAAATGATCGCCATCACTTTCCTGGTCGTTTTTATGATGGCCATCTACTCCAACCAGTACCTCGCCGTCCGCGCCGGACTCGCCAAGCAGAACGGTGAAGCTTGCAGCGGACATTTGCAGGCTGGCACAACGCCTGGCGCCGCGCAAATCAATGCGCAAGCTTCGTCATTATGAGGCGATTTGCGCGACGCTAAACCGACAACCGCGGTAATCCAATACCCACCACACTTTACATAGGCACCGAGGTGGTGGTGATTTCACGCCCGGCTCCCACTACCGGCAGCTCCCGGCATTGCGGCTTGGCGAATAAAAACTGCGAGGTATTGATCACGCGTTCGCTGAAGCCGCCTTCGCAGTAGCACAAATAAAAATCCCACATGCGGATAAAGATATCGTCGAAGCCAAGCTGTCTGACTTCGTCGATCTTATTGAAAAAACGCCTACGCCATGCATTTAGGGTCTTGGCGTAATCTGCCGTAATATCCTCGAGGCCCACCAAATGCATATCGGTGTATTGCGATATCTTGCGCATCACAACCTCGTTGGATGGCAGGCAACCACCGGGAAAAATATACTTGCGGATAAAATCAGACCGGTTTTTCTCCCTTTCGAAGCGCTGATCTTGAGTGGTGATGGCCTGCATCAGCATCAGTCCATTGCGTTTTAGCAGTTTGGAACAGCGTGTGAAGAACTCACGATAATACTGGTGGCCCACCGCTTCCACCATCTCGATCGATACCAGCTTGTCAAAGGTTCCGGTCAACTCGCGGTAGTCCTTTTTCAGCACGGTCACCTTGTCAGACAAGCCCTCTCGTTCAACTCGTTGACGGGCCAGTTCATACTGCTCCTGCGAAATTGTGGTGGTAGTGACCTTGCAGCCATAGTGTTTTGCCGCGTGAACGGCCATGCCTCCCCAGCCGGTGCCAATTTCCAACAAGTGATCGCGGGGGCTCAAATTAAGGCGTCGGCAGATGTGATGCAACTTATGCAGCGAAGCCTCCTCCAGGCTGGTGGCCGCACACGGAAACAAGGCCGAGGAGTACATCATGGTCCGGTCCAGAAACAGACTGAAAAAGTGGTTGCTCAGGTCGTAGTGCGCAGATATGTTCTTCTTGGAACCGATTTTGGTGTTGAGATGCAAATATGCGCGCACGCTGTTGATAAACTTGCTCAGCCAACTCCAGCCCGATTCCATATTGCTCAATAGATGCTTATTGGCCACAAACAGGCGCACAACCTTGACCAGGTCGGGGGAACTCCAGGCCCCCTGCATGTACGCCTCTCCAGAACCGGTAGAACCGTTAAACAATATTTTGGGATATGCCAGAGGGTCCTTGATTATTATGCGGGCAATTATATCGGCGTCCTGACGGGACTGGCCAAAAGTATATAAATCGCCCCCCTCTTCCACACTCAAATGACCAATCTCAATCTTTGTCAAGCGCGAGAGCAATAAGTTTTTCGCCATGGCAACCGCGAATTGCGCCGGGTTTCTTAAAGCTGCTTTCCTACTGACAGCGTCAATGGACTTCATAGTTATCTAACTCCGGTTTTTTCACTTGCTTTGATACTTTGTTTTTACCGACGAAGGGCACACCCTTGACAAGCAGACGCAGCGCTTGCCAATAAATACCAAACAGCACCTTGAAGGTCATAAACGGAAACCTTACTAAAATGCGATTCAACCCTGCTGCACAAATCCCTTCTCTTTTTAGTTTCAAGGTCGCATCGGTCACTGTCTCGCCCCGCCTCACCGCGTCGATGTGCAAGAGAAGATTTTCATCCGGCGTCGTCGACCGCCATCGGTAATTCATATCGAGGGTGTTAAAAGGCGAGACGGTAAAATCCTTGGCAAAATCAATGCGCTGTTTGATACCCTGCGCGCGACAGTCAAGTACATAGGCACGCCGCTCGTTCCAAGGCGTGTTGGTGACCTCGGCCAGAATAAACTGCAGGCGTTCACCGCTTCTATCAAAACAGTAATACGTCGCCAGCGGATTCATATTGAAGCCGAAATACCTGAAATTTGCCAGCAAGTATACCTCTCCGTCCGGACGCACGCCCAGGTGTTTTTCTATGGTACGTTTGACACTGTCGGCGAGATCAAACCGCGGATCGCCATGAAAGTCAGCGCGCTTGAAGCGCGCCGGCGCCCACCACTTGGTGGACCAAAAGGACGAAAGTGCAAGCAGCTTGTCAATTTCGGCGAGCCGCACGTACAGCATGAATACCTGGTAGCGGAATTCGTGTTGCTTGGGTGAATAGCGGCGGTGGCGAACCCAGCCGGTGTAAATTGCGCTTTTCAACATTATTACAGAAATTCACCAAATTGCTCAGCCACCCGCAACGCGCTGCAAACACCGTCTTCGTGAAATCCATTGGCCCAGTAGGCGCCACAGTACCACGTATTGTTGACGCCATTGATATCGGCCCAGCGGTTTTGCGCCTGCACGGCAGCGAGTGAAAATTGTGGGTGGGAATAGCTGAACCTGCCGATTACCTTGTCTGCATCAATCTGGTTTTCAGCGTTCAAGGAAACGCACAAGGTGCTATTTGACTGCAAGTTTTGCAGAATGTTCATATCATAAGTGACGATGGGCAGGGCATCTGCATCCTCACCGATGCGATAGTTCCAGCTAGACCAGGCGCGCTTTTGCACCGGCAACAGCGACTCGTCGCAATGCAAAACCACCGAATTTTGGCGATAGGGAATTGCGCCCAGCACCTCTCTTTCGTCGTCTGAGGGATCGATCAAGAGAGCGAGCGCCGCGTCAGAGTGAGTGGCGATCACAACCTGATCAAAGGCCTGTACACCACCGTCGGCGAAATAGATATGCACGGCGTTTTCCGCGCGCTCCACCCCGGTGATCTTGGCGCCGGTCACAATTTTATCGCGATACTCCTGGGTTAGCGGTCCGATATATTCCCTGGAGCCGCCACGGATAACCCGCCACTGCGGGCGCTTGGTGATGTTAAGCAGGCCGTGATTGTGAAAAAACTGCACGAAAAAATGCACCGGAAATTCCTGCATTACCTTGAATGACGCCGACCAGATCGCCGCCCCCATGGGGATCAGGTAGTAGCGCACAAAGGTGTCTGAATAGTCGTTTTGTCGCAGGTACTCGCCCAAGGTCATGCCGCGGCTGATCCGCATCTGTTGCAGGTCTGCGCGCGCTTGACGGTTAAAACGCACGATGTCCCTGAGCATGCGCCAGAACCTTGGCGAAAATGCATTGCGCCGCTGGGCGAATAAGGTGCTGAGATTATTGCCCGCGTATTCGAATCGACGGTCCTGCGTGCTCACGCTGAAGCCCATCGAGGTGGCGGCGGATTCGACCCCGATTTGATCCAGCAACTTGATAAAATTCGGATAGGTCCAGTCATTGTAGACGATGAAGCCGGTGTCAACCGCATGGCGCTCGCCGTCGATTTCGACGTCAATGGTGGCAGTGTGGCCGCCGAGGCGAGGTTCGCGCTCGAACAGCATGATGTCGAATTTTCGGTTTAACAGGTAAGCGGCGGTGAGCCCTGAAATTCCCGCGCCAATAATGGCGATCTTTGTTGTCATAGGAGTTGAGACTTGCGAAATTTTGGCGCGAATGTTTTCATCCATAGTACAGGAGCGAGGCGCAGCAGTTTTAACGGTACTGCCATTTTTCTCGGAAAATCAGCAAACATTTTGCGTTTACTAAGTGCGGATAGTATTTGTTCCGCGGCGTTTTGGCTAGTGATACTGGCAGGCGGTGCAAAATCATTGCGCCAACCGATAGCGCTGTCAGCCAACCCGCTGCGGACAATCGAGACATCGATATTGTCATCGCGTATATCGACCCGAAGGGACTGCAGGAAGTATTCCAGCGCCGCCTTGGAAGCACCGTAGGCGGCCGCGCGGGGAAACGGCAGCAGCGCCGCCAGACTGCTCAATGCCGCGATGTGTGGGCGGTTATTCGATTGACGCAACAGGGGCAAAGCAATGCGCACAGTCGCCACGGCACCGAGGTAGTTGGCCTGGGTGACGCGTTCGAACATGTCGGTGGAAAGCTGGGGGCCATCGTCATACTCGCAGGCCCCCTCGCAGCAAATCAAGGTGTCCAGATGGTCGGTCTGCTCGCGAAGCGTTTTTTCGGCGGCCGCCAAGCTGGCGCCGGAATTCACATCCATCGGAAGGACAAAAACATTCTCCGGATGCGCCTGTTTTAGCGACCAGAGCTTCTCCGCCTCACAGGCGCTGACAAAAACATAGTTGCGCGCGCGCGCCAAAGCGCTAGCCAGCGCGTGGCCGACACCGCTGTCAGCCCCCGTGATCCAGACAGTTCGGTTGGTTAAACCCTCATACTTCATCGTTTAACTCGTTCCTTTCGCATGCCGTTGTCGTCACATCAAGAAGCGATCTTTCTCTTCAGATAGGCAATGACCGCGCCCATCACCGGAATATGCTCATAAAGCATCTGCCCGGCATCGTAATAGTCGCGGTGGTAGTGGATCTTGGCGTCGAATTCCAATAGCGAGACGCCGTGCAACATCAGCTCTCGGCCACGTCGCAAGCGTGGGTGACGGTAGATCATGCGCCACTCCAGCGACGCCTCCCGGCCGCCCATTATCTGCCTGCCGAACTCGAAGCGACAAGCGGTCATCCCACGCATGCTGGCGGCGAAGTATTGTTCCAGCGCCGCCACCCCCTCAATCCGGTGTAGGGGGTCGACAAACACCACCTCCTCTGCATACACTTGCGGCAGGTGGACGAGAGAGTCCAGGCGAAACTCCTGAAAAAGATCTTTGAACTCTTCAATTACACGCGCCATAGTTGTTGCAGTAGCTATTTGTTCGTAGGTCTGGCTTTGGTACGCTCCGATGTAACGTTGAGATCATCGCTATTTTTCTTTACCTGACGGGAACTTGCGTTAATCTGATAGGCTCTGAGAGCCGTATAGAACTGCATATTCACTTTTTGAGCGAAAAGCAGTTTGACGATGGCGATAACAAAGTTGGCAATAGCGAAGAAGCCCATGGAATCTGAACAGATTCGAGAAGACGATTGGTCAAAGTTGCTCGTACGCATTGCGAGAGAGCGGAGCGAAAGCGCTTTCGCCGAGTTGTTTAACCACTTCGCCCCCTTGATCAAGGGATTTTGTCAGACCAATATGGCATTTTTGGCGCCCGAAGCCGCAGAAGAGCTAGTACAGGAAGTTATGTTCAAGGTATGGCAAAAGTCCGCCGATTTTGATGCGTCACGCGCTTCGGCGAGCACCTGGATTTTTACCATTACCCGCAACGCCCGCATCGACTACTTGCGCAAGCACACCAAGCATGACGTCAACAATCAGCCACTCGAGACGGAAGATATTTGGGACGAAAAGGCGGACAATCAGCCCTTCGTCTACTTGCAGAAAAACCGCGAAGAACAGGAAGTTGAGTGCTTTTTGAAATCGCTGCCAAGTGAACAATCGCGCTGTATTGAAAAAGTGTATATGGAAGGCAAATCGCATACCGAGATTGCTGACGAACTCGATCTGCCTTTGGGTACCGTCAAATCGCGCGTGAGACTTGGATTAAAAAAGCTCCAAGCGCATTCACATGTCGTTACGAGGACAGCATAAGTGGCAAATTTTCACCCTTCAGAAAATGACTTACTGGAGTTTTCCGCCGGCAACCTGGACTGGGCTCTAAGCATTTGCATCTCCGCACACCTGCAGCTCTGCCCCGCCTGCAAGAACAAAGTGGCGCAATTCAACAGCATTGGCGGTTCGGTGTTGAGTCAGGCAAAGCCTGTGCAAGTGGCTGACGGCAGCCTGAACAATGTGCTGGCGCGAATCAGAACCACACCGCATGAGGAGCCGGCCGCAGCCATCGCAAGACAACATGAATGCGCGCGTGCGCTTCCTTCCGTGGTGCAAAAACTCCTGCCCAAGGATCGCCCATTGAAATGGTCATTCGTGTCGCCGTCACTGCGGGCCGCCAGACTGGAAACTGGACAAGATAAATACGAAATCAGCTTCCATAGAATCAAACGCGGCGGCAAAGTTGCCGAGCACGGCCATCGCGGCCTGGAAGTGACCATGGTACTGGAAGGCAGTTTCTCCGACGCCAACGGCAACTATGTGGTCGGGGACTACATTGTCAAACAACCGGGCGAAACCCACCGTCCCATGGCGTCTCAGGATCAGGACTGCTTGTGCCTGTCGGTGGTCGAAGCACCGGTGAAGGTGACCGGCTTGCTGGGCAAGGTCATCAACCCCTTTTTGAGCATCCACCCCGGTTGACGCGTGTCATACCGGGATCGCCACAAAACGCCGCGGCGATGTTCGACGCGGTGCCTAATCTATCGCACATTGGCGCTACTGTCGCATTTGCATAGCGAGTTTGAACAACGCGCATAGTGACATGGCGTCAGTAATTTCACCCCGGTTAGCCATGGCGATGGCAGCTGACAACGGCAGTTTTCTCACTTCAATGTCTTCTGTATCTTCCAACGCCTGCCGACCGATCCGCAGCGAGCTCGCAACGTAAACCAGCCCCTCCTCATCGGTCACCGAATTCGAGGTATGCAGTCGCAGCAGCAACTCCCACTCCTCCGCCAGCAGCCCCACTTCCTCCTGCAACTCCCTTTTAGCCGCCGCCAGCGGGTCCTCGTCCAACGGCGCACCCCCCTCGGGAATTTCCCAGGTAAAGGCGTCGAGCGCGTAACGGCTCTGTCTGACCAGCCAGGTATTGCCCTCGGCATCGATGGGAATCACACCGACGGCGCGGCTCTTAAAATGCACCAGGCCATAAATCCCCTCGCTGCCGTTGGGTCGCCTGACGTCCTCGTGGGTGACGGTAATCCAGGCGTTGTCATACATCCGTTTACGGCTGAGCCGCTGCCAACCGCCGGCCTTTGTGGTCATGAGGTTTCCTGATGAGTGCCCGCCCAGAAACGCGCAGTATGCGCGTCTCTGGGCGGGCACTAATAAGCAATGATTTCGGCCGAGTGTATTTTGGAGTCCGGCGTATTTTCGGGGTCAGTATAACGCGTCTTACCGTTGTCGTCCTGCCAACGGTAAATAATCCGTGGAGCAAGCGCGGGCCCCTCCTCCGCAGCTTCCAGCTCGCGCGGCGGTACAGCACTCGCGGTGGGCATTGCCTCGCTCCTGGTGGTCTGCCATCCGGGTTCCCCTTCCTCCATGACAATCGCCACCAGTGCCTGAATTTTCTTGTTGGTCAACAGGGCGACCGGATTCTGCTTCTGCGCCAACGCTCTCACTTCCGGGTCGTCGAGGATGGCAACCACCCGCGCATCAGTGCGCAAGGCACGCATGCGGCGGTAGACAAAACTCATCTGCGAGGCCAGGTAGGTTTCCGCCGCCGCCGGCGTGATATCTCGCGGGCGGCTTTGTTCGAGCATCTCCCGCATCGCCGGCAGGGCCATCAAGGCGCGAAACTTTCCATGACTAACGATCTTTTCCACCTCACCTTCCGCCATGTAAAACTGCGTTTCCCCATCGTGCCAAAAGTTCTGCAGCTCTGGTGACTTGGACAACTGGGCGAAGGAGGCGGTGAAGGTCTGTGGTGAACTCAGCAGCGCGGCCGCGGCGTTGGCTTTGAACGCATCGTCTTCGACCATCCGCATGCCCGAACGCACCGCTCCCGCCACCAACTGGGAGGAAGCGCGTCCCAGTATACCAGCCGTTGCCGGGTTTTCGGCACCACCACCGCCGCCGAGGGCCGCCGTCACCAACGAGGTGAGCCATATCATGAGAATGCCGAAAATGGCGCCGGTCACAATGCCGAATGCCGCGCCCAAGTATTGGTGCTTGCGCTTGACCTGCCGAATCGAGGGAAATATCAAGGTGGGGACATAGGCAACCAGCGTCGTGGTGACGAAAAATACGACCACCATGGCGATCACCACGGCCACGGCGCCGCTAAGGCCACCGGTTTTTACCAAGCCGCCAAGCTGAGGCGCAAGCAGAAAACACACGCCGTAGGCGCACAACAGACCCGCAAGACTCAGCACGCCCTGCCAAATGCCCTTTTTGTAGGAGCGAACGGCAAACAGTACAACACAGCCCAGCAGTATGATGATATTTGTCGAAGAAACCACCTAGTACTCCTTCATAATATTGAAGGAGTACCAGGACCTATTCACACGCATCAAACACCTCTAAATTGCCCGCAGATCATGCATTTTGCTACACTCCGCGGCGGTGGGGCGGGTGCATCGAGCAATCTGCACAAGCTCTAATACAAGGATAGACCATTAGAGCTAAGCCATTGAATCTACGTATTTTTATCGGTAATTTGCAGGCTTGAGCCGAACGCAAAAAGCAGAGCGGGCGCCCGACCACCAAACATCGGTAACGACAGCGCACGTCGTTGTGTATAAAACCTGCCACAAGCGGGGCATTTCAGCCAGGGTATCCACCTTATGTCGACAACGCACTCTTTGGAACAATTGCTTAACCAAGAACAATTCATCGCTCGCCACATCGGCCCGGACGCCGCACAAACGAGCGCAATGCTCGATGCGCTGCAACTGAATTCCATTGACGAACTCATCGACCACACGATTCCCCCGAACATTCGGTGCGAAACCACCACCGCCTTGGGAGACCCCGCGACAGAACAGCAGGCCCTGACAGCCATCAAAGCGATCGCGCAGCGCAATAAGCTCTACAAAACCTATCTGGGTATGGGCTATCACGACACCCATGTCCCCCCGGTGATCCTGCGCAACGTGCTGGAAAATCCCGGCTGGTATACCGCCTACACCCCCTACCAGCCGGAAATCGCCCAGGGACGCCTGGAGGGGCTGCTCAATTTTCAGCAGATGATCATCGAGCTGACCGGCATGGACATGGCCAACGCTTCCATGCTGGATGAGGCCACCGCCGCCGCCGAGGCCATGGCCATGGCCAAACGGACGCAGCGCAAGAACGCGTCGGAGAACTTTTTTGTCGACAGTGGATGCCACCCGCAAACCATCGCCGTAATAAAAACTCGCGCCGAGCATTTTGGTTTCAACGTGATCGTGGAAGACCCCGCCAACCTGGCCGATCAACGTGACATGTTCGCCGCACTTATCCAATACACCGCCACCACGGGCGAGCTACGCCCCATCGCCAACCTTATCAAGGACGTTCACGCCAAACAGGCGCTGGCGATTGTCGCGGCCGACATCATGAGCCTGGTGCTACTGACTCCGCCGGGAAAATTCGGCGCCGACGTGGTGGTTGGATCCAATCAGCGCTTTGGCGTGCCGATGGGCTTCGGCGGCCCCCACGCGGCATTCTTTGCATTCAAAGAGGCCTTTAAGCGCGCGACGCCGGGGCGCATTATCGGGGTATCGAAGGATGCGCGCGGCAAGCTGGCCCTGCGCATGGCCATGCAGACCCGCGAGCAGCACATCCGGCGCGAAAAAGCGAACTCGAATATTTGCACATCGCAGGTCTTGCTGGCCTTGCTAAGCGTGTTTTACGCCATGTACCACGGCGCCGACGGCGTGCAAGAGATCGCTCGTCGCATTCACCTGTTGAGCAAAATGTTGGCGCTGGGCCTTGAGCAGCTCGGCTATAACATTAAACATGCGCAGTTCTTCGATACCCTCTGCGTCGAAGTCGGCGGGCACCAAGGAGCCATCGTCAGCGCTGCCCTGCGGGCGGAAATCAACCTGCGCGAAGTGGCCGACGGTTGCTTGGGGATCAGTCTTGATGAATGCACGACGCCGGCGGATCTGGAAGCCCTACTGGGGGTTTTCGCGCTTGGCGAGGCGGTGCCGACGCTGCCCGGCCTGATCGCGCAGGCGCAATCGTTCACGGCCATCCCCCGCGAGTATGCACGCGGCGACAATGCGCTGCAGCACGCCATATTTTCCAGCTACCAATCCGAAACCGAGATGCTGCGCTACCTGAAGAGACTGGAATCGAAAGATATCGCCTTGAATCACGCCATGATTCCTCTCGGCTCGTGCACCATGAAACTCAACGCCACGGCGGAGATGATTCCGCTCACTTGGCCGGAATTCGGCAACTTGCACCCCTTTGCCCCGGCCGATCAAACCCGCGGCTATCGGGAATTATTTACCCAGCTCAACACAATGCTGCAGGCCTGCACCGGTTACGATGCCGTCAGCCTCCAGCCCAACGCCGGCTCGCAGGGCGAATACGCGGGCCTGCTGGCCATTAAAAAATACTTCGCCAGCCGCGGCGAGCAGCAGCGTCATATCTGCCTGATCCCCGCCTCCGCCCATGGCACCAACCCGGCATCGGCGCAGATGGCCGGCATGAAGGTGATTGTTATCAAATGTGACGACATGGGCAATGTCGATATGGGGGATCTGCAACAAAAAATCGCCCAGCACGGCGACGCCATCGCCGCCCTTATGGTCACCTACCCCTCCACTCACGGCGTATTTGAAGAAGACATCAAACCCATGTGCGAATTCGTCCATTCGGTGGGGGCGCAAGTCTATATCGACGGCGCCAATATGAACGCCCTCGTCGGCCTCGCCGCACCCGGCAAGTTTGGCGGCGACGTATCGCACTTAAATTTACACAAAACCTTCTGCATTCCCCACGGCGGCGGCGGTCCGGGCATGGGGCCCATCGGCGTGAAAGCCCATTTGGCGCCGTTTTTGGCGTCGCACCCGGTGCGGGAGATTGCTGGCACCGCGGCGGACAACGGCACCATTTCCGCCGCTCCCTGGGGCAGCGCCAGCATCCTGACCATCAGTTGGATGTACATCTACATGATGGGGGCCAAGGGCATGAAACAGGCCACCGAATACGCCATTTTGAATGCCAACTATGTGGCCCACCGTCTGGCCGCTCACTACCCTATCTTGTACCGCGGTAAAAACGGCTACATTGCCCACGAATGCCTATTGGATTTGCGGCCGCTGAAAGAAAGCAGCGGCATCAGCGAAGAAGATATTGCCAAGCGCTTGATGGATTTCGGCTTCCACGCTCCCACCATGTCGTTCCCGGTGGCCGGCACGCTGATGATTGAACCGACCGAATCCGAATCTCTGGCGGAGCTGGATCGCTTTTGCGATGCGATGATAAAAATCAGGGAAGAAATCGAGGCCGTGAAAAAGGGCCTGTATCCACTGGACAACAATCCTCTGGTCAATGCGCCGCATACGCTGGAGGATGTACTGGCGGATAAGTGGGATCATCCCTACAGCCGTGAAGAGGCCAGCCGCCCACTTGAGTACCTCAATGATCACAAGGTGTGGCCGGCGGTAAATCGAATCGACAATGTCTACGGCGATAGAAATCTTATCTGTTCTTGCCCCTCACTGGAGAATTATTAAAAATCACTTTTGCAGTGTCGACGTATGAATAAGTCAGGAGGGCTTATTCATAGCTTACTCGAGACAAGCATGCTCAACTTAACTGCCATAGAGTGCAAAAATAAAAACAATAAACATCGACAAAAATTAAAAAGGCTTTTCTCTGCGTCAATAATTTGACGTCATTCCAAACTACCCGCATAACACCATGCGAAAAGATGGTAAAACGCCCCTGAAGCGTCAAAAAATTTTTAAAAATGCACTGAGTAAAAAACTTATTCAATAAATTCCCAGTGCGGTTATTGGAGCACTCAACCATAATCGGTGCACACTGAAATCCACTTCAGGCGGCGGCAACACAGCATCCCTTCGATAAGCTGCTAGTATTAAAACAGCGGTGGGATAGATTTGCCGAAAATGTGCAAACCTACTAATTTTAGAAACCATCCACATGATTTCGGCGGAATCCTTTTTTAACCGAGACACATAGGATTCCACTAACAATTCCTCACCATTTTCTGTTTGGAGCGGCACTATGCACGAACGTAAACTTAAAAAGAAAGCGGCCAAAATGCTATCGTTATCAGTATTTTTCCTAGGACTCAATATTCCGGCGTTTGCCGCCTCGACATCGGACGGCAGTCATAACCGACACTTAATCGGCGCGTTTCTCGGCGCCACATCATTCGAACAAGGTGACGATCGAAAAACCGAAGCCACTTATGGCATCGAATACGAATTTCGCTTTAATCCGCACCTCAGCGTCGGCGCGGCCTACGAGACATCACCGGACGCTCACTACGGAGACGGTATCGACGTCCAGATCATCGGCCTCTACTACCGCCCGGACAGCCATTGGCGCTTTGGCGTCGCGATCGGGGAAGAAAAAGTGGGCGGTGACCATCCCTACGACGAACCCTTAAAACGCATTGGCGTGGCCTACGATTTTCATTTTGGTAGCTTTGGTATTGCGCCGACGGTCAACGTGGATTTCGTCGATGGCCACAAGGCCTATGTCGCCGGGGTTGTGTTTGCAAAATCATTTTAACGCTAATACGCAAGGCACCAATATAAAATACTGTGCGTCCAACCTGGGTTCGCCATCAACGGGCAAGGGCAGACAATTACGAGAGTATAAGCCGTGGTGAGTTTCCGAAACATATCGATAAAACAACGACTACTGCTGTTTGTTGTCGTCGTCTGCGGCATCCAGTTGGGGACGGCGGCCATCGTCACCACGCAACTGCTCAGAATCGAACATCACGTAAACAGCATTGCACTGCTCGATATGCCGGTGATCATGGCCACCACCAAATTCACCGAAATGCAGCTCGAACAACGCGCGCTGTTTGAAGAGGCATACCGCTATGCCCAACGGATCGACCAAGAGCCGGACGCCGCCGGGAATTTCGACGTCGCCGTGGAGAAATTTACCTCCATGAACAGCAAAATCGCTGAGACAATAGCAAGCTTGCTGAAACTGATCCGAGAACCTCAGGCAAAAGCGACAGAAAACTACCAAGCTAATAGAATACAACAACTGGCTGAGCGTATTACCGACGTGGAGCAACATCACCGGCAATGGATCAGTCACACGACAGAAATTTACGACCTTCTAAGCACCAAGAACTTCCACGAGGCCTATCTAAAAGCAAACAAAGTCGAGCAGGAGGCAAGCAAACTCACCCGTGAAGTCGAAAGCCTACTAGACGATATGGAGCAGTCCGCCGCCCAAGGCTTACTCGGCGTCACCGCTGAGGCACGGCTACTGGAACGCGTCGCGATCGCCGCCGCGGCAATTTCTCTGTTACTCGCCGTATTACTGGGATTGTGGACCACTCACGTCATCCATCGTGGACTAAATAAAGCGATGTCGGCCCTAAGACTGCTGGCCGATGGCGACTTCAGTCATCGCGCCGATATCGGTGAATCGGGGGAAATGGGCGAAATGCTCGCGTGCCTCGACGCCATGCGCTGCCAGGTAGCGGATTTGCTGCGCACGGTGGCGCGCACAACGGAGGAGGTCAGTGCCGAGTCCGAAGCGCTGGCGAAGACAAATTCGGGAATAAACGACAACGTTGAAGTGCAATCCAAAGAAGTGGAATTGGTCGCCACCGCCGTCAATCAAATGGCGGCAACCGCACAGGAAATCGCCTCCAACGCTGCCTCGACCCATGAATCGGCAGAAAATGCGACGCGGCAATCGCACGATAGCCAAGACGCGAATGAGCAGGCGAAAACCCACACCCAACAACTGGTTGCCAGCCTCGCCACTAGCGGATCGGCGCTATCCGAGTTGGAAAAAAACAGCCAGGATATCGGCGCGGTGCTGGACGTGATCAAAGCAATCGCGGAGCAAACCAACCTGCTCGCCTTGAATGCGGCCATTGAGGCGGCCCGCGCCGGCGAGCAGGGCAGGGGATTTGCCGTGGTAGCTGACGAAGTTCGCCACCTCGCCAAAAGAACGCAGGAATCGACCACCGAGATTGAGTCGATGATCGAGCAGTTCCGCTGCCGCGCCCTCGAGGCAGTGCAGACCATGGACCACAGCCAGGAACTGGGCAGTAAAACCATTGATTACTCTCAGACCTCCAACAATCTGATGACGCAAGTGAACGCAAGCATTTCATCGGTCAACCAGATGAATCTACAAATCGCCAGCGCCGCTGAGCAGCAGAGCTTGGTGGTGGAGGAAGTCAATATGAATTTTAGCCGCGTCAATCAGGCGGCGGAGGATATCGGTATACGGGCATCGCAATCTGTGGCGGCCAGCGAACATTTGATAGCGACATCGCAAAGCCTGAAAAGCGTGGTGGAGCGATTTAAACTGGCCACCCCCTGAAGATTGCCGGTCGCACCATTAACCCGGCATGCATTTATGCCGGGTTAATGGTAGCCCATCGGCTCGGCGTCAAAAAGCGAGCAGCTCCGCCCATAAGAAAATGGTATGTACGGATCTGCGTTGAAGCGCTAGAATGCGCAATCTGTAAAATTACCGTTTGTTGGTGGTAAACAGGCTCGCGAAACTAATGGACAGACAATTTCTCAGCGCCAACGAACTCTTACTCGACTCGTTTAAACTGGCCGAACAAATTTACCTGCGCGGCTTCCGCCCCCATTTTATCGTTGGCGTCTGGCGCGGTGGCGCGCCGATGGGCATCGCGGTGCAGGAATATTTGGACTATATGGGGATCCACACCGATCACATTGCGATTCGCACATCTTCGTACTACGGAATTAATCAACAACTCCGCGATGTACGCGTGCATGGTCTCGATTACGTTATCGACAATGTGGAGGCGGATCAAGAGCTATTAATCGTCGATGATGTGTTTGATTCCGGCCGTTCAATTCGTGCGGTAATTGAGGAAATCAGAAAACGCGCGCGGCGCAATACACCGCACACGATTAAAATCGCCTGCCCCTGGTACAAGCCTACTCACAACGTCACCGACATCACGCCCGACTTTTACGTCCATGCCACCGACAAATGGCTGGTATTTCCCCACGAACTCAAAGGCCTTACGCTGGAGGAAATTCTGCAGGGTAAGGGCAGTGAAATCGCCGACACCATTTCGCGCGCGATGAGCCACAACGGTGATGATTCAATGAGTGTTAACAGGCCCTAGCGCGGCATGCATTTATGTCCGGTTAATGGCGGAGCAAGGATGCTCCGTCACGGCTCGATAACGCCGTGCGAACCGGGATGCCGGACCACATTAACATCAAGCAGTCTCGCACAACTACGCAGTATTTTAAGGGATGACAACCAAAACACTCAGGAAGATAGTTTTGGCTGCCGGGTTAATTGCGGTGCAGGGACCCACCGCCGCGAGTCGGAGACTCGCGCGAACCGGGATGCCGGACCACCCTAAAAACAAGGAATTTCACACAATTTCGCCCGTTTTTAAGGGTGGCAATTAGATAGGTCAGGGCGACCTATTTAACTTCCAGGTTAATAGTAGGCTCATGATGACTTTATGCGTTGCTTTTCGATGCGCGAGAGCGTAACTTACCGCTAATGACGAAGCCGCATAGGCTGAGGGGAGCAGTAAGGTGCGGCAAATATTACGCACTTCCACTGCCTGATTGCGCGGGATGAACCGGTGCGCAGTGTTCCGTTGCAAGATACAGGTTGTTCTAAAAATGCTGCCGCCAAGCTGCTTTTACGCCAAAAGCATTGAGATGGCGCGGGAGAGAGGTGTTGCAGTTCGTTCTAAACAGTGAACTGGTAAACGAGCGCGAGCAAGATGCGGATACGACATTGCTGCAGTATCTGCGCGAACAACGACGTCTTTGCGGCACCAAGGAAGGCTGTGCCTCGGGCGACTGTGGCGCCTGTACTGTGCTGCTGGGCAAACTCGTCGGCGAACGAATCAACTATCGGGCGCTCAATGCGTGCATCACCCCGATAAGCGTGGTACAAGGGGGCCACCTAGTGACCGTCGAGCATTTGTCTGCGACGGGCCAACTCCACCCCTGCCAAGCCGCCATGGTGGCGCACCACGGCTCCCAGTGCGGATTTTGTACTCCGGGGTTCGTCATGTCACTGGCCGGGCTCTATGAAAGTAAAGCCGCGAGGGGAGAGGTTAGCGCCAGTCGGGACGAGATCTGCACAGCCATTTCGGGTAATCTATGCCGCTGCACGGGATATCGACCGATCATAGAGGCCGGGATGGCAATGATGGCGTCTGCCGGCGCCAATATATACCGGCAAGACACTCTGCAACAACTGCGGTCGATATCGTCACCCCGAGGATTCGCCAAGTATTTCCAGCCGCGGGATATCACTGAATTGCAAGATCTGCTGCGGCACCACATCAATGCCCGCATCATTGCCGGCGGCACCGATTTAATGTTGGACGTGACTCAGCGCTATCGTACGTTGGATTGTCTGATCGACGTTTCGCACGTGGCGCAACTCAATCACTGCGATATTGCGGGCGCAAAAATATCCCTCGGCGCCGCACTCACCTACGCGGCTCTGGAAGAAGCGTTCGCGGACACCTTTCCGCAATTGAGCCACCTACTGCATCGCCTTGGCTCACCGCAAATTCGCAATCGCGGCACGCTCGGCGGCAACCTCGGCAACGCTTCGCCGGTGGCGGATATGCCGCCACTACTGTTATGTCTGGATGCCGAGTTGGAAATCGGCGATTGCAGGGGTAACAGGCGTCTGGTCGATATCAACGATTTCTACCTGGGCTATAAAAAAACCGTTCTCAAGGCCGGGGAATTCTTAATCGCGATACATTTGCAACGCGCTCACCTGAATGATTTCCACAGATTCTACAAAATATCCAAGCGATGGGAGGACGACATCGCCAGCATCATGGCGGCCATTCGCTTCACCAGGGAAAACGGCAAGATCCGCCAGGCGCGTATTGCTTTTGGCGGCGTGGCCGCGACGCCGGTGCGGGTTGCGGCGGCGGAGCAGGCCTTTGTTGAACAAGATTCAGATTCACAAACGGCGCTATTGGCCGCCCAGACCGCTCTGCGCAGCGAACTCTCACCCTTGAGCGATGTGCGCGCGAGCGCCGACTACCGCATGGAAATGGCAGTGAACGTGTTAACGAAAAGCTGGCTGGAGTTAAACGGCCGAGCGATGGCAGATCTCGGCGGCACGAGAGCTCCACGGCATGCGTAAATTACCGGACAACGCCGGCGGCAAGCGGAGTGTGGCCGCAAATATCCGACCTGAAAAGGCCATCGCCCACGAATCGGCGGTTAAACATGTATGCGGCAAAGCGCGGTATTTGGACGATCTGCCGGAACCCCCCGGCATGCTGCATGTCGCCACCGGCCAATCGCGATACGCGCACGCCAGAGTAGTAACGCTCGATCTAACGAAAGTGCGAAATGCCGCCGGCGTGGTGGATGTCATTGCTCAAGCCGACACTCCCGGCAACCCCGATATCTCGCCGGTCTTTAGCGGCGATCTTGTCTTTGCGGGGGACGAGGTAAACTACGTCGGCCAGCCGCTGTTTGCCGTCGCCGCCAGCAGCCTGGCGTGCGCCAAGCGCGCCGCGGCGTTGGCCGAGGTGGAATACGAGGTGTTGCCGGCCCTGCTGGACGCCCGCGAGGCTCTGGCAAGGGAAGAGTTTGTGCTGCCCTCGCACCGCATAGTGCGCGGGGATGCGGCCGGCGCCATCCGCCGCGCGCCCCGCAGACGCAGCGGAAATTGCACCATCCGCGGCCAGGAACATTTTTATCTGGAAGGCCAGATCAGCATCGCGACGCCCAGCGAAGACGGCGGCATCTTTGTGCTCTCATCCACCCAACACCCCAGCGAAGTGCAAAAACTGGTGGCAAGTGTGCTGGCGCTGCCCATCAACTACGTGCAGGTAGAGGTGAGGCGCATGGGGGGAGGCTTCGGCGGCAAGGAGACGCAAGCCGCAGCGCTTGCCTGCATCGCCGCCCTGTTTGCCCAACGCACCCAACAAGCGGTCAAATACCGCATGCCGCGCCAGGATGACATGGTGCAGACGGGCAAGAGGCACGACTTTTACAATCACTACGAAGTGGGTTTTGATGAGGAAGGCAAGATACTCGGGGCAAAAATTTCTCTCGCCGGCATGTGTGGCTACAGCGCGGATCTGTCCGGCGCCATTGTCGATCGCGCCATGTTCCACGCCGACAACGCCTATTTTCTTGCGCACGCCGATATCATCGGCTATCGCTGCCGCACAGATACTGTATCCAACACCGCCTTCCGCGGATTTGGCGGCCCCCAGGGCATGTTGTCAACCGAATCCATGATGGAGGATATCGCTCGCGACCTGAATAAAGATCCGCTCGATATCAGGCTCAAAAACCTTTATCAGGATGACAATAATCAGACCCCCTACGGCCAAACTGTCGTGGGCAACGTGTTGCCGGAACTGCTCCGGCAACTGGAAAAAAGCGCTGACTATCGCCGACGGCGGCACAATATCCGCGCATCTAACCGACAAAACCCATGGTTGAAAAAGGGGCTGGCACTGACACCGGTGAAATTCGGAATTTCCTTCACCACCGCCCACCTCAACCAGGCCGGCGCCCTGGTGCATATCTATACCGACGGCAGTATCCACCTCAACCACGGCGGCACGGAAATGGGACAGGGCCTCTACACCAAGGTGGCGCAGATCGTCGCTCGCGGGCTCGGCGTCAACGTCGATCGCATTATGGTGAGCGCAACGCGCACCGATAAGGTTCCCAATACCTCGCCCACGGCAGCCTCCGCCGGCACCGATTTAAATGGCATGGCGGCACTCGACGCGGTGGCGAAAATCAAAGCCGCTCTGTTCGACTTCGCCGCCCAACACTACGCTGTAGCGCGGGAAAAAATTTCACTACACCACGATCAATTGTGGCTGCACGATAAGGCAATGGCCTTCGAAGAATTTATCAGAACCGCCTACCTGCACCGCATTCCCCTCTTTGCCAGCGGGTTTTATCGCACGCCCAAGATTGGCTACGATCGCGAGCAGGGTCGCGGGCGCCCCTTCTACTATTTCGCCAACGGCGCCGCAGTCGCCGAAGTGGTGGTGGATGTGCTCACCGGCGAATACAAAGTCGAGCGGGTGGATATCCTGCACGATGTCGGCGATTCGATTAATCCGGCCCTCGATATCGGACAGATCGAGGGCGGGTTTGTGCAAGGCATGGGCTGGCTGACCAGTGAGGAGTTGTTGTGGGATCAAGACGGGCACATCCTCTCCAACAGCCCGGCAAATTATAAAATACCGACCGCCGGCGACCTGCCGGAAATTTTTAATATCGCTTTATTCGAACGGCCGAATCACGAGGCGACGGTCTACCATTCAAAGGCCGTGGGAGAACCGCCACTTATGCTGGCCATCGCCGTCTGGTGCGCCCTGAAAGACGCTTGCGCCAGTCTCGCCGACTATCAATTCAGCCCGCCGCTGGCCGCACCCGCCACACCTGAACAAGTCTATAAATGTCTGCAAGCGGCGATCAGTTATCAGGCCCGGCGAGGAGACCACGCGGTATGAATAAGAAGCTTAGCTGGTGGGAGGCCATCCGGCACTGTAAATATTCCGCCGAGTCCTGGGTCTTGGCCACGGTGATCGGCACCCGCGGTTCCACGCCGCGCGACAGCGGCAGTAAAATGGTCATTACCGCCGACGCCACCTACGACACCGTCGGCGGCGGCCAGCTCGAATTTGACCTCATCGATCGCGCGCGACAGATGTTGCGGAAGGGGCAGCAAACCCAGACACTCGCTCATATCCCCCTCGCCGCCAGGGCTAAACAATGCTGCGGCGGCGACATGGCGGTATTATTGGAATGCTTTCCGGCGTCCAGACTCGCTATCCATATCTTCGGCGCCGGCCACGTCGCCAGAGCGCTGGTGGGCATACTCGGCCAGCTCGACGCGCAGGTTACCTGGGTGGACAGCCGCGCCGGGGAATTCCCCCAGGAACTGCCGCACAACACAAAAAAAATCTGCCGGCCGGCAATCGTCGAACACGTTGCCGACATGGCCCCGGGCGCCTACGCTATCGTGCTCACCCATCAACACAGTCTGGACTACGAGCTGCTGGCGGCACTGCTGGATAGAAAGGACTGCACCTACATCGGCGTCATCGGCTCACAAACAAAAGCGCTGCGCTTTCGCCAACGCTTAACAAGTGATTCTTTTTCGCAGGCAGAAATTGATTCCGTTCACTGCCCGATCGGGAGCAACGACATCTGCGGCAAACTGCCGATGGAAGTCGCGGTATCCATCGCGGCACAGGTTATCCAACTTTCGCAACAGCGCAATAGCGGCAAAAAAATGACAGGACTCGCCTGGCAGGAGATTAACCGCGCAATAAATGACGAAAGAGCGCCTAGATTAACCGATGGCTAACTCCCGGATCTCGATCGCACCTCCCGCGCCACCTCGGCTCAACGCCTCCAGTGCCGGGCTTACCGAGGAAAAGTTGATATGACGACCGCCATCCGCAGCCGCATCATGCACTTCCGCGACGATAACGCAGGCAGCCCTGCTGCCCTGTTGGAATATTTCGATGACGGCGTGCTGGTGGCGGAGGCTGGAAAAATCACCACTATGGGGCATGCCCGGCAACTCAGCGACCAGGGCTTCGACCTCAATCGTTGCGAACACTTTCCCAACGCCATGCTGGTGGCCGGCTTTATCGATGCCCATGTTCACGCCCCGCAGCTTGATGTAATGGCGTCGTACGGTGAGCAATTACTGGACTGGTTAGAGCGCTACACCTTTCCCGCGGAGAGCAAATTTGCCGACGCGGATTATTCCGGCTCACAAACGACAAGCTTTCTCCGCGCCCTGCTGGCCAATGGCACCACCAGCGCCATGGTATTTACTACCAGCATAAAACACAGCGCCGAGCATTTGTTCGAACAGGCTTACGCACTCAATATGCGCATGATCGCCGGCAAAACTATGATGGACCGCAATGCGCCACGCACGCTGCTGGATTCGGCCGCGCAATCGCGACGGGATAATGAAAGCTTAATCCGGCGCTGGCACGACAGAGGCCGGCTGGCGTATGCGCTGACGCCCCGCTTTGCCGGCACCTCCACACGCGAACAGTTGAAATCCACGGGCGCGACGCTGAAAAAGTTTGCCGGCCTGCGAGTGCAGACGCACCTGAGCGAAAATCTTGCCGAAGTCACCTGGACACAGCAGTTATTCCCCGAGGCCAAGGACTACCTAGACATCTATGAGCGTTACGCTCTGGTGGGGCCCCACACCACCTTTGCCCACTGTTTGCATTTGAGCGACTCCGAAATCGAACGCCTGGCAGCGCGCGGATGCAGTATTGCCTTTTGTCCCTCCTCGAATTTGTTTCTCGGCAGCGGCCTGTTCGATTACGGCAGGTTAAGTGCGATGCACATCCCCATCGCTCTGGCCTCCGACGTGGGTGCTGGCACCGGCCTCAGCGCCTTCAACACCATGGGCGAAGCCTACAAGGTATGCCAGTTGCAAGGCTACGCCCTGAGTGCGGCGGAAGCGTTTTATCTCACTTCTCTCGGCGCCGCCAGGTCACTGGGCATCGAGCAGCACGTGGGCAATCTGCGCCCTGGCAGCGAAGCGGATTTTCTGCTCATTGATGCCAAAAATCATCCCAGAATACACACGCGCATTCAGTCTTGCACCAGCGTCGAGGAAGAGCTTTTTGTCTATATGATCATGGGTGACGAGCGCCTGATTGCACGCACTTACGTCGCCGGCAAAATGCAATACGAGATCAATGCCTTTGTGGGCAATGCCACATCATGAGAGCACACTAGTACTCCTTCAACATAATATTGCCGGGTTCAGTGAGTGTGTCAGCGCTTTTGGCAAGGCGCGTCTCGCCGGCAAGGGTGGGCTCCCTTGTCAAGAGGCGCAACGCCGTCCAGAAGCGCTGACAC
>JAAUXX010019825.1_pt1 | contig 33182 bp, 34 predicted proteins | sample 7278111 | NCBI WGS metagenome assembly JAAUXX01 (sample SAMN14350116, study PRJNA611818) | marine sediment metagenome | isolation source: surface marine sediment (1.8m) | place: French Polynesia: Moorea | collected 2018-08
CTTAGAAGAAATACCCTCGCGACGAAACCCAATCGTAAGGAGAGACTAGACTATAAGAGTTCTTATGCGCTTGAAGATTACTTTAATGCCATACTTCGCAGTGAGCCACTCCCTAGTCACAAGCTGAAACGAGAAACTCTTGATAAGCTCCTCAAGGCTACCCCAGGTATTAGAAGTACTCTAGACGAGTTTCTTCACTTACCTTATTTCTTTGAGGAGGATTTTGAACCAGAACTCTTTAATCCAATCAGAAGGGAAGCCATTCTCAATAGGTTTGACGATGTCCTCGATGCAATGAAATTCTTAGTAAAGATGTCAGATTTTAAGAGAAACGTCAAAGGTGTTATTACTGGTGCCTTAATGTCTTATCAAATTGTTCAAGCGGAACAAGACGAAAGACTATTTACAAAATTAATAACTGACAATTCTGGTATATCTTGGAATATTCTTATTCAAGATCACCAGTCAGAAATAATTGATGCGGTTTGTCAGGTAACGGGTATTAGACAGGACGTGTTTGAAGAGATAGAAGTTGAAATACTTAAAACCATAAGTGAGCTTGAAGAGCCTTTGACACAACATGGAGGAAAAATAAACATTCTTAAAAGAGAAAATATTATAGATCCTGGTCTTCAAGGTATATTCCTGGGTGAACTATGTGCAACGCTACCATCCTTCGTGCGTTTTGACGATAAAGACATTCCTCGACTTGACTTGCGAAGAATTGTAGACTGCCACGTAAGTTTTACGGAAGAGTTGTAGAACTTTGAATGAGAAGAGAGGACAAGAGAAGAGGCAATCCTCATCTCTACTAAATGAACCTTTAGGAAGAAGAGTTCGCTAACATTCGAGCTTTGACTCTCTTAGCCGTTTCCTTGAATTTAAGATATTCTGCATCAGCAAAACAATCGGGAAAATCGAGAACTGCGGTATAGAGATTACGTCGTGCCAAAGAATGAAAGGGGTGATCTGGCTCATTGTAAAGTCGCTTTATAATTGGCACTATGGCTTTATCTTTCTTTAGTGACATTTGGCTTAAAGCCGAGTATCTTGCCGCAAAGCTTCCTAGAGACTCATCGTCAAAAAGCTTCACAAATAGTGGACTAAGGTAATTCCAATAAAAGTCTTCATCGTAATGAACAAAATCACGAACAGCCCATTGGAGGCTTTCATACTCCAACGACTTATAATCTTCAGGGACATTTCGATCGAAGATAATTAGCTCGAAAAGATGAGCGAGCAACTCTTTTCGATCGAACAACTCTTCTATCGCTTTATTGATAATATATCGCCGTGTCAGGAAAGATATAGTTACAGGAGAATTACAAGATCTCTCCGATAACCCTGTAAGATCCAGGTTTTCCTTGAAAGACATATCAACAGTCTCGGCAGTTGTAGATTTAAATCGATCGAAATATTCTCTCGCTAAGGTAATATCCACTAGTTCTTCCGTTAACCCTTTTGCCAGAGAGTACTTAGTTTTCTCCTCTAAAGAAAGGTCTAATTCCACTGTGACCTCTAAGGGCTCAATATCATTAGACATTAAACCCTCGTGATTTCGCTTCTCAAAAATAATCTTGAGGCCAGCGCATAGTATTCTAAACAGGATAATTGGTGATATTTTGGTCTTAGACTGAGTGTTATCGTTCATTTCAAAATTCGATCGCTCTAACCCTAATCTACCACTGAAACCTTAGTATAGAACTTAAATTTCCATCCGCCTGTTCGTGTATCTTGAAATCTCTAGCGCGATCGATCAGACCAAGTGGACGGCAACACAATTATTGGACCGATAATCTAAAAATGTCACACTAGCACGCCGCCTTATATAAGAACCAAAGCGGTTGCTGTGACACCTGAAACACTATACAGACTAAAAGGTTGAGCGAGTATTCTTCTTCCGTCCACCCTGGTTGGGTAAATCCTGTCATACAAATTTTGAGGGTAATGGAAACCATTCGATCGAATGCTAACCTGGGGTTACTTCTAGGCGATCGATCAAAAGCTCCCCGAGGTGGACGGCAATACCATTATCGGGTAGTCCGATAACATAGCCAATTGTCACACTAGCCATATAAGAACTAAAGCGGTTGCTGTGACACTTAAAACACTATACAAGTAAGGGATTGCGCAAATATCATTCCTCTATCTACCTTCTCTGGAGGTTAGATATCGCTAATCATTCAAAACTTCCCAATGATCCTTTTTCTTGACTATCTCGCTAGACTTACCCTCTACATCATCGGGACAGTAAGGCTTTGTTCTTCCTGGGACATACACACAACCCGGAATCATCTCTTCCACTGGCGGCAAACGGTCCTTTACTGGTTTCCTATTTCCATAAAGTCTCCTACGCTGCCTATCTGTCAGCTTTCTAGGTGGAGGATATTGTTTAATCACATTTTCTGATACAGAAGGACTATCCTCAGCATAAGCAATTACCAAAACAGTCATAACCGCACATACTGTTACTATGAATTTCTTCATTTAGTTTCTCCTCAAAACAAAGCTGTATGGTCGCTTGAAAGCAACATAAAATGGAGGTGTAGTTGCTACGAAATCCATACCACGCTTTTTAATTCTCCGATAACGACGATAATCAGAGTTATACGTACAACCAGGTACAAGGTGAAGCGGTATTACCAAGTCGAATTCTGACCAACAGCCTAATTGCTGTTCTCCTCTAAAGTCATATCCATCAGCAACATAAAGATAAAGACCGTTTATCGAAACCCTGATCAAATTTCGTCCTCTTATTGCAGATCCTTTTGGTATACCAAAGAACATGAACGAACCTAGCCCACCTGTAATAGCACTGATACCTGACACCACTACATCCCTAGAAGGAAGCCCACCTACAAAATTGATTATATTTTGCTCGTGAAGCTCATTTATTGGAACATTCAACCTAGAAAGGCGTAGTCGTCTTCTACCGCTTGAGTTAAAGCGTAGGTTTAAACGCTCTTTCAAAATGAGCCGAACTCCCTTATTAAAAAGTAGAGCGGGTTTATCAAGTGTTTGTGTAACCCTTATATCAACAGCCATTCCACCGTTAGCATGATTGAGCACCCAAGGTACATCGAAAAACGAATGACTTGCCAGGTTCTTTATCTGCGCTCCCACATTATAGCCATCCTGAGTAATATGACACACATTTTCTGGAGTTCTAGGACACTCCTTGGGATACACTCCACTAAACCAATGATCCATCATATGAGCTGGTACATTCCATCCTTCACCATAAATAGATGATGGTAGGTTCCTCATAATATTGGGGATTCTTTCTATACCTTGATCTATACTAACGACCTTCTTGTTATCCGCCTCTGATGTCTCTTTTACATGATTATCCTTATCTATTACAGCAATCATCTGCTTAAGACCAATCCTAACTGACCACCTATCTCTAGGATGTGCTATAAATCGATTGGTACAACCCCCAGCTTGATTACAAGCTGGTATGTTTACTGCATAAAGCCACTTTTCAAAGGAATCATCACGACCTGCCCAGAGCTCTGCCCTCACTTCATTACTCCACTGAGTTGAAAAGAAAGTCATCTCAACATCGCCAGAATCATGCACCTTTAAATCCTGCACTTTGTAATTTGGGTCTCGATCGACTACTAACTTAGCTCGAATATGTTGGTCTGGTAACTCATCATAGCTGGGAAGATAGTGACTTATCATTAATCTTTCTCCCCCTGGAGAAGTATATCTCCAACTGTCAAAGGGATCATGGTCATAGAGATCGAACTGTCGGAGTATGCGCCGCCCATCAAACAAACCAATATAGGCTCTAATGTAAGTATAGGGAGTGTTATACCTTGCCTCGAAATACACGCGATCGCCTGGTTGGGTGGTAAATTCACAACCATAACCTTCGCCATCGAATCCTACTATTTTTAGATCGCAGACATTGATGCGTTCTGCTAAAACTAAAACTGGAAATAACACTATTATTAATGATAAAACGCGCTTCATTTACTCCCCAACAGTACATCAACACTAACGCAACAACTAAGACAACTCGACAAGCTGGAATGGAGCAGGTGGACGGCTCACTTACTTTTAGCCTCCCAGTATAACCTGCCAAAAGGTAACAAATGCTCACAAGCTCTAGATAGCCTAAAACTGGGATGAGTGATGGGATAAGGAACTTTTGAATGCCCAGACTTGCCAGGAAGACCGCACTAAACACGTAAACAATTAAAGAAATGCCTCCCTTCCTGAATTTGCTTGTCTGCCACCTTGTATTCTTCCTTTCAGCCATATCAGCCTGTTTTTTCGCCCTTCTTAGCTGTTCTACGAATTCTTCAAGTTTAAAAACGCGCACTTCTAAATCCGACGTATTGAAATCCATCCCACACCAGTTGAAAAACATCACGAGTGATGCAATTATGGCATCACTTATATGATCAAGCCCTAAATATCACTCAACTGAATCACATATATTCATGGAATTTGCAAGTGCGGATAACAAATTTTATACAAGAGCGTTTAATCACTCTACGAAAAGAACACGGACTAGGAACTAGAGCCTTAGCAGAACGAATGGGAATTGGACAATCTCGTGTTTCATACTCTGAGACAGGGAAAACTAGAATTAACTGCGAATATGTAGATAAGTTTTGTGAGGCTTTGGGAATTACACCAACTGAGTTTCTTTACCCTGACCAAACGTGGCACAAGCAACCTGATATTGAAATGTTTGAAAGAGAGGTTCAAGCTGCAACAAAAGTTGATGTTTTCTGCAACACCATAATCCCCCTCCCACTTCAAAGTATCGACTATATAAAGGCCCTTCACCAAGGAATTAGCAACATATCTCCCGACAATGTAGTAGAGCTTCATATCTTTGTAGAGAGAAAGAAACACCTACGTGACATGTTGCTGAAAAAGGAACTACGAGTAGTTGGTTGTGAGTGGAATTTCTACCCAATTATGGGAAGCACTTTAGTTATGAAAGACCAGCTTGAACAGCTACTCAAAAGTAAAGCGAACTTCAGAGTAATCCCCAAGGATATACACCTCACTACGCTTCCAACCTCCAATATCTTTCTGATTGACGATCGCATCGTCTTAGGAGAAACAATCATTGCTGATATATTCTCAAGAAAAAAGGAGATACTTGATTACAGCCGAACCTATTTCGACAGATTGTGGATGAATGGCTTAGGCAGGGATGAAAACAGTTCTATCATCAAAAAAGCCTTAAAACACCATAGTTTGACTAAAGAATGAGGCCATAATAGAATCACCCAACATTATATATAGTGTTGGATGTATAACAAATCCTTTAATAAAGTTGAGTTCTTAGCAACTAAAAGTGAAGGGATTGTAAGAGTAGGTCGAGGGAGTACAGGCGGTGGCTCTCCATCCCTAATGAGAACAAATGAAGGTATCATCTGCCTTGGTGAGATAGTGAGCCAAAAAGTTTTCAAGTAAGGATCGGAATCAGTTGATGTCAATGAGGAAAAGAACGAACAAGCTGTAATTATTGACGAGGATCTATTTAGGGCTGCTGCTGCCAAGCTCATACTTCAAGGTTAATATAAAGGAGCCATGCCGCATGGCTTCCAGACAACTACATATAATCATGCGGTTTAATATAGAGCCTTTAATCTCCTATTAAAACGACGCCCAGATGAAGAAAACAGGAGTGATTAGTGGTACCTTGGCGGTAATATAGGTTGAAATATTCTCTTTAGCTCGATCGCGCAGCGCCAGCCTATGGCTGATCAACTTCGCTGGCGCCGAAGGCGATCGATTCAGGACAGGTGGACGGAAATACCATTGGGTAAGACGATAATCTAGAAAATGTCACACTAGCCCCAGATTATATCAGTAAGGATTCGCTATACTCTATTTCGCTTTGCCAGCCTTATTATCACTCTAATATACTTTTGGTAGTCTCAAATGATGAGATAGCTGCTAAATTACAAGACGAAATTCCCAAAACAATTGACGAGTTTGCTTGCGTTGAATATTTTCGATATGCGGATAGCTTACCGAAAGTGCTAAGGTGTAATGCTAGGTTTCTTGATTCTATCAAATACTTATGCTCCTCAGACGAACCTGAGCCCGATAAGATTGAATGTGTAGCGAGCGTTCTATGTGCTGCCTGGTTCCAGACTAATAAAAAAGAGATTGATGTATTTGCATTGCTTATAAAGGCAAGACAGATGTCTCCATCTTTTATACGTTTGCTAAAACCTGATGAGGAAGAGAAAGATATTGATTCAGAGGCAAAAACCATTTTGGACAATATTTCGGGATTTTCTTATTGGCTAAGTAGAGGCTACTTTAACTGGAGTTTTCAAAATGGTCTCGATAAAGGCACATATATACACAGTATTGAGACAAAGGAATTTCAGCATTTTGAGCGGCGTATTATTAATCAAAAACCTGATAGCTTTGAAGAGATTGAGAACCTATTATGACTAGAAGCTACTCACAATATTCAAATAGTGAAACCGAAGAACTGCTTAGTCAACTTGCAAACAAGGCAACTTCTTATTCTGCGTATCGCGAGGTCATGACAAAACTTGGACTTCATTTTGGGAATATAATTTCCGAACAATTTTTAAAGAACTCTAAAGCTTCGATACATCTTGCTTGTACTGTAGAAGATGCAGACTATTTAGCAAATGGAATCTTGAATATTCTTGAAGCAAGAAGCGATAAAGTTTCTTTTTCATGTTTTTGGAATAAGCGTTTTACTCCTTTCGATGTGAAAGAATTAAGAGTGTCTCCTATTTTAAGGCAATATCAAGAACCTGTCTCTAATAACAAAGTAGATTATTTGGTAATAGTAAAATCAATAATTTCTGGAGCTTGTGTTGTTAGAACAAATTTGACGAATTTGATTCAAACAATTCATCCAGAGAAAATAATTATTGTAGCTCCTGTTGTCTATAAAGGAGCAGAAGAGCGACTAAGCAGTTCGTTTCCACACTCTATATCTGAAAAATTTGATTTCTTTTATTTTGCAGAGGATGACGAGCGCAGTGATGATGGCATTGTAATACCTGGGATTGGTGGAGATGTATATGAACGTCTTGGATTTAATAATCAGGATCAAAAAAACAAAGTAACTCCTAGCATCGTAAAAGAAAGAAGAAGAAGTATATTGTCTGCCTGTTAATAATCTTCAGCATCTTCTTGTGCTTTATTTTGAAAACTCCCCTTGTCCAGCGATAGATGGGAGAGGGAGTCGTCTTTCTTTAGGTGAAAAATGTCAAGTGGAAAATCAAAGAGCATCAAGGTATTGAGGCAATGCTAATGCAAAGCTACAATAGTTCCTAGCAGGACTTATTAGTTGGGATCTATGAAACTAACCTTTAGAATTACTCACGAGTATTCGACTCTTAAAGGCTTTTTTGGCGTTCGTACTTCTTATAATCTTGAGGAACTAAACTATATTTGCGCATACCTACAACTGGTTCGATACGACCTGCCACTTTTCGGAACAGTAGATGATGTGCTAGGCGAAGATGATGTGGTCGCTATTCTGGGGCAATTCTACGATTGTCTTTCGATCGTCAGTCAGAGACCGCCATCAGATGTAGATTGTTATGGCGTGGTAGAACTCTACAGCAATTGGGAGCATTACGCAGTGGGCGCCGATCGAAAGAAATTGCATTTACTAGCAGGTATGAGAGGAGTCCAATTTGCCGTAGTAGACAGAATGTTACTTCAGGCGAGGAAACATGCCAATGATGAGTCTGGGAGACTGTATGTTTCCCAATTAGAATTCATAAGAAACGGAGGGGTCGTTCCTGAAGAATGGAAATTGGCAACTCTCGAACCTAAAAGTATTTATACAGGCAGCATTTGCCTTTTATAGCGATCGATCACCGCACATCGCGATCGCGCTCTCGATTTTGCCGATCGATCTCCCGAAGCCTATCCCCTTTTCTAGTCCTAATACCTCTTGCTTCCATTGCCCAGGCAGCAGCTCCGATATCTCTTTGGGGCTCTCGATCGATGCCCCGTTCTTTGAAGTTCCTGTGATCTACTCTCTGCCTCACCCCTGCTTCTGAAAGATGTCTATTACAATAATCGCTCCAGGCTTTCCTGAGTTCACAAATGGTTTTTCTGGCTTCTATTCCTTTAACACGATCGCTAAATCCCTCCTCTTTGGCTTCTCGGATTGGCACCAGAATATGAACATGAGGATTCTCACTGTCTAATTTATGAAAACAAGCGTCAGCTATCAGGTTGAAGCGATCGACTATTTCTGCGGTAACGAACTCTCGTACCAGCCCGATCTTGGCTCGATCGTCTAACTCTTTAGGTAGAGCTATGGTTATCTCTTTGGCAAATCTGGCATTCTTGCGCCAATTCTCATGCTCGACAGCGTTCCAAAGTGTAGCTTGATCGCTCGTCCAAAATGGAGCGTCCTCTGGGGCTATGATCTCTTTGTGGTCTACTCCGCTCTTCCTAGTATAGTCGTAGACTTTACCTGACATTTCATCTACCAGTCTCTCTCCAGCACGATAGGCCGCAGCGGCGAGGATCGATCGGGGTGGCTTTTCGGGCGCTTCTTCGTTTCTTGTTTTGGGATGATTTCGGCTTATGTTCTTTACGGAGAAATGATAGATCGGCACAGTCGGGAGAGTTCGTGGGTTCTATCCTCGATTGTCGCAGTTTGACTACTTGCGACGCTACCGCAGACACGGCGCGGATCGATCGCGCTAGGAGTAGAGAACTATAGTAGCCATTCTCTATATGTATGAGTGAGACCAATAGCCTTCTCTCCTTCTGACGAAATATAGTAATACTTTCTACGAGAGGAATCTTTCCCTTTATTTGGTTTACGAACGTTGACTAATTCTGCTTTTTCCATCCGCTGGAGTGTTGGATAGAGCGAGCCAATACCCAGCTTGTTCATTCCTACTTTGCTACGTGCTGTATTGATCCGTTCTAGGATTTCCAAACCGTAGAACGTGCCTCCCTTCAGAACCGTTAATATATCTAGTTCCAAGACAGAAAGTACAACTACACCCTTTTTGTTTCTTTTAGACATACCTAGTGTTATTCAAGATTAATTCTTGCAAACTTAATATTAGTCTAGCACTCCTTTTTTTTGATAAAATAATGCCATTTATTTACAGTATCTAGAGGCAAGTTCTTTTTCAACCAAGTGCTCTTGCCCATGCCCCGTGCTCCAAACAGAAAAAAGGAACGAGATGGAGTTGGAAAGATTCAGCCTTCGATCGATCCTCCTAAAAAAAACCTTCCCATTAATCGAATTCTTAGCACCTAACCAAAGATTGGGATCTATATAACTATAAGGTCTTAATTAAGGCACATATATTCAGGTAGTTAGATTTCCGACCGACATCTTCCCTACTCTCACTCCTCAACAATTAGCTTGAGTTTCGTAGTAAGATCTGATATCATGCAATTACCTGTTAATTTACTGTTATCAAGGATGGGTGCAATGATAAACCTAACCAATATTCATTCTCTCTCTGAGTTTCAGAGAAACACCAAACGCTATATGTCCCAGATGCAGGAGAGCGAAAAGCCGATCGTTTTGACGGTCAACGGACATGCCCAACTAGTCGTTCAAGACGCAAAAGCCTATCAAAAGCTTTTAGACCGCCTAGAATATATCGAAACAGTGATAGCCCTAAAAGAAGGGATTGCTGAAATTGACGAAGGTAAGGCAGCTCCTGCTCGTGAAGCTCTTCAAGGATTAAAAGACAAGTATGGTATTTCAGGTTAGCCTTTCCCCTCGTGCGATCGCTGATGTTGAAAATGCCTATCTCTGGTTTAAGGAACAGGATCGAGCCTTTGCTGATGAGTGGTTTCAAGGACTAGCTCATGCTCTAGCATCCCTCGAACAACTACCTGCTCGATGCCCCCTTTCCCCAGAAAGCCAAGGATTAGACAGGGAAATTAGGCAACTTCTATACCGAAGATCCAAGAAAAGAACTTTTCGCATTCTTTTCGGCATCTCTGGAAAAGAGGTTTTTGTGTATCGCATTCGCCACACAGCACAGCAATATCTAACAACTTGAGGAATTCTAGACCTCCTGAAAAATATATCATTTGTTATTGGTCGTTTCCGTTACTATTCTCCACAAGCGATCGATTACCTCCGCCTTTACCAGTTTCCATACTAGCTCGATTATTTGTCGAGCTTCCGATCCAGTCTAATGTCGATGCCAACCTAACCCCATTTGTTCGCGTGCCGAAGAAGAAATAACCAGTCCGATCTTAACGATTAACGAAAGACGAATCCAGCCTTCGATCGATCCTCCTGAACCAACCTTTTCCCTTCGACTACCCCTTCTCTACGCGAAAGCACTTCTCATCTCTTTTGTCATTCGATCGATGGTCTCCGCTACCCCAAATCCAAAACCTGGCAGTGCCTACGCTCCCCCCTTCTAGAACCTGGCATCAAGCTAGAACAAAGCTACCTTTGGGGTTGCTCTCTTTACGATCTATCCTTTATGAGAATTAGCGGTAATCTTTGTTGAGCTTTGTAACAATTTTCGGGATAACACGACTACAACGGGAAAAGCACGGACTCGTCACATACGCGCCACATACCAGTATCCAAATGACCCCGAAATCCATTCGATCACCGAAGGTGGCGCTGCGCGATCGCGTGCCGAAGAATAAACAATTAGTCGATGGATTATCGAACAATAGGTACAGGCAAGAGGAAATATTATGCCAGACCAAGATTACTCGCACGCCCAAGGAAATATGGCCCTCGGCAGAGCGAACGAAACTTTTTCTCCGATGAAATCGGAAAAATAGGAAAAAGTGTAAGTGAGCAATTGTAGTCTTAAATTTCGATAATCGCAGGAGAATCACACTTGAATAACATCATCATCTCAATCACTACAGAATAACATGGATTTCTCGGACTAGCTCATAACACCCATGTGGACGGCTATTTTTTCTGACATCAGATGGGATACCCTACCAATCCGAGTTCGATCCGAGGCTGAATAATCAGTATGTATGCGACGCACCGTGCGGAAATCTCACGGCTTAATGCCCCTTAATAATCTTGCTCGCATCACATTAGAATCTCACGAAAGTCCCACTATGAACCATTTCTGGACGCTATAATATCTGCATATACCTTAAATTCCGTACCTGGAAAATCTAATAACAATTAATCCAAATTGAATGTATCGCATCGATCGTTCGATTGGTTTCTTTAAGGAGATAAATATGTCTCAGCGCTACATCATAGACTCTTCATGCTCAATCGCTACAGCATTCCAACTAAATTATCTACTACTGCATTTATGGTTTAGAAAATTTGTAGGGCGATTGGATATACCCCAGTCGAAGCAGGATTTTGAGTGTGAAATCTTAGGAACTCCGGTTCTAGAACGTGTATTCGTTGAACCTTACTCGAATCTTTCCGTCGATCGCAATACTTTTTGGATAGGGAAAAACAACCCAAACAAGGAGAGATTCTTATTGACCGTTCGAGAAGACAACTATCTTCGGACTGCTTATGTTAAAGCATTTGTTAGTTCGAGACTAGAGTTACTCATCGACAATTATTTCGGTTCTGAAATACTTTCGATCGAACGGGAATTAAGCGATCGCTTTCAATCCTTTTTGAGGTCTTTTCTCGAAGTCGATTGTTATTAGCGGTAACTCCTGCACCTTGAAAATTAAATAAGTCTAACGTCAATCTTTGTCTCTTAAATTTTCCTAATAATTCTGTTGAGGATTTGTTCGAGAGCCGTTTAATAAGGAATAAGGAATGAACAACACCATAGACTCTTCATGCTCTATCGCTACAACGTTCCAACTGAATTATCTACTATTGTATTTATGGTTTAGAAAATTTGTTGGGCAATTGGATAAAGCCGAGTCGAAACAGTCTGTTGACTGTGAAATCTTAGGAACTCCGGTTCTAGAACGAGTATTCGTTGAACCCTACTTCGATCTTTCCGTTGACGACCGCAATACTTTTTGGATCGGAGAAGACAATCCAAATAAGGAGGAAATATCATTGACCATTCGAAAGGAAAACTACTTACTGCATTTGGGGTTTAGGACATTTTCGGGTCGATTGGATATACCTAAGTCGAAACATTTTTTTGAGTGTGAAGTCTTAGGAACTCCGGTTCCAGAACGTGTATTTGTTGAACCTTACTCTAATCTTTCGGTCGATCGAAATACTTTTTGGATAGGGAAAAACAACCCAAATAAGGAGAAATTCTTATTGAGCGTTCAAGAGGAGAAGTACTTTCGGACTGCTTATATCAAAGCATTTGTTAGTCCGAGACGAGAGTTACTCATCGATAATTATTCCGGTTCCGAAATATTTTCGATCGAACGGGAGTTAAACGATCGCTTTCAATCCTTTTTAAGGACTTTTCTCGAAGTCGATTGTTAATACGTCTAACGCCAATCTTTGTTTCTTGAATTTCCCCAATAATTCTGTTGAGGATTTGTTCGAGAGTCTTTTAATAAGGAAAAGTAATGAACACCGATAACCAGAGGATTGTTATTGTTGAACCTGAAGGGACAGTTGAATATAAGGATCTCGACTCCGATTATCACTATCACAATCGAGAACACTTTCCACTGTTACTTTTAAGCGATCGAACTTACTTTCTTCAACATGTTAGTGAGTGTCAATGGCTTTTCGAGGCTATTGGAACTTTGCTATTTAACAATGAACAGGTAATCCCGTATAGAGACAGTCAGCTTCTTTGGCAAGTGGTAAGAATGGATGAGAATGAAGTTTTTTTATACTGTGTCTTAGAGTTAGAAGAAAAAAGGTGGCGTACTCTGAGGTTCGTGATTTATCAGTCAACAAATTTCGACGGAACTCATATATGGACTCAACCTACTATTTTCGACTCCAAGAAACATTGGATTTGCTTATAACCTTCAGCTTCCTAATCGTATCTTTTAGGTCATTCATTAAAAGGAACACCAATGCACATAGAGAAGATTACGGCGAAGGATCTCGATCGATTCGAGAAGGATTCTTGCCACTTCTTATACAAACCACAACTATTTCCAAAATTATACTTGAGCAAAGGAGCTCAGTTCCTCTGGCGAAATGCCAAATGCTGCTGGCTATTCGATGCTATCGGCACTCACTTGTTTCAGAATAAGAGAATAAGCCCGTATCGAGAATCCAACCGCAGACTCTTTTGGCAACTAGTCAGGAAGGACGCGAATAAAGCTACTTTGACCTGTTATTTGGATTTAGACATAGAGTTGGGAAGACAGTCGATTCCGCCTACGAATATTGGAGAATATACCGATCTTCAGGCGATCGATATCTGGACACATCCCATTACTTTCAATCCGCAATACCAAGACAAACTCGACATTTACTGGGCCTGTCTTCTACCTTCGGAAATTTAACTTACCTTAAGGATGCAAAATGACTACTGCTGTAAAAATAGGAAAAACGGAACTAGCCAACTTTCACGGTACGTCCCGGTATTTCTACCACAACCAGCATATGTTCCCAGAGTTATTACTGACCGAGGGGGCACATTTTCTTCGAGATAAAGCCAAATGCTCCTGGTTATTCGACGCGATCGCTTCTCACTTATTTCACAATAAGGACCTAAAGCGATACAGAGAACAGCACCAAGGATTGTTCTGGCAATTAAAACTCAAAGGGGGTGATAACGCCAAGTTAATGTGTCTTCTCGACATTGATATTGTGTTGGGAACTCAGTATCTCGATTTTACTGATATTGGAGAATATACCGATCTTCGGTCGATCGATGTCTGGACATTTCCTACTGCTTTAACACCTGCGGAGTCATTGTTCTGGGTCTGCATGTTACCTTCTGAATATTAAGGCCATTCTTTGAGAATGCTTAAAAAGGAAAAATGAATGAATGATGTAATCTTCACGTATTCACGGAAAGAAGCGATCGCGGATGGAATGCAAGTTTGTGTTTCTAAGCTGTACTCGAATGACTGTAGACTCTACAAATACCCCGTTTATTTCACTAGAGAAGTCATGGGGTTGCTGGAGAAAAGCGTAGACCCTGGTGGTATTGTCTGGGATATTTGCTACATGAGCGTTGTCAGTCCTAGCCTACTAAAGCTCAACCAGGCTACTTACAAATTCTCGGTGATAGTTCAGGGCGCTTCTAAAGAACCTGATTTTATCGAAGATGGCTTAAGAATCTACAACTTGATAGTTCAGGCAGGACCAACAGATTTTGACGAATGAGTTATAAGATCCAATTCCAATCCTTTTATTCGGCTCAATTAAACTCACTGAAAATATTGGCTTCGATTCGATCGGCTTTCCCGTCCAGCTTGACTGACGAGCTTCGATCGACGAAATAACTTGTTAAACACAAGGATTAGAAATGAATAACGCTAGAGACTATTTTGATGTACTCGGTATTGCTTGTATAACACATACATTTTTGCTCTATTACGTCGGTTTTGACAGCTTTCAGAGTGCCATAGATCAGCTATCTCTTTGGGTGTTGAGTTGGAGAAATCTCTTTCTCGACTTACCTGTATTGGGAGGGATATTTCTGGTTAGCAGCGTGGCTATGAATTTGCCTCTAAATCGACGGACACAGCTTAAGCAAATGCCCATCGTTAATTATTTAAAGGCAAGGAGTAAAAAAGACAAGGTAGTAACCACAAGCTGATTAATTATTTTGTCTTTAACACAAGACTCAGATTATTACATTCGCACTGTAATAGTTTGGGTCTTTTTTCATTAGCCGAGAATTGCTCCCCGCTAACACTATCAAACTAGCATAACTAGACGATAGGTCAAGCTATTTATCTGCTTTTTTCGCTAACCATGAATTTGGGATAACGGGGTTTAGGAGAAATAATCGATTGCTAAACAAGAATATTTAGTCATCCACCTTGGGGGCGTGTTAATCGTTCTGGGAGCAGTTGGCTAAAAACAGAAGAATCGCAAAACCCATTGACCTGTAAGTCACACCAGAAGTGGACAGTGATTCTAAATTTCTATCCACCTGGTTTCAGTTACCCGATCCACTTAGAATGGAGAAAAGTAATATTCAATTAGCTGAGATCGATGTAATATGCTTCCCACTGGAGATTGGATGCCCCACGAAGTAAAGGGGAGAAAGAAGATAATTACTTTTTTAGTAGAAAAACTATATCGGGGAAATCTACTGAAATCTAGAAATGAGGCAGTCGTACTTAGAAGAAATTTCCTCGTGAAGAAGGCGAAACTAGACTATAAGAGTTCTTATGCACTTGAAGATTACTTTAATGCTATACTTCGCGATGAGCCTCTCCCTAGCCATAAATTAGGACGACAAACTCTTGATAAGCTCATAAGGGCTACCCCAGGTATCGGAGATGACTTAGACTATTTTTTCTCCGTAACTTACTTTTTTGAAGAAGATTTTCAGTTGGAACGTTTTGCACCAATTAGAAAAGAAGCGATTCTCAATCGGTTTGACGATGCCCTCCATGCAATGTCCTTCCTCATCCAAAGGTCGGATTTTAAGAGAAACATTAAAGGCTTTATTAAGGGTGCCTTAATGTCCTATCAAATTGTTCAAGCCGAAAAAGAAGAAAATCTATTTACGAAAATCATTACTAGTACGCCTGGTATATCCTGGGATATTACCATTCAAGACCCCGAATCTGAAATTATTGACTCCCTTTGTAATGTAACAGGCATCAAACAGGAGGTATTCCAGAAGATAGAAAATGAAATACTTAAAACCATAAGTGAGCTTGAAGAGCCTCTGATACAACACGGAGGAAGGATTAACATTCTTAAAAAAGAAAATATTATCGATCCTGGTCTTCAAGGTGTATTCTTGGGTGAACTATGTGCGACACTACCATCCGTCGTCACCCTTTATAGCAAAGAATTACCTCGACTAGATCTCCGTAGAATAAGGGACTGCCATGCAAGTTTTACTAAAGAAATTAAGAAATATTAGGAGATGAATAAGACTCCATCTCACTATTAAATCAACCTTTAGGAAGAAAAATTGGCTAACATACGAGCTCTAACTCTCTTAGCCGTTTCTTTGAACTTAAGATACTCTGGCTCAGTGAAGCATTCAGGAAAATTCTCTACTGCGGTATAGAGATTACGTCGTGCTGATAAGTGAAACGGATGTTCTGGTTGATGATAAAGCCGCTTCAGGATAGGGATTATTGCCCTATCCTTACGAAAGGATAACTCAGATAAACCAGCAGCTCTCGCAGCAAGGCTTCCTATAGTTTCAGTTTCGTCCTCAAAAAGTTTCACTAATAGAGGACTAAGGTAATTGAAGTACAGATCGCTATCCGAACTTGCTATATTCTCAACACTCCAATTAAGGGTTCTATGATCCAACTCATCATAATCATCATCATCTGAGACTGTCTCGTCAAAGATAATTAGCTCAAACAATTTCGCGAGCAAATCCTTCCTATTTGGAAGAAACTCTTCGATCGCCTTACTGACGATATTCCGACGTGTAGCATAGGGATCTTCGCCCGTTGCTGCTTTATAGGCATCGAAGTACTCTTTAGCTAATTTGGTTTCCATTAACTCTGTTGTCAAACCTTTTGCCAAAGAATACCCATTTTCCCGATCTAAAGAAAGGTTCGAGTCTACTGAAGTTTCTAGGGTTGGGAGATCCTTTACTTTTCCTGCTTCGAGATATCCTCCCTTCTTCAAAATAATCTTGAGTCCAGCGCATAGTGCTCTAAACAGTAGGAGGGCTGAGACTTTGGGCTTAGTGTTGTCGTTCATTTTAAGAAGATGCTTGCTGTGACATTAACAATAGTACACGAACTACTGCTCTTCTTGCATCCACCTTCGGGGATTTATTAACTCACGCCCAAGTAACCTAGACAGCTTTGCCTGGTCGAGTGGAGGGATAGTCAAGTAATCAGCTATTCAGATTCTGCGACTAAGCTGACGGTATAGTCACAGAGTATCCCAGTCACTTTCCAGAAGATTATCACCAAGGACTAGAGCATCATCGCCAGACTCAGCCATTTCTTTGAAAGCAGCCTCCCACCCCTGCCTTGGCCTCGTAGGTTGGCTTATAACGATCTTTCCTTGCTTAACCGGAAGACAGATCTCTCCTTCAATACCAGTAAGGGCAAGGAGTTGTTTAGGAATTCGAATCCCCTGAGCGTTCACTCTCCTTATGACATCTGTAATGACTGAAAAATATTTCATGTAATTATTTTGTACTACATTATTCAAATGTCAAGTATTTTTCAAATCCCACTTCTAACCTATTAAAACTCCTCGACCTTTAATCTCAAATGACCTCAGCCTAAATCGAAAGGAAAGATTCTTGCGCCTGGTACTTGGTTAGCGATCTCAGTCTACGATAAACAGTCCCTGATAATTGGAAATATCTATCAGGAGATGACTAGGTCGATTTTCTCGAAGGGAGCCTCTGGAACATCTGGACACGGAGAATCTCTTAAATCTCCTTGAAACTTCAGTGAACGGAATGATGGAGTTACTACTCCTCTACGAGTTTCTTTTCCTCGATCAACTAAGCTGGCGCCAAGGAGCGATCAGGCAAAGCTTGCCAGCCAAGCTGGGCGCCGCGCGATCGAGGGCTACTAAAAAAAATGGGAAGCCTTTACTCCCCATCATGATCCTCAACGATATTGCAGCTAAAAACGAATCTTTCTGTTTGTCTTGGGACTACCTCTTCATCTTTGTTCCAGCCATACTTTCTGACTAAAGCGCGAGCCTCGTCTTCTGAGGTAGCCTCAATATGCACATGATAGAGCGTAGTATCTGCAAGAATAACCTTATACTTCATTTTCCAAAGGTTTTTGTGTATCTATACAAAATATTATCAGTGTGCTTGATACTAAGCCAGAGACCCACGAAAAAAATCCAGTTTTGCAAGCACTGAACTTTCCACAAATATACTCCTCTTCTACGAGTAAGGTTTCTTTCGCTCGATCGGGCAAAGCCTGGCGCTGCGCGATCGAGGGCTACTAAAAAAATGGGAAGCGTCTACTCCCCATCATGATCCTCAACAATATTGACCTTACAAATGACTCTTTCTGTTTGTCTTGAGGCTAGCTCTTCATCTTTATTCCAGCCATGATTGGTGACTAAATCAAGAGCCTCCTCTTCTGAGGCAGCGTCAATCTGTATGTGATAGATCGTAGTATCTCCAATAACAACCTTATACTTCATTTCCCAAAGGTTTTTCTGTTTCTATGCAGAATATTATCAAGTTGCTTAATACTAAGCCAGAGACCCATGGAAAAAAAATTCAGTGTTGCAAGCACTGAACCGTCCATAAATATTGTCCGATGACTTAAGACTTAATCCAACTCTTCGCAAGTCGGTCACACAAAGATTCTAACACAATCAAACAATTAGAAGGGGGAGATTTTAAAACCCAATTCATCGATCGAGCTTCGATCGCCAGTCAAGCTGGGCGCGATCGATGCCTCAAACCCAAATTCATAAAAAAATATGCAGGAATATCTCTGCATATAAGTACCGATCGATTAGGGTAATCTAAAATGTATTTCCATCATATCACATTGACCTACCACAGCAGGGCTCTCGGTCAACTAGAGCAAGACTCGAAACCCAGTCGAACAAAGAAAAATCAGTGCTATACACACTGATCACTCCTTAAATTTTATTTAGAAAGACTTATGACCTTTCTGCGACCATTATACCAGGATTAAACGCTACAGTTCGATCGAACTATAATGACTTTGGGATTTTGACTTGAACGATCGAAGCGAATAGCGTACAGCTACTATTGCTAAGCCCTTCATCGCGGCAACATATAATTTCACGGTTAATTATTTTTTTTGAAAATTTCATAGGGGTAGAAGAAGGAGAAAGGCTGAAAAATGTTTTCGGCGGTTATGATAAAGGTCATTAATTTCTTATGTTTAGCCAACTCAGTCTATTAGATGTCGAACAGTTTACTTGCTATGGCGGTCAAATTAGAGAAGTCGCGATCGAACTAGCAAAGCCCCTCCGAAGAAATCGAAAATTAAGCGAGCCGAATCTGCATAGGCAAATGACTCGCGTTTTCGGCGATGGTTGGGACGCTAGAGATTCATTTGATGCAGTAGAGGTAGCTCTTCAGATTTTGCTGCGCGAGCGATTCACGGCCACAATGCTAGCTCTGTCTGACCCTCTCGATATCCTGACAAGCCTAAAGGACTTGCAAGGGTTGGTGCCAGTTCAGGGAACGAAAACTGCACGCCAAAAAAAGTACCAGCAGTTCTCTACGCCCCTGCCCTTAGCTTATGTATCTTGGTATGCAGGTCAAACTAAAAATCACGAGGCAATACTCGAACCCAGCGCTGGTACGGGAATACTAGCAAGCCTCGGCCAAATAGGCGGTGGTCGCCTGATACTCAACGAGATTGAAGAGAAGCGATTTTCGATACTTTCTAATCTGTTTTACGGGTCTCGATCGCTCTATAGCTACAACGCAGAACAGATTGACGATTTTCTGCCAGCAAATGAACGCCCAGATGTCGTAGTTATGAACCCTCCGTTTTCGGTAAATCTCAATCGGCGATCGGGGAATCAATTTGCTTTCGCCGAACACATCATCTCTGCGTTGAAACGGTTAAAGCCTGGAGGAAGACTCGTTGCGATAACGGGTCATATGTTTCGCCCGAGCTGTCCAAAGATGAGGACTGTCTTCGATCGCATAGAGCAGTACGGGACAGTAATTCTGTCTTATGCTCTGAACTCCACCGTATTTAAGAGCCACGGAGTTTCATATCGAACTAGGCTAACTGTCATAGACAAACAAAGCCTAGATGTTCGACCGATTATAGAGGAAGGAAATCTAGAGAAAGCTATCCTGGTTATTGAGTCGGATTTACCAGCTAGAGGGGCTGTCTCCGATATTGTTCCAGTTAAACCAAAGCTGGTAGTAGTTCCCCTAAAAGAGAATCGGGTAAAGGACAAAAAGTCTTCCCGTTCTCTCCAAGAGCTACACGAAGTAGACCTCAGCGTCTTCGAGGAGCCAGTAGAAGTTAAATACGAGGTAATAGATAGGGAAAGCTTTAAACCTCACGCTTCTGGTAATTACCGTCCCCAAAGGATTCGTATTCTCGATGCTGTAGAACATCCTTCCGCGATCGCAGAAAGTCCGGTGCTCTCGATGATAGACCCGCCTATACCAACCAGCAAGCCCATACTAGATAAGCGAGTTGTTATCGAAGGTCTACTTTCCGATGCACAGCTTGAAGCGTTGATTTATATAGAGTCAGCTCATAAGCAGTTTTTCCCCTACCTTTATACTGCCACTCAACATGGTGAATCCCTCACTCGCGCTGAAGACAATACTGGCGTAAGGGTCAGAAAGGGCTACTGCCTACTCGATGGCACTGGTGTAGGAAAAGGAAGAACTAGCGCATCTGTTATTCAGTCGGCTTTTTTACAAGGACACACTAAGGCTATTTGGATCAGTCAATCCAAAGATCTTATGGAGAGCGCTCGACGTGACTGGTCGGATCTGGGAGGCAATAAAAAGGACATCTTTTTGCTCAATCGCTATAAGCCACAGGAAAAGATTTCGAGACATTCAGGAATCGTTTTTTTGACTTATGCGACCCTGCGATCGACTTCAGGAGAATTTTCTCGATTGCAGCAGCTACTCGACTGGGTAGGAGCAGATTTTGAAGGAGCGATTATCTTTGATGAATGTCACGCACTAGCTAATGCTCGTGCGGAGAAAGGGGGATTCGGTGCCAAGAAGGCTTCAGAGCAAGGACGCTATGGACTGAGACTCCAAAACCTTTTGCCCTTAGCTAGAGTTGTCTATGTTACAGCAACCCCCGCTCACAAGATTGAGGGGCTGGCTTATGCTTGTCGTCTCGGACTCTGGAATGCCGACCTCGATTTTGAAGATAGAGAGGATTTTATCTCTAGAATGAGCCAAGGCGGGGTAGCTGCTTGTGAGGCAGTCTCTCAAGACCTAAAAGCTTTGGGATTGATGTCTTCTAGAACGCTCAGTTTTGAAGGAGTTAAGTTTATGCCCCTGTTGTGTGAGTTAGAGCCGGAGGATGTATCGCTCTACAATCAGTACGCAGAGGTATACAGGACTCTATATCAACAACTCAAAAGAGCCTTAGTCGCCTGTAACATCACAGGTATTGATGGACAGGTTTATAACAGGAAAGCTAAGCTGGCTATTATGTCTCGTTTTCATAGCTCCAAACAGAGCTTTTTTAAGCATGTGTTAACCTCCATAAAAACTAGAAAGCTGATACCCGCGATCGAGAAGGATCTTCAGAGTGGATTTTCTGTAGTTATACAAGCTACATCGACATGCGAAGCCTTGCTAAAGCGTAGGTTGGATGAAATTCCTCGTAATGAGTGGGAAGATCTTAATATAGATCTGACTCCACGGGAGTATATTACCGAATTTCTGAACCAAGCTTTTCCAACCCACCTATTTGAAGTATACGAGAATGAGGAGGGCGAGACGTTATCTGAAATCCAGATGGTGGACGGCAATCCGATTGGTTCACAAGAAGCCTTAGAACTTCGCGATCGACTTATTCTTACGATTTCAACTTTACCACCCATATTTGGCGCGTTAGACCAGCTTTTATGGCATTTTGGTTCTGACCAAATAAGTGAAGTAACGGGTAGAAGTCTAAGAATTATCGAAGATCCCATAACTGGCAAAAGAAAAGCTCAAAAGAAACATCCCTCCAATGCCGCCGAAGTTGAAAACTTTATGGCAGGTAGGAAAAGAATCTTACTCTTTTCAAAAGCTGGCGATACTGGAGCAAGTTATCACGCCGATGCCAAGGCCCCAAATAAGCAACAGCGGAAGCACTATCTACTGGAAGTTGGTTGGGGAGCTATCGGTGCAGTTCAAGGATTGGGTCGTACCCATCGAGCTTCCCAAGTGATTCCTCCGATATTTTGTCCTGTATATACAGACGTAGAAGGGGAAAAGAGATTTATATCGACAATCGCAAAACGCTTAGCACAATTACATGCCCTATCAAAAGGACAACGAGAATCAGAAGAGTCGCTCTATTCCGAAAATGACAATCTAGAGAACAATTATGCCGAAAGAGCGATCAATAACCTCTATCACTATATCTATCGAGGTAGATGCGAAAGCCTTTCCGTTGATGATTTTGAGTCAGTCACTGGGTTGGAGCTTGTTTCTAACATAGGCGAGCTTAAATCGAGCCTCCCCTCCCTGAAACAGTTTCTCAATGCGATTCTATCCATTCCTATCGCCGACCAGAATAGAATCTTCGACCTTTTCGTAAAACATCTTGATGCAGAGATAGAAGAGGCAAAAAGGAGCGGGCGGTACGAACGGGGCATAGAAACACTAAAAGCGGAACAGCTCGAAGTCGTACACGAGCTAGAGATAAATCGCCATCCACTCTCGGAGAGAGCAACTTCATTGTTGACGATACGTAGGGTTCAAAGTACTAAAAGTGTTACGGTAGAGCAAATACTGACTTTCAACGGTACTACTACGATCCATAAAAATACTGGCGAACCTGCAATGGTTCTCACAGCATCCACTCAGATAATGGACGGCATAATGGTAAACCGAGTTAGATTAGTTAGCCCCAAGGCTAATCGGATAATCTCACTCGATCAATACCATCAAAGCTCTTATGAGCCCTGTTCTTTAGAGGTATTTAAGGGAGCTTGGCAAAGAGTGAATGATAATTTACCCCGCACCAAGACTGATGTACTATTTCTGATAACAGGAGCTCTCTTGCCCGTCTGGAAGCGTTTACCAGACCAACGCTGTCGAGTTATGCGATTAAAAACTGACGATGGCAGGCAAATCCTTGGCCGGCTCGTGGATTCACAGTTCATACCGGGCATCTTTAGAGACCTAGAGCTGGATTACGACCTTCCGAACAATATCATCGTTCATCTTTTGCAGACAGACTCGGATAAGAATTGGTGGTTGAGTGACAACTCTAAGCTGAGGTCTACTTTTATCAACGGGAATCCAGTTATAGAAGTAGATACTGGCTATAATCTACATCGACTTTTTCAGATGCGGAATGAGTTGGTTTCTTCTGGCTTTAATTTCAGAGCTCATGGCACGGCCTATCGCTGCTTTGTCGGTAAGGAAGCCCTTACTGAAAAGATGGTTGAAACTGCGAAAGAGTGTATAACTAAACTAGGTATTTGAATCAAAGGTTCTAATAAGCCTTTCTCTTTCTTTTTCTGCAATGCGATCAATAAGAGGCATGTCCCTCCCATGACTATAATAGTTGCAGACATTAGAAAAGGATAGAAACCTGTGAGAATTAGGACAACATTGTGTATCGCGCTAGTAACTCTGGGAATTGGCTTGGCAAGACCGGTAAATGCTGCGTTCTTCAGTGGCGTAGAGCCTCTCCTTCAGTCTGAAGGGCAGAACTATCTAAGAGAGGAACTAGAAAGTACCAGCCCTATCGATATCAGCAACCTCCTGCCCTACTGGGCATTACTTTGTGGTTTCTCATACTTGGGTGCTGTAGCTGCTCTTAGAGATTTCCAGTTCCAACCAGAACTACTAAAACTAGCAGCGCTAATAGCTAGCGATAAATATCAAAATAACCTAACTCATTATATAAATGAGGATGAGGTTGAACCCTTTAAAAAAGACCTCCGCGATCTTTGTACTCAAATCGCCGTTTACCAGGATTTTATCCTCGATCGAAATGATTTTATTAGCAAGCATGGAATCAGGCAAACAGCTATATATTGTTTCAATCCAAAGCGGACGCTTCGCCTACTTTTTGAGGCTTTTGGACTACAAAAGCACGATCTGAGCGACGACTATCTAACGACTTTCTCTAAGTCCAACCTTCTCGATAAGGAAATGAATGCCATCTTGAACTATTGCGACGGATCGAGCCGTCTCGTTAACAATTTCGATTTGGACACGCGGTTCAAACTTATCGAAATGGGAGAAAAACTTTCCATTCCAGTAGAGAAATATTTAAACTGAAGCTTTTTTTGGCCTTCAATTTTAATCAGGCTGGATCTGCCTGGACCGAATGTCTAACCAAGCCTACAATAATCCCGTACCATGAGAAAAGGACTAGAAACAGTGAAAATAAGGAAAACTGTCTGTCTTCTATTAGCAGCCCTAACTCTCAATGTCTCTACACCAGCAAGAGCACAAATTGGAGGGACACAATTTTGGCCCAATCAATGGGACGAAACAGACCTCCATGAAACGAGACGAAGAGAGTTATTGGAAAGTCTCAATGAAATATTTGTCGACACACTACTACTGTGGATGCTCCTTTGTGGATTATCCCGCTTTGCTGTAGGTGAGAAACTCAAAGGATTTAAAACTCGACAGGATTTAGTTCATCTCGCTGCACTGATAGCGAGGCCCGAATCTCAGAGAAAAATCCAACAATCTCTAGACAAAGACGAACTTCGATCGTTCCATGATGAGTTTAGAGACATCTGTACGCAAATTATCGTCTATGAGGACTTCATCCTAGAAAAAAAAGATTATACCCATCGCGATCCATTTGACCAGGTTCGATATCTCTTCTTAATAAATAGAACTCTCCGTTTAGCACTTAATTCCGTCGGCTGGAAAAAACGCAGCTTAACCGAAGAATATGTAGAAATTCTGACCGACAGAAATGTTAGTCCTGAAATGCAGCTATTATTCAAACACCAAAATAAATCGAGCCAACGTATATCTATCTCCGATCTGGATGACATAAAGAGCTGGCTTATTAAAATAGCAAAACAATCGTCTATCAATGTAGACGCTTCAACCCTCAGCGCTAATTGGTCGCAGCCATCCACATAGGGTTAGTAATCCTACCAAATACCAGTAAAGATAAACTCAAACAGAAAAGGCAGCCTAACTAGCTGCCTTTTTATTATCCTACACTTCTAACACTAGTCCGATCCACCGCTCCAGTCAGTATCAAAAGAACTATCATAGCCACCACTGTAATCGATATCGATCGATGCACTTCTTGCCGCTTCCAGTTGAGCAGCTTCCTCTTGCGCGATTCGATCGAGACGATCTACCTCATTCCGATTATCCCTGGCAGCAGAGTCTACCGCAGAAACAGCGAGGGAAGATACGCAGGTAACAGAATTGTAGGCTAACTCAGCTTCCCTCAACGCGCTCTCATAGTCCTCCTCATTCAGGTATCGACGAGCATTTACCAAACCACTTCTAAAGCTGTTCAAGGAGTCGATCGCGGAAGAGGTATCAACAGTCGCATATTGAAATGTATTCTTCTCCGCTGATTTTATGGCCGTGACTGCCGAATTCTCCTCAGACTCAGCAGAACCAATAGTACTCATAATCAGAGCAAAGGTTTGAATATCAAACAGAATCTCTTTTTCGAGTTCATCAGCAGCTTCACTAAAGCTCGATAGAGCCTCAAGAGCTTCATAGGGCTTATTGTGATAAGTCGATCGCAAATTGCCTAAACTCTCCATAATCCTGTCCGCTCGCCCCCTAGTTACTTTACGAACCCCCATTTCATCTAGACGAATAACTGCCTCTTTATACCTCTTTATTGCCGTATTTATCTCTAACTCAGCAGAGACGACCGCGCGATCGAGCAACTTTGAAGCCTTAGAAATTGCTAAGAGTAGTGCATTCCCTGCATCAATTGAAGATCGAGCCTCGTCAAGCACCTCTCCAGCAGCCAGAATGGAAGCAGAGTTCATCAATAGATCTGCTCGCTGCCGACCATTAATACCCTCACCAATCTTCTGTCGAGCAGAACTGAAGGTTTCAAGTAGCGTTGCCACTGGCGAGCCTGTTTTTGATATAGCCATTTGTTGCGAGCGATCGCTGAAATGACTTTCACTTACTTCAGAATTAATCACATCCTTTACTAGGCATTCTCCAGTTTCAATATTTGTATCTATCTGAAAGACAGAGGCGGGATATTCAGCTAGTCGCTTTTCAGTCTTTTCAACCAAGCTATTTATTTCCGTATTACAGGAGATAATAGATTTTTCAATCAAGAGAGCCTCTTGTACTTGCCCAATTGCGAGTAATTCGTCTACCCTATGCAAAGCTCGATCAAATTGGTTAATGAGGCCCTTCGGACTCTCTCCTTCCTCTCGATACAAACCCTCAGCCTCTCCATTTTCATAAAAGCCTAGCTTCTTAAGTCCAACGAGGATTGCAGTTCCACTACTTACAACAAGCATCTTACGCTCCTCTAGATCCTCCGCCCATTCCTCAACTCGGAGCCCATTCAAGCGTTCAGCAACTAGCAGCTTTTCCACCATCCCTTCTAACTTTTGACGGTGTGATACAAGCTCTTTAGAGATCGAACCAACAAATGAGTTCGAGCGGATGATATCGTCAAGCTCATCGCTCAAAGTAGCCGTTTCGGTGAATATCCAGCTCCACCCACTCTGTACTCCAGTATTTTTTAGCGACTCTACAACAGATTCGCATTGTCGGACTAATACATTTACTCCGTAAATAGTCAATTCGAATGCTTTTTGACCATCAATCAGTATTCGCATGGCTGGCTCAATACCATGCCTAAGACCACCCAAGTGATCGTTTTCAGACTGTTTCTGCCTAGCGATCGCAATCAAACCCCCCTGTGGATTGCCTATAGGCTCAATAATACCGACTTGATAGGCAGAGCAATTGAAGAGCTCGGGCGAACCAATTTCCTTGAGATTCTCTTGAAAACTCCTTAACCCCGTTTCAATATCGACAATATCCTTCGCTAACTTCGATTCAGACTCTTTGAGTAATTCGCAAAGCTCCTCGGCTTTCTCAAAGGTCGCAGAATAGGTTTTCCTCACCTCTGTCACCCTCACGTCCCTCGATACAAAGTTCAGTTGAGCAGCGAATGACTGCAATTTATCCCCGGAGTGCCCTGTCAAGGATTTCACGTCATCAGGGGACAAGGTAATAGCCTTCTTCCCAGTTGAAATCGCCTTTACATACATAACTCCAAACGGAGTCAGCAGGTGAACTAAGGCGGCAAAACCTTTGGCATCAAGAACTTTGTCGCATCTTGTAAGGTACTTACTCAGTACAGCAGTTTGCTCAAGCAGAGTGCCAGTCAATACCTCAAGTTTCTCGGATTCTTCTTTCTGCATACCTTGGGCACCAATTGCTACATAAGCGGAGTTATCAGCTAGGTCTATAGCTTGGCTGGTGATGTATCCAACCTCTTGTCTTATCTCCTGAGCCAGGCTTTCTGCTCCCTTTCTAACCCTTCGGGTCACAACGACCGATACACTGAGCGCCATCGAAGATAACAAAAATGCCGCTATCGCGCTATTTCTATAGGCAGCACGTATACTAACTACCTCTTGGACTTCGCCGAGCATTTGAGCGACTTCGCTATCTACTCGATCGAACGTGTTCTGCGCTTGAGAAAAACTACCCTGTTGGAGTAGCTCTAATACAGAATTAAGCGAATCGTTCCATTCAATTAACTTCGTTGAGGAAAAACCTTCAGGCTGATAATTAGCAACACCCACCGCACGTTCTAGGGCTGCTATCCCAACGTGCATTTCCCCTACTGAGACTTCCAATTCCACGAATCGATCGATATCTTTGCTCACCTTTCCTACTTCTTGAGCCACCCCTTCGACAATTATATTCGAGGTAGCTACACCCGCAAGAGAATCAATCTCTTGCGAAGCCAGAGCCAATCGATTCTTCCAGTCTCCAATCCTTTGCCATGAATAGCTTTCAGGGCTATAACCAGTTGTTTCAACCTTAGTATTTAAGGCATTTATGTCGGCAAGTACTTCGTCTGCCCGAGAGCTAACATTGGAAATCCTATCCTTAATGGATTGGGCAACCAGACTGCGAACCTCGCCAATGGCCCGAGCAATTGAGTTCGGTACAGAGAGACCGCTATTACGCTGGTCCTGGTATATCGCCCAGAGATCCTCGTCAGCAACACCGATACTACGCTGCGCTTCGGTAACAGTAACACCAGTAAAACCAGGACGACTACCATCGGGTCGTCTCTTTGATAGATCGGTATCAATTCGGACCGCGATGAATGCCTCCGGTTCCCCTAGAAAATCATTAACCATCTGAGTTCGCACAATATCGAAATTATTCAAGGTGTTCATGACCGCCTGAACATCGACTTCAGGCGTGGAACTCTCTTCGATAACTACAAAAACTAGTTCGGGATTGGCATCGACAACCTTTCGATACTCTCCTACGCTATCTGGCTCTCCTACTATATAGAGTCGACTATTTCTATTCAGTTCGGCTTGCAACTGACTAACGTGGGTAAGAGGCGTTACAACAGTTGGCGAGGCTATCGCTATTCGTGTTGGCCCCAAAAGGGATACAAGCAAAACTCCACAGACTACTATTCTTTTCATCTTCTAAAAAACGAATCTCCTCGTGCGAAGAAAACAAACAAAACGTCAAAACCTTTAAATCCTCGTTCCGAAGCACCTATATCAGTACCTTCCCAAAGATATATTACTCGATCGCTTGACCAACGATTCATACGCTTCTAACTCTTTTTCCGCTAGAGCTATTTCGATAGGATTCCCCCGTTTCTTGGCTTTTCCGACTTTATGAGCCTTTTTCATTAGGGTCTTAAAGCTCACTTTAATTTCAGATGTATCATCGTTCAAGCTCAAACCCTGGATGTTCAGACTTACCTTGTCCGATCGCTCTACCAAGGCTTCATAGGCTGCAAGCTCTTCCTCAGCTAGGGCTATTTCCTCAGCATCTCCTAGCTGCTTTGCCTTGCCTACCTTCTGAGCCTTTTTCATTAGGGCTCTCCAATTTGTTTCAATCTGTGTCATAAAAAAAATAGTAGACTAATTCTTAGCTTTAGTATTTAATTCAAACTGAAGGGAACCGGGAATAATTAGACGTGTGTCGTTAAATTCTACATCGCAAAAAGAGTTACCCATATCTAATCCGGCTCCCTTCTCTTTTATAACCAAAGAGGATAGCTTTCAAGCTCTTCGTCTCTTTTGAAATCGAACCCCATCTCTTCAAGCATTTTAACAACTTCTCTCGCAACTCCGATGGACTCCTCTGCTGAGTTCTGGATAATACACTCAATTTCGATCGCAACTTCCTCGCTAGAAATATCTCCGCTCTCGTCAAAAGCCAATCCCATAATCTCCAGATTGCCAAGAATATTGGTGGCAGCGATCGATGCGTTCTTCGACTCTTCAAGAATCTCTGCTATTTCAGTAATCATTCTTCTTCTCATTGGTAACTTACATTCCGATTATAGTCACCACTACAGACTATGAGCTGAAGAAAAAACATCGCCCCGAATAATGCAAGGTAAGAGCGATGTTCCTCTCATCATATCACGCCCAAATCAAAAAGCTTCCAAGAAAAAGCCAGTGCCCAAGCACTGGAGCTAGTAAGTTTTATGTAAGAAATTGAAAGGCTCTCACTGGGTTTAAGAGCATGCAACCCACCTTTCTATGTCTAAGCAACCATAATACCATAGAGCAGCGCTACTAGAGCGACCGAAGTAAAATAGTTTTCATAGTATCTAGCGAGCTGAACCGTGCCTATCTCAGATTCCCACTACGTCATTATCTATCTCCCCCATTCGATCGAATATCCCCCAAAATACCTGCTTGAAAACAGAACTGTTATAGCTAGGGAAACGGTAAACCGGATAGACTTCGCTATAAGGAAGGTGAATAGTTCTCCATCTCCGCGCGATCGGTATGTAGTAACTAGGCTAATCAACGATTTCAACAAACACCTAGATACTTTCATCGGCTCTTTCGCCCTCTACCTACCAAAGGAATACGCAAACATTGCCCAATCCTCTTCCTCTATAAGCGACTTACTCAAAACTGTTGAAAGAAACGCCTCCAAGGCCCAACTTCTTTCTTCGCTCTACGCCCCAAATAGAAAATACCCTCGGTATAGGACCACCTCAGAAGAGATCGCCCCGATCTACTTCTTCTTTGTCGATATCGATCAGGCAAAGCCTGCCAGTCAAGCTGGGCGAGCAAACCTCGCCAGACAAGCTTCCAATGAAACTGAGAAAACCATTGACTCGATCGAAGAAATAGTTTCTGATGCTTTAGACCAAAACAAAAGGTTTATGTCTAAAGATATCTACATAAGGAGCAATGGATGGAGTGAGGATGAGCTAGAAGGCATTCTAGAAGACGAAGAAGCTTTCCTTGCCGATATGCAGAAGTTGTCAGAACCGAACTACTTATTGGCAAAGGCTATCCTTACCTTAAAAACCACTTCTGCTTTTCAAGCTATAGCTCAATATCTTATATCACTACAGATAGAAGCTGATTGGAATGAATCACTCTCAGATATTACCTATTGGAATGCTTCGATAATTGTGGCTCATTTCTGCAATTATTACTGGCACGATCGTGTAGACAGTTTTCGATCGAGTAAAAAAGCTGTTGAAAATAACCTCGATCGGCTACTTGGTTGGGCGCAGCAATGTAATGATAAGCTTCGTTTTCAATTCCTTGGTGAACTTCAGTATGTAGGACATGATAAAGTAGTTGAGTTTGCCCAGAACCTCCTTGCTACGATCGATAACAAAAGCGTTAAATCGCTGATTCGAGACTATGAGACAAAAGCTCTGTCCATGAAATATCAAGAAGTCCTGAGCAAGACAGAGGTTTTAGATCGTTCTCACACGCCCCTTGGCTACGAGTTTGAGGACTATTTTTTAAAAGGCTCTTAGGGCAAACATCTTGCCCTTCTCTATATAGGGTGACACGGCAAGTTGTGTAAAATATGGGTTCTCAAATTTATTAGCGAATCACTCTTTACAGCCCTGGCTCGAAACGAAGTATGAAGTTTTCTCGATGCGATTTGAATTGCCACCGTTCGATCGGCAATCAAGGATAGTTCCGCCCCAACATTGATTATGCCCATGACTGGCACTTGAAGTAAATATCTTAAGTAACGCTTAGCAATTGATATTCCATCGAACATCTCTTCAAAATCACTAAAACTCTGCTCCACCCTGCCCTCTTGACTCTCACAGTCAATAAGCCTACATAAAGCATTTAGATAATACCCCTTGTATTCCTTTGAATGTGTGAGCAGATGAAGACCTTCTTCACTTCCTACTTCTTGACCAGTAGCTTTTAATGAAGTCCTTATTAATTCCTTAACCCCTTTTTGTTCTGGGGGTGGGCCGAACAGAACAATTATTCCCTCCCGCCCCTTAACGAACTGCTCTCTCAGCCTATAATTTATGCCGATACAAAAAGCGAGTTGCCAAAATTCATCCCGCGTATTACAAGGGAAATCAAGCACTCCCTTAAATGCGAAAATATTATAATCTGGCGAATTTATCCGTTTCCCATTACTTTATTTATGGCTATACCATAGTTCTCACCTATTACAGCAGCATCTACCTGAGCCTTAAAGTCGAAACGAGGCCCCGCGCAATTATAATTAAAACGATAACCCATCGCCGTGAGCAGCTCTGAACTCGCCTTCCACACTTCTGTCTCTTCCGTATCCTTAAGGGAAGCGAATAATTTTGCTTTCATATTGAAAAGCAGAGATACCAGATCCGCGATCGATTTAATGCTCACTAAAAATCGGAAAGTATTTTCATCCGAAAGGTCAACTTGAAGATCTGACGGTTCCATATTTAAGCTTTCAAGAAGAAAGAGCAATCTTTCCTGCACTGCTTGAGGAGACTTTCTAATAGCTTCTAAGGCAGTTTCCATATCAGCAGACTCTATCCCTACATCTCTACCTACTTCAAGTAACATGGGTACTTCTTTTGTTTCAGGATCTACGGGAAACATTCCTTGTATATCTTTTGGTCCTTGAACCGCTGATAGCGCGATCGCTGCTCCTAGAACCCCGCTTATTGTACTCGAAACCCCTCTATCAATTGGCATACAAAATGTGAATGAACTGCTTCGGTATTATATCATTCAAAAGAAAAACCAGCGCCGAAGCACTGGAATTGCCTTTTCTATACTGATCCATTGAAGGCTCTTGGTAGCGACTCTATCGAATCAAAACCAACTTAATCACCGCTTAACAATAGCACCCCCTTGGTATAAAACCAGGGAATAGCTCTCACAACGCAGTGCCAGATTCGCTCAATCGCGCTTGTAGCGGAGTTGTCATGGTCATTCAGCAATAGTATTCTCCTACAAGATGTAGCAGCATAACACCAGATAATCGCTGATCCAACTAGAAGCAAACAACTAAAAATAAAGATGAAACTCAGACGAACCATTCAGTGTGCAAAATGCCCGTGGAAAAAATCCACGAATCCTTTGGAAATCCCCAACGAATACAGCCTAGAAAAGCATAAGGCTCTGATACAAACGATCGCTCTACAAGACCCAATTGGACAACTATCTAATGTAGATGAGCCTCTAAATGTAATGGCTTGCCATGAGGGACACGAGGACTATTGTATTGGCTATCTCTATAATCAACTCGGAGTAGGAAATAATATTAGGCTGCGACTGCAAATGCTATCCTGCGAAAATGCTAATCAAATAGAGGTAGTGGGAGAACAACACCAGCACTTTGAACAAACGCTACCGCTAAAAACTGGATAGAGAAGCGATCGAAGCGCGATCGAGCGGAGCCTGACGCCAGGAATCGATCGCTAAATACACCTGTATCCACGACTAACTCTCCTCTTCATCGCGCGATCGTAGAGACTCTCAGCTTCTTCATAGCTCGAACACTCGGCTTCCATTTTCCTACTTAACCGCTTAGAACCCCACGATCGAATTACCACCCAATTTCCGAATAAATCCTGCTTCAACTCAACAGAATAGCAGCGCCTTCCTCTCTCCCAGTAGCTTTCTTTCCATCGATCGAGTTGATAGTTATTAGCATTCATAAAAATAGGATCGATCGCCCCACTAACAGGGCTATACATCAAAAGAAAAAATCCAGTGTAATCAGCACTGAATTATCAAATCAATATATTCTATTAAGACTTGTCAGGAGCTTTTCAAGCTTAGACTACCACCTCCAACATCAAGAGATTAAAGAAAGTCGAGAGGAAGGCATTCACAATAAAGGGGTTTAACTACAGAAAAAGAAGGAGTTTAACCAATGAATTACCTCGACAGCAGGACATTCAGGGAGGTCGGACAGACCAATCAATGAAATTCTCTGACATTTTATATTACCATACATGGGATGATAACAAACTATCAACCAATATGGCTGTTTCCACACTAAAAGCACACCCTAGCAATTCAAAGTCTTGTTCCATATCAGTAGAAATGAGCTATA
>JAAUXX010035765.1_pt1 | contig 31974 bp, 23 predicted proteins | sample 7278111 | NCBI WGS metagenome assembly JAAUXX01 (sample SAMN14350116, study PRJNA611818) | marine sediment metagenome | isolation source: surface marine sediment (1.8m) | place: French Polynesia: Moorea | collected 2018-08
CACAATTTTTGCCTTGGGGCATCGCTACGCTAAAATTGTGAGTGAGCCAAAGGGGAAACCCCTTTGGAATCCCCGATTGGTTGGTTAGGCTTTTTAGCTGGAAATGAAGGGAAGATATAAGACACGGTACACGGAAAATTTAATTATCACCATTTTCTTAATTAAACACCAATCCAATAAAAAAAGCTACTGGGAAAAAGAATATGCCTCATGCTATCGCCCGTATTGCTAAACTCAACAGTGGTAATATCAACTCTTCCGAGCAGCATACCAAAAGAGTTAGAGAAACTCCCAACGCTAACCCAGAAATTAAGAACATTCGTTTTATCGGTCAACCAGAAACCAAGAATTGTCCTAATTTAGACAGTATAGTTCGAGAGCGTATAGGGGAGCAAACGATTCGCAAGAATGCGGTTTTATGTGTAGAAATGGTTTTAACCGCTAGTCCAGAATATTTTAGACCCGATGCTCCAGGGCAAGCAGGATATTATCAACAACAGCGATTAGAAGAGTTTCAAAAGTCAGTCCATCAATGGCTTGATGAAAAGTATGGCGACCGTATTGTGAGAGCAGAGTTACATTTAGATGAAGCTACCCCCCATATTCACGCTTACCTAGTTCCTCTAGATGAAAGAGGTCAATTAAATTGTCGTGGTTTATTTGGGGGGAGGCAAAAAATGAGTAAGTTTCAAGATAGCTACGCCGAAGCTCTTGCTCCTTTAGGACTAGAGCGAGGGATTAAGGGAAGTAGAGCCAAACATACCTCGGTCAAACAATATTATGCTGCGGTTAATAAAGAACCAGATTTAACTCTGGACATGACAACTATCCAACATCAGTTAGCAGACCGAAATAGAGCGATTAAAGAAAAGGAAACCCTCAAAATTACGGCTAAAGCTTTGGCTAAAGATAAAGAGGTTTTACAACAGCATCTGAGAGATTTAGAAACCAGAGTACATACTCAAAATAGAGAACTAGAAAACTGGAAAACTAAATATACAGAGCTTGCCAGTAAAGTAAGAGATTTACCATTAGCCAAGGTAGCTTATGAATTAGGTTTAAACCCTGACCCCAAGGATAAACATAAATGGCAAAGCGAAGATCATATTATTAACATCACTGGTAGTAAGTTTTATGACTGGAAAGAATTAAAGGGTGGTGGTGGAGCAATCGATCTAGTCATGCAGGTTAATCAATGTGATTTTAAACAGTCAGTAGCTTGGTTAAATGATCGTTTTGGTGAAGGAGCGACAATTGAAGCTGTTACTTATAAGACTAGAGAGATTATTCAAGAAAAACCAGTACTTGAATTTACTCCACCAGTGCCAGAAGAGAGTAAATGGCAGGAGGTGAAAAAGTATTTAACTCGCTCTCGTAAATTACCAAGTGGCTTGGTAGATGCTCTGCATAAAGAGGGGTTAATTTATGCCGATAATAGACAAAATGCTGCGTTTATTCGTCGCTCTTTAAATGAGTTACAAATCACATCAATTTCTCAAAATAATGCGACTAACCTATCCCCGCGTCAATCATCTCCAGCCAACCCCAAAATCACAGGAGCTACACTCAGGGGTACGGTAGGAGAAGATAATAGTTTTAAAGGATTAGCCAAGGGAACGAAGCGAAGTGAGGGCTGGTTTTATTTCCAACAAGGAGGACAATCAAACGATCCGATAAACAGAGCCGTGTTAGTAGAGTCTCCCGTTGATGCTATGTCCTTTGCAGTTTTAGACCGTAATGATTCAAGGAGAACGATTTATATTTCTACTGATGGTGCGGGTTCTATTCCGAAAGAGTTTTTACGAGAGGTAAAAGATGTGGTGGTTGCTTATGATAATGATGAGCCTGGTCATTTAATGGCGCAAAGGACGATCTCTCAGTTACCTAATGCTGTACGAAAATTACCAAAGGCTAATGATTGGAACTCTGAACTTGTGAATCGGTTTAATTGGTTGAAGGAGAGTCGAAGTAATGAAATTCAAAAGCAGCCTCAACATGAACAAAAACGGGGTAGAGGATTGAGTTTGTAGTTTTGGTGCTGATCTATTCTCTGCGAAGGCTACAAGAGGGCGTAAATATAGGGTTCGCCCGATATGGGGCAACCAGCAAAAAATAAAATTTGTCAACCCCATTTGAAGCCTTTTTTGATCGAAATTACTTATCTAAACATTGCCTAGTTTGAGTCATTTTAGGCAATGTTTTTAAAATCCAAGACGTAGCTACAATGCTTTGACATAAACACTTTGATATATGTCAACTTCTGTTTTCGGCAAAGTTTTTTTATATATATGCGTTAGTAAAAACATTTATATAACTTATGTTTTGATGATCGCTAATGATTTTTGATTGAATCGCTGTACCCTTTTTATATAAAGGGTTTCAGAGGGAGACTGCCCCATATCGCATGAACCCTATATTACCGCCAAGAGATAAGTCAGTCGTCATCAGACAATTTTTGAATAAAAAGACAAGCTTTTTCTAATGAAGTTAAGCCGAGTCCTTTCACCGATGCTAATTTTGAGAAACTATTAAGCTCAGGGTTTTCTATTGCTTGCTTAATTCTTTGTATATAAACTTTCCTCAATCTAATTTGGTTTGCTATCTGCTCAGTTGTCATAGAGCTAAAAGTTATCTTGAATTTTTCGTACAAATCATCTGATTCATGTGGATTGTAAATGTAAATCTCAATTGGGATATTACATTGGTGTAAGAATTTTTTCATTATTTCTAAGGAAATATTAGAATCAATTTTGCCATTATGCGCTCCCAATAGAGGGAAAGCAATAGATTTAATTCCCTTTTCTTGATAAGTATCAAGGAATTTTTGTAGTCCTAATTCTAGATATTCAATTTTTGAATGATATTTCCAATGTGTTTTGGTGGGAAAATTAAGTATCCATTGCTGATTAGTTTTGTAAATCCATAGCTTCCCAATTTGGATTAATTGTTGCTGACAAAGTTCAACATAACGTTGATACATTTCTGGATATCTAAGACGAAATTCTAAAGCAATACCAGCACCCATAACTCCTACACAGTTGATAGTATTAACTATTGTTTGACACTTAGAGTTAAAAATATTACCTTTAGTAACTTGAAGGCTCATTAGAATAGACTAAGACTCTTTAAATATTAACCATTCGGTATTATCTTCTACAAAAGAAACTGTAAAGTCAAATAACTCAGAAGAATTGATTTTAAGCGAGATATCTTGTGAAGATTTAATTTTTAGATATTTATCTAAATGAACTACTATGTCAGAACTTGACGCTATAGAGCTCAATTTATCAAGTTTTTGCTTTAAATTCAAATAAATAATTCCAGTTATATTATTATTATATTTTTCAATATATATATCCAGTGAATTATCATTTTTTTTGATTTTTATCCAAGGACTTTCATTATTATAAAAGTGACTATTTATCTCTATTTTTTGAGCATATTTGTTATTATAACTGATAAGATTTAGCAAGACTTTTTTATCTTGTTCATTTCTACAAATAATTTTAAAGTCAATTTTATCCGAAAACTGTAATCCATCTTTAATGATAAATTCTTGCTGTGATGCAATTTTATAATTATCTTGACCAAACTTTTTATATAAATTGTCAAAATCAAAATAATTTAGAAAATCAACACTATTGCCATAGCAAGCCCAATCAGCACTTAAATTACCATTGCTTACAGCACATTTAGACTTGTGTGTTTCTAAAACATCCTTAATTTTAAAGCAAAAGAAAATTGGAATTGGACAAATTGCTTTGATATTCCCTTTTCGTCTACCTAGCAATTCGTTATGCCATTGTGTTGGAGTCAAAGGTCTGAAATAAAAACGAGCAAAGTTATCCTTAACATAATCACTAGTTCTATTAATTAAATTAGAACCTGCTGAATCTTTAAAATTAGCGAGTTTTCCTCTCGGGAAAAGAGAGCCACGATTAAGGATAGATACAGCATTTTCAACATGAGTAAAGTGATAAATATATTCTTTCCATTCAGAATTTTGATTATTTAACTGGCTTAACAACTTAGAGGTAAAAGCTTCCCAATCTTTAACATATCGTGATGCTCTAAAATCATTTTCAGAGCATTTGATTAAACTGGGAGAAGCATATATATCAGTATCATCTTGCTGTTTAGAAACAATTTTTGTGATTTCTTCTTTAGATAGTTGTTTTGCTGTTTTGAATTCATGTAAATCATCATAAGTAAAGCTTGAATTATTAATTAACTTTTCAAGCTGTTCTTCTAGATTATGTTTCAAACTTGAATTCAAATATATATTGTTGTCGTCATCAATTACTATATCGCCTTTTTCTAAATATCGAACAATTTCATTTTCAAATTTTACCTGATAAGGAATTTGACCAGGATACAACTTAATTTTAAATCGAGACTTTATTTTACTTTTCCATATAATGTAGTATTTATCATCTAGTTCTTCAGCTTGAGACAACAATTTTGTATTTAAAACCTCTTGTAGAACTTCTTCATCAGTAATCTCAGAAATAGAAACACATATTTTATCAAGTAACTCTTCTGGATACCAGGTTTTATCTACAAGTAAATATTGTTGATTTTGGATAATTATGAAAATATCTTTGAGTTTTAATTGATATTCACATAATTCAGCTAAAGATGAACTATTATAACTATATAATTTAGAATTACTTTCAATAGTAAACTCATACTCTATAGTTTCTTGGTCTAAGTTTTTGAGTACGATTAAAGGTATAATATCTTGTTCTTCAATAAAATCTTCAATATTATCATAAATATTTTTAATTAATTTTAAAGTAGTTGAATTCTTATTAGTAAGATTAACTTTTATATGGCATAACCAAGATAATGTCTTAATAAGAAGTCTTGGATTTATATTTGACCAATCAGGTTTAAATTCCTTTTTTTCTTGAATAGAATCACGCAGTTTGACAATATTACTTTTTTTTGTATTGACACCTAAAGCAGCTAAAAATTGGTATTTATCATACTTTTTTGATTTTTTATCTTCTTCAGAAGTGTTATCAATCCAGTTCTGAACCCATTGAGGAAGTTTTTCCTCTTTTAAAGCAAAGTGGTCAGGAAAAATACAACTATTAGGATTGAATCCTATAGCATTCTCTAAATTATCGTTATTGTAGATTGCAATTATGTTATTTTCGTTTGACCAATATGTTTCTGAAATACTTATCTTTTTAGGTTTTTGCTTTAACCATTTTTCATACATTAAGTAAAATAGATTTTTCTGTGATTCTGTATCTTTATTTAGTTCTTCTTTTAATGAATAACAGTGAAATATTTCGTCTTCGTCAAAATATGGCTCGTAAACCCAAGTTAATTCATCGGTAATAGCAAATGAATTATTGAAGTCAAATTTTAATAATTGATCTATTCCTTGATAATTTTGATTTAGGATTGATTCTCGGTCGATAAAATTATATTTCTGAAAATAAAGATAAATAATCCCATCATTATAAAATGTAGGGTTTGTCAAGTTAACTGGGTCATTTAAAATATTGAGGATTGAAAAATGATTCAAAAGTTCAATATCTTCATTTTCTTTAATATAAAGGAAAATAAAAGCTAATTGAGGAGCATTTTGTAAAAGTTGATAATCCTCGACTAAATCTTTATATATTTCATCTACATCTTTACTAATTTCAATCCCTAAAAGTTCCTTGATAGAAGGAATATAGATTTCAAAGTGAGTAATTATTTCATCAATGATTATTGCCTCATTTTCAGATTCTGGTAATATTTCTGAAAGCTTTAGTTTATAAGTATTATCTGTAAAATTGAAAATAACTTCGTTATTTACAGCAATTGCTTTTAGTTCATATTCATTATGTTCTTGATCACGAATAGTTATTTTTTTTCTAAATGTCTCTAATAATTCTGGATTTTGTAGAAGAAGGTGACTTGCTAACTCTAATATTTGGAACTCAAAAGAAGATTCTTTATACTCTTTTCCTTGAATTAAAGTGAAATTTGGAATTTCTTGCAGAAATCTTAGTTGGATCTCATTATATTTGCATTTTTTGATAACTATGATTAATTGTTCAAGCAAATTCTCTGCAAGATTACCTTCATCTAGCAATTCATTGTATAAATCTTCTCCCTGCAATAATCCTTCATTATTTCCCTGCTTATTGTAAAGTTCTACAGGTAACTTTTTAAATGTTTGAGATAAATGCTGCTGAATATAATTATTAAGTTCTACCTGCTCAGAATAATATTGATATAGCCCTTCTTTAAATGAAATCAAATATCTATATGGTTCTTGAGATTCGCTGATACAAAGATACGCAAAAGGTGCTTCTCTATTATCGTTAATAAACTGAATTAAATTTTCTATCGCAGTTAGCTCTAGCTCTAAACTATCTTTAGTTATATATTCTTTTAAGATTTTGGATTCAACTTGAAAGGGAGGTTGAGAAAGATAATTAATAACAGATTTTTCGGGCAAATATTGGTTGGTAATAGCTTTGATTGTAACTTCTAAAGTTTGATATGAATCAACTTTTTTGAGATTTTTGCTATAAAAAACTTTTTGTTTAGGTTTGAATCCATCTTGAGTAAAGATATAATCTTTATCATTTAAAGAAGCTTGATTACTACTTAGATCAAAGTTAAACCTTCATTTCTACCTACTAATCTATGTACGAGTTTAAATCCGATACCAAATCTACCAATTTTCTCACAATCAAATTTACTAGACTGGCTAATATTTAAAATTGAATTAATATCTTTTGAGCTAAAAGGATGACCATTATTTAAGGCTAAAAAATAATTAGAATTATAGCTAATATAAAATAAATCGGATTCACAATCAGCAGCATTTTGGATGAATTCATAAATTGCTTGTCCGTCTTCGGCTATTCGTAAAATGGTTGACAAAAAGTCCTTAACATTTTCTTTGTCGCCATGATATACCTTAAAAAAACCAAACTTGTCACGATTATTATTTATACATCCCAAGAAATTGGGATCGTATTTAGAGTTTTTAATATCAGTTATTAATTCTTTTTCTTGTACAATCCAGTTTCTTAGCTCTTGAGCTGATTTAACTTTCATGAGTAGTAAAAACTTTAAAAATTAAAAATACACTTTTATAAGTATTCCCAAAATCAAATTTATAAAACTCAGAAAAATCAAGAACATGGTGAAATGGAGAGTTTTTATCTGGAACGTAGCATATTCAAATCTTGCAATTTTTCTTGACTCCAAGTATCTTCTGGACTAATTTTTAAATAGGCTTTGAGAAAAGCTAGCATTTTTCCTCTATCTCTGAGTTGCTCGAATGCTAAAATTAGTCGCTTAAGAATAGCGGGATTACCAGGATAATCTCGATTGAGAGATAATAACAAGTTTGCTGCTTCTTGATATTTGGCTTGTGAACCTAGTATTGAAGCTTTTTGCAGTAATAGAGCTGGTGTATTTCCTTCAATTGCCAAACATCGAGTGATCGCTTTTTCGGCTTTATTTATTTGGCGGGTTTGTATATAGGTGTTTAGAGCTATTCGATTTAGATCGCCAAGAATACTTGTTTCGGTATTCAATACATCTGGATAAATTTCAATTTTTTGCAAGCAATCAAAATATCTCTCGTCTTGATAAATAGCAGAAAGAGTCAACAAGAAAGCATAAGGGTCTTTGCTGTTCTCAAATTCGCAAAAGGCGATCGCTTCTGCTTGAGAATATTTCTGTTCTGATATTAGTTTTAACGTCTGTGAAGACCAATCTTCTTGAGGTTTCGATTTAACTGAAATTATAGAAGTAGGATTAAAATCTAATTGGCTGTGAACTAGCTTGGATAGGATAGATTGCATTTCTGCTACAGTTGACCAGCGCTCTTCTGCTTGGAAAGCTAGACAGCGTAGAATAAATTCTTCTAAAGCTGGAGATACTGACGAGTTGATTTCACGGGGTTTGGGAAATGGTACGTGACGGGCAACTTGGCTTAGGGTATCGTGAGGAAGTCTCGCAGTTACTAAATGATATAACAGTATTCCCAAACTATAAATATCAGCTTTGAACAGAGTATCTGTGCTGCGTCCCTTGAGATTAGAACCTACTATTTCTGGTGCAGAATAGAGAATTGTGCCACCATTTTCACGAGTACGGGCATATAGCTCTTCTGGCAAAAGACTACACCCAAAATCGGTTAGTTTAGCACGATCGCCTGAGACGAGAATATTTTGTGGTTTAAGATCCCCATGACACATTCCTAATTGATGTAGATGCGCTACACCAGCTAACACTTGCTGATAAATATCGAGAACCTTTTTGTAGCTAGCAACAAACCCTTGAGTTTGCTTATCCAGTAATTGAGCGAGAGTTTGACTGGGAAAATATTCCATTTCGATCGCATACCATTCTCGCTCTGGTGGAACTCTTCCCATCCAATATATCTCAATTACATTGGGATGATATGGAGCGTTAACTAATGCCGAACCTTCTGCCAGGTCTTTATTTCTCGCACCTTGCTGTTTGGGAATTTTGACAGCAACAATACGGTTATCTTCTAGTCTCTGGGAACGCCATACCCAGCCATAAGAGCCATCTCCCAAACATTCTAGTAGTTCATAGCGATCTCCTAAGCGTCTGTCAGCATGAGGAATAAAGAATTTGGGTTGGCGACTCATTTGGTTTCTTTGGTCAAGATATCAGCTAAATATAGCAAGTCATGATCTTCTCTCATGACAAACTGAAACAAGAATAATTTACTTGTTTTGCTTCCTGCAACTTTTTCCCCTGCTGTGGTTGTAAAACCCTGTTTGATAATTTTTTGCAGTTTTAAACTTTGGGGGCAAGAAATTAATCTTTTTGTCCAATATGCCAGTATTAGCAATTCTGCTTTGGCTAACCAACGGTGATGGGCTAGAAGTAAATTTTTAACTTTATTTTCTAATTTGAGATTATCTTCCTTGCCACTGTATCTCTCAAATTCTGTGATCGCGAAAGGAGCTTGAGTCAAAGAATCGAACCAAACAGTATCAGAACGAATATCATTACCGACATAAGCATATTCTCCTGCACAGGGAGCGGGTAATTCTGTTACGCTCACATATCCTAAGCAATTTCCCAGAAGACTTAAATAAGTAACTCCTAAACTGTGAATTAAAACTCCGCGATCTTCAACCCCCCAATCTGTCCATATTGGTAGAAGTTCTTTTGCGGTTTCTAGATTGCTTATTTGAGCAATGATTTTACTAGTATCAGCCACTAAATCTACCCCATAGGTCTAAGACTTCTGGAGATTGACCGCCGTGAATTAAAGCTTTTGTACCTATCTTGACTAATAATGGTGCGGGAATGGAACGTCCGCAAATTAGAGCTTCTCCAGTAGATAAACTAGGCAATTCGTTCAAATCTGCTTGGGATATCATATCGGAAGTTTTGGTAATAAATCTTTGGTCGTCGGGGTTCTTTAAACGCATCACAATTAAGGTATTGCATTGAGATGTAACATCAGGATCTAGTTTGGAAGGACGTTGGCTGACTACGGCAAAACCTACCCCAAATTTACGTCCTTCTCCTGCAATTTTTTTAATAATGCGATGGCTGACCGCAGCCTGACCTGCGGGGGCGAAATTATGTCCTTCTTCGTAGACTAAAAAGCAGGGACGAATACGATCTGTTTTACTGGCAGCAGCACGTAAAATTTCACTAGAAATCAAAGCCGTAATTACTTGTTTGGCAGTGTCGCTCAGACCCTGTAAATCTACAACTACTAAACGTCCGCGTTTATCGCTAGGTCTGCCAACTACTTCATAAATATCCGTAGGACGAGCTAAGGCAGCTGAATAAAAGCTCTGTGCTTCATTTAAAACTCGTGATAGCTTCATCGAAGCCACTGCAGCGCTGCGATTATTAAGGGCTGTTGCTTCAGCAGAACTAAGTTCCGACCATTCTCGCAACTCTTCTAAGCCATCACCTAAATAATAGCGTAGTCGGTTAATATCTCTTGGTTCTGTTTTTTCCGTAGTTCTCCAATAGCGAATTGCCACATCTAAAACCCTTTGTTGGGGTTCGGTTAAACCAGGAAGAATTTCACTAATATCATCTAATTCAAAACGGTCGAACTGGAGAGCTAATTCTTTATTTTTACCTGCATATTTTTCGCGGAAAGAGGAATTTTGGGGAGTATATACACTGAAACCAGCTTCTTTTTCACCCAGAAGTTTCAAGTTTTCTTGGATTTCGGGAATGGTACGGCGATCGCGAAAATCTTCAATAGAATCGAGATCGGGATTAAATTGAAGCTTACCACCACTCAAAGCACGACCGTATTCACCATGAGGATCGAAAACAACTACTGTTCCATTATTCAAAGCAACAATGCGTTCGATAATACGACCAACCGTATAGGATTTACCCGATCCAGTCATTGCCAAGACTGCCAAATGTTCGGTAACTAGACGATTGATATCTAAATAAGCTGGAACTATATTTTCACCAGAATCATAACCAACTAAATTGCCGATATGAAGGCTGATTTGTTCGTCAAATTCGTAGAAGGTGCTAAGAAATTGATAATCTACAGTTTCAACTTTTGCTCCAGGATCTAGAGCGCGACGAGGAATTTCAATCTGTCCTGTTTTGGAGTTTTTAAAACCAATTAATTCTAGTTTGGCAATTACTTTTTCTCCCGTAATTTTTGCTCCTGGTAGCAATTCTAAATCGGTAATTGATTGTCCCATCTGGGAGTTGTAGAGAATATTACTGCGGTTGATACTGGTGATACGACCCAATACATCCGTTTCTGGCTCTTGTTGCTTTTCTTGGTGACGGATGCGGACAAATTCTCCCCTTCTTCCTGCAAAGGATGAGGATAAAATCATGGTCAGATTATGCGGATCGCCAGTATTGCCAATTAGTTTGCCTAAAATTTGCTGTTTCATATTAAGCCCCCTAGCCCCCAACTTTGGAGGAATTTTAATGAATTTATCTTTATCTATAAAAATGTTGCAGAAGTACTATCTAAATCAGAGAGCCATAAATCTTCAATTTCTCGTTTTTTAATTTCAGATCGCAAACTATCGCTATAGTATTCGAGAAATTTATCTAATGCCTGTTGTTCTCTCTGTGCCAATTGAATTGGTAAAGGAGTAGCCCCTGCCATAGTTAATGCCATAATTTCGGCTGCAATGCGATCAAGGTTTTTTTGATTCCAGTTAGGTTCATCCCCGATGGTTTGTAGCAAACAAGGAGTGTCAGTTTGGACTGTTTTGAAGTGATAGCCAATAACTCCTAAATTGATTACATCACTAGGTTCCATGCGAGGAGTTTGAACGTTCATACGAAAGGTTGCAGTACGAGAATAACTATTGAGAATGCCATAAATAAAACGTCTTTCTCCAATGCTAGAGATCGCATTATCAGATTCTTGTATCTGGGCGATAAGCTTGGTATCGATCTCTTCTGTACTTAAGATATGCTTTCTACCATCTATAGTGCGTAAGTCTTGTCTGGCAATATTGACAATCGCACCATAACGTTCTGCTGCTAATCCCACAACCGCCGTACCGTTAGGATTCCAAGGCTGGAGTTTATCTCGATTATTCGACCAAAAATTACTAATTGCTGAGATCGCATTTTCAAAATCAGTACGATAGCTGGCATAATTGGCAGCTTCTTGTAAGGGAACCATACTGCGATCTAATACTAAAGGACAGTCTAGTAAAATTAAGTCATAACCTTGGTCTGAATTAATCGCTTTCTCTGCCATTTCATAAGCTTGACGAATATTAATTAACTGAAGGCGTTTGGATTGATTCTCGTAGTTAATATCATCTAGTTCGCAGGTACTATTTTGCCCTACCGTAGCAATGATATTATTTTCAACAGCTAAATCGATACGAGTAGCAGCAGCAGCATAAAGAAAACCGCCAATAGTTTTAGTAATATTGGCTTGGGTAGCTATTCCACCAACGCAAATATTAAGGGGGTTGGGTCTTTCTAGCGATCGTACTAATCCCGCCTGGGCAAATAAGGGAGCAATTCTTTCTAAGTCTCTAACTTGTTTGAGAATTCGTCCAACCGTTCCTGGTAAGTTAATTTGAGATTGGATGGCTAGAGTTTGAGCAAGCGATCTCCCTTGGATTTGGTCTAAATTTGCTGTCATAAAAAATTAATATATATGGTGTGGACAAACGGTAGTTCGCCCTTACTTTTTTAAGGCTTCAGCGTAGGCTGAATAAGGACTCTGACGAATACAATTTTTGCCTTTTATCGTTATCTTAGCTCCTGCTATTAATCCTTGAGATTCTAGTTCTGTTAAGCAATATTGAGCTATCTGAAGATCTAGGGAAAAAATTGGCGAGTTTTCTAAAGCTACTAGAGCTACTGTTTGGTCAATGTAATTTTGGCTGAGTAGGTGTAATAAGACAGTGTAGTGTTCTGGCTTGAGTTTAAAAGAAATTTGCTCAATCTTAGATGAATCAATGGCTTGACCTACCAAACTATACAACTCTGCTAACCAATCATGTAAGTCAGATTGATTATCCAATAGTGCTATAGACCACAAGGGAAGACAAGTTATAGCAAATAGCCCAGAATGTGGATGTTGCCGATAATATGCGGTATTGATGCCCAAATTATCCCATTGACCACCAATTTGCTTAGCAATTTGAAACTGTCCCTGTAATTCGTAGAGTACTTCAGGGGCAAGTAGTTTGGGCAATGACAAAGTTTGTTGTAGGTCATTTTCTTTAGTCCGATATACAGACCAGTTACAAGGAATAGAGCATTCTCCTGTTTTAAAAGAGGGTAGTAATAATAGCATTCTTGATGGTTGTTGGGACCAATCATACCAGTTACTTTTCTCTATTTCTTCAGCTTCTTGAAATTCCTTCCCGAATAAAAGACAAATGCCAGAATCGGGTAAATCTTTGTCTGGTGTTTTTGCTGCCAAGACATCTTTTAAAATTCGACTGCGACGATGATTAGCCAGAGTTCCAATTAACCAAATAGGTATATCCATAACCAGAAAAAACTACTCTCCTAATCGGTATGTACGAACTAAAAAACCTTTATCAACTAACTCCCCTGCTTCTTCAGGGTCTAGTTTAGGATCTTGTCCTGCTTCAATAGCTTGAACAATAGTTTGCCAACGATAGCTTGATATCTTGGTTTCTTTTAATAATTCTTCGGTTTTTTCTCTACATTCTTGATCGTGTTTGGCTTTGAGAGCGATTCCTTTTTTTAAATTGCCAACTGTTTCTAGACTGTTTAGAATTAGGGGTTGATAAGGGGGTTGTTTTTTTATTTTCAGCAGGGCATTTAATCCTTGTTCGCTGGCTTGTAAATTGGAATCGTTTAACAAGAATTTATAGTAGGCTGTGATCGCATTTTCTATAGTGACAACGTAACCGCTCAGACTATCTAACTGTCGTTTGGGTTCTTTGAGTAAAGTGTTTACTGCTTCATCCATCAAGGGTTTGAAATTACCAAATTTAGCGGGTTTATCGTAAGTGGGGTCGTCCCTGAGATTTTCTGCTTCTTCTTCTTGAATAGTTTCTAGAACACCCTCAATGTAGCTAGTTTTTCTTAGCAAATCGGAAATGCTGGGTACATCTGCTGGATGTGTAAAGTTATCGGGAGGATTATCTAAAATTTGTTCCAATTTGGTTAGTTGACTTTGAGTACTTAATAGTCTTTGATTTAAATGTTCGTAAGCGTTTTTCAAGCGCAGGAAACCTTGAACAACGTATCCTTCAATATCCGCTAGATGAGTTTCATTATTACTATCTAATTCGATGCCGACTTCGACCGCTAGTTTTGCTAATTTATCGATCGCATTAGCTACTTGTAGATCTTTGAGATATTGACCGAGAGTACCTGGTTCAGTTTGTTGTTTTTGTCGAGTGCTTCCTTGATGTTTACTAGTATGTAATGCACCGTCTAAAATATTGCTAATTTTTTCTAAAGATAGAGTAAATAGGTTAAGGGGAAAATACTTTAATTCTGCTACTTCGGTTCGCATTTCAGCTTGAAGGAACTTAATGCGATCTCGTATTCTAGTTTCTACTTCTCTTACTTTCTGGGCACATAACTTCGCACGTCCTATTCTCGACCAAAGGGGTTTGGTATCATCTTCAAAGTTAAGATTTTTGATGTTTTCGTTAACTTCTAAATTTTTGTAGCTATCGCTCAGATAGACTTTTTCTACTGCTCGAATTAATTTCAGTCTTAACCATGCAGATTTTTTTAGAATTGGTTTCTGAGTATCGATAGGTTTATTGCTATCTAAATTAACTTCTCGAGTTTCTAATTGAGATATATATTCCTTTCCATCTTCAATTGCAGCTTTAGCGGTTAGGGTTTTAGTTCCTTTCTTTGGGTCAAAATAATCTCTAACTTTACCCTCCCCAAACACTAAAGCCAGATCATTAACAATCTGGGGGTAGTCATTGTTTAGCCAGTTTTCCTCTTCTTGAATCAGGTTGTTTAGTTCGCTACGAGTTCGCAATATATATTTTTTACTTCTACTCTCTGGATTGGGCTCGTTTTTAGCAAATTCTATGGCACAGGCTAGAGTCATCCAATCAATAAAAATATCGTTATCTTTGGCTTTTTCCCAGGTATAGCCCCAAAACCATTCTCTTTTAGCTGCTTCCATTGTCCAAGATTGGTTTTGCAATAAGCGATCGAGGATTTTTACTAAAAAAGCAGGGAATACTGCACTAGCATTTTCGTTTAGAGAATCAAATAAATAGGCTCTTTCGTCGAGATCGTAGCCCGCAATTTTAGCTTTTTGGGTCAGGTCTAATTTGCCTAAAATATTTACTACTGATTCTACATCAATACTAATTTCTTCACATTTTAGTAATTCAGTTAAAGAATTGGAATCTTTTGACTTGATCGCCAAATAACGCCAAGCTTCAAATAATAATTGTTTTTCTTCTTCTTTCAGTTTGCCCGCAGGTCGCAGAGGATAAGCGATTAAACCTTTATGGTGTAGTTGTTTGCGCCATTGTTTAATTTCTATTTCTAAAGGGCGTAATAAGGAATCAATACGATTAGACAATGCAGTAGTAAAGACATTACGATCTAGTTTAAAACCGACACAATCTGACGTAGGGATACCAACTTGATGAAGAATAAATTCTTCACTGTCGGATAGTTGATATAGCAGTAAATAACCCTGGGCGGTTTTTAATACATCTAAGGTAGGATTGGCAAAACGATCGATTAGAGATCGCGACGAGGTAAAAGCCAACACTGGAGTTCTACCTTCGTCATTAAATTGACTGGAAACTTGACGACACAGTATTTTAAGTTCTTCAATATTATTAACCCATGCCAGAATCAATCTACCTTGAGGATGAAGTTTTAGGGCATTGTAGCTAACTAATCCTCCAGTGCGTCCTCTCGCAGTAGAAATCGCGATTACATCATCTTTTAGTCCAGCATTTACAGGGTCGTAATCCCAATTACGGTCTAAAATCCGCATAATTCCTGTTAAGGCTTGCTGGTGCTTTTCCGTTACTGTTTGTTCTTGCTTAATTGCCAGATCGTAAGCACCATTAGAATCTGGATCGCGGAAGATTAAAGAATTTTGGCTTTGTTGGCGGTAGCGCATATTGAGTCTGCCCAACATAGCAATACTACAACCGATGTGAGTAGCTTGTTCTACTTCTAAATCTCCCGTGCCAAGAAAATGTTTCCATAATGCCCTTGCTGCATCTTCGCTGGCATTATGGGGATATAGCAGCTTGACTAGTTGAATAAACTCCTGACGTTGTAGGGGTATGAGTAAAGTTTTTTTCCCTGCCTGGTTTTGAGGTTCGTGAATAGCGTAGGTGCTAAGGTTTGCTAATAGTTGAGAGAGGTCTAAAGGTTCGTTAATGCCTCCTAATTGCCAATAATCGCGATCGCGTGTAAATTTGGCATTTCGTAAAGCGTTAGAGCATTCCAACTCGTCCCATTCCACTCTACGGTATCTCAAACAAATAGGTTCGTCATATTCATTAACCCTATCCAGTAGGGCATTTAAGGTTTTATTATCCCATTCAGTTATGGCTACTGGTAATTGACCATATAGTAATTGCTTGGCTGCGGGTAAATACTCTCGGTCTAGTTTGAGTTCTTTGATAGCATTGCGATCAAGAATATATTGATTGATACGCTGGGAAACTTCCACTGCTTCATCGAAGATAGAAGCTATGGTAGGTACTTCATTCGATCTGCGAGTACGTCGGTTACGAAGAATTTCATCCACGTTTGCCATGATCACGTTAAACCAACCAAAGTTACCCCCGCTCATGGCGTAAGCTGCTTCTACTAAGCCAGAAGGATAATTTTCTGTTAGTTTTCCTTGTTTTTCCAAGGTTTTAACAAAGTCGCTGACATCAGCAAAAGCATTATTGGCTAGTTCGACAATTTCAAACCGTCGTGCTGTAGATTGAATTTCTCTTAATTCATCCCCAATAGCAGGAGAACATAACGCGACATAGCGCAACCAGGGTAATTTACGTCTGGGGTCTTCTTCCTTGATCGCTTTTCCCATTAACTTAATCGCTTTACCGTCAAGATGTTTGATATCTTGGGACTCCAAACCATAAGTAGCTGCTTCGGCTGCGGTTTCTAATTCATCTAGGGCAATGAGAATATATTTAATGCCAAATTGACTGAGATACTCATAAGCAGCATTACAAAGATCGGTTACTAAATAAAGGTCTTCATAAAGAATTTCATCGGAGTGATTTTTATCTATTTCTAAGGCTGTTGCTAACTTCTTCTCGTCAAAACCTTGAGTAATCAAGCTATTATAGGCTTCCTCTGCGATCGCTCCTTGGATAGAAGAATCAAACTCTCCTCTAGCTAGGGGTAATAAAGATTTATACAAACCATAACCAAACCAGTTATCAATGTTGTGATATTCGTTAGCAACCTGACTGTAGCGGATATATAAACCTAAATACTGTTCTCGATCTGCCTCATCATCAAATAATTGCGCCTCCTCCAATTCCCCATTCAAACCCCGCACCATCCAACCAGCCGAAGAATCGTTAATTTGGCTAATTAGTTCGTAAGCCAAACGGGATTTACCCACCCCCCATTGAGCGATAATACCGAATACATGGGCAAATTTTTCATCCTCCCGATCTACCAAATGGATAAACTGGCGAAACTTGCGATAAAAACTCCCCTGTCCCACAATAGGGTGACTCAAGGGATAGTTGGAAACCCCAGTAGCAGCCCAGCGATGTTGTACGGCGATGTTCTCCATAGATATAGGAAATTAAGAAGTAAGCGAATTTTAAGGATGGTATTTGTAGATTACCCAATTTAAGAATCTTGTTTTTCCGAGTACCAATTTTCTATTTCAATATTTTGAAAGTTAATAAAATCAGCAACATTGTTAGTAACCAAAACTAGATTATTGATATGAGCGATCGCTGCAATTTGCCCATCAGCGAATGCTGGAGTTTTGCCTACTGACATTAATCTAGCTCTTTCGGCAGCATGATAATCTGCTGCGTCTTTTTCATATTCGAGAATTGGAATATTTGGTAATACTAATTCTTTAAGATACTTTTCTATCTTGTCTCGCTTTTTAGAAAGGGGTAATCTGTAGCAACCAAATAGAATTTCATGCCAAGTAATCGAAGCGATCGCTAGCTCGGAAAAATGAAGCTGCATTTTATCAATTACTGCTTTATTGGGTTTCGGTTTAAGAGGTTCAGACAAAATATTGGTATCAATTAAATATTTGCTCATATGCGAAGCAGTGTCCTTTAGGGCAAAACTACATCACGTCCAATTTCTCGATCTCGAACATCGCCCCAAACTTCTTCTGTATCTATTTCTATTCCTTCTTGCTGCATTTCTACTCTTAATTTATTAACTTCTTGCCAAAATTTTGGTTTTGTAGGAGATTTACAGCGTTGAATTTCTTTGGAGATCGCATTGACGAAAAAATCCTGTAGATCGTCAGTGCTGCCTACTATTTTTTTGGCTTGTTGAAGTAATTCTGAGGAAAGCCTGAGAGAAATAACTTGTGGTTCGTTCATAAAATCTTATCTTGTATTTTTAATCATCGCTTAATTAAGCAGACTGGGTTCTTTAATTGTACTTCTTGCTTCTACCCAAGCTTCACAGCTATTACGGATAGCAATACTAACAAAATCGCCCAAACGCTTAAAATATTTTGCCCCCAATACTCGATAACAACTGTCAGAGAAATCTGGGTGAATACTATAGCTTGAGTTTTGTCCGCTTCCTCCAGGGTTAAATTGCCATACTTGTTTTTGTAAGAGAATTGCAATCGCATTACTTAATCGAGCATTTAGAGAAGTTATGTATTCTACATCTTTTGGAGGAATGGGAGTAAGCAGAGATATTTCTAGGTAATTTAAAACTCTAATTATTAATTCTCCCAAAGTTCCACAAGTTATTTCTTCGCCTGTAGGTAGAGTAATAACAACTAAAATTTCTTGGGGTTGATGAAAGCGAGCGATCTGCGCTTCGGGTAACTCTAAAGATAGTTTTCCTGCTATTCTTTCGGCACTCCAGGCTTCTTGAGTGAATACAATTTGAGCCAACAGAAAAATCCAAGGGCGAGAAAGCACCCAGTTCATCGTTTCTTGTTTGGATGGGGAATAATCGCCAGAAAGGATACTTGAAGGATTGCCCCCTATATGGGTCGCGGTATCCTTTAGGAAATCCCCCAATTCTGAGGGACTTGTAGTTCTTGTTTCCCCCAAGTTTAGGGGGCTACAAGGCATCTGCAAGATTCTTCCTTTTACCCAATTCACCGCAGGATTGAGAGAATCTATATTAGCTAATGGTATCTCTGGTTTGCCCTGTTTTTCTTCCACTAAAGATGCTGCTGCGCCCAGTAATCGTAATAATTTAGGTGTTGCTGGTGCTTGTTCGGCTGGTGTTCCAAAGATTATTTTTTCTAGTTCGGTAAATTTTGTGGGTGTTATTGCCGAATCGGGAATTTGTTGAAGAATAGTTTCTGAAGCCTGTCCCAAAATACTAATGGCTTGAATAAGTCCCGAAACATCTTTTAGATTGCCTAAATCCTTCAATCGCGCAGCAATAATTTTACCCCAAGCCTGACGAATATCTGGCTCACAACTGAGAATAGCTGCACAGGTTTCTTGAAGATTGGGGAGGCTTTGCAACAATTGAACGGTAGCAGGTGTGGCAACAGCCCGTTGTTCGTCTTCAGATAATCGCCAAATTCCTAATTTACTTCCTGTTGGTAATGCTTGTAGTTCCGAAGCTTCAACTTCGCCGATGGTTAAAAGTTGTTCTAAAGCTTGAATAACAGAAGTTTTAATTTTCATCATCAGCTAGATGAATTAATAGTGTGTCATGATTTCTCAATCTTCTCAATCTAAAAATCTGAAGATGGTAAATAATTAGAATCTAGAACTTGCTCGATAGTAAAAGGGCATTCTCTAGGCAGATTATTTATTCCTGTTTCTTTCATGGCATCTCTTCTGCCACGACTATATGCTTTGGCTATTGCTTCAGGAGCATCTAATAATCTTTTTAGACTGGGCATATCTTCAATATAGTCATTTATATTATCTCGTTCGCGAGCGATAGTATCTGTCCAGCTTTTACTACGCTTTTCTGGTTGATATTGCCATTTAAGCAAATGCTGATAGATTAATCTGAGGCTAGAAATTAGTTTGTTGCGCTCGTTTCTGCCCAAAGTTTCTATTTCCTCGATTAAGTTTTCTAAGTCTAATTGTTCAAAGTCTCTATTCTTTAACAGTTGGGCGGTTTCTTCAAGCCATAAATGATAATCGCGATCATATATTTGGGTTGTTTTGGATAATTTAGCTGTCATGATCTTATTAGTCTTTACTTTAATATTGCCGATATAATTTTGCTAACTAACATTAACAATGCAGTCATTAAGACTGGGAATATCTACCAATGAGCGAAGAAAAATTCCTCGCCCTCCATTTAGATCTCTATCCATTACCTGATCATTGCCACTTTTAATCTTTTTTCTGCCCCCAAGATTGTGAATAATCTCACCTGTCCAGCTAACCGTCTTACTTGTGTAGGCTTCATTTACATCAAGCACTAACTTGCCAGTTTCAAAAGCTTTGTGCTTAAGAAATTGCTTAAAACGATAGTGAGAAAAAGTAAGCATCTGGCGAACAGTTTTGCTTCTGATTTTTCTACTTTTTCTAATCGTCATTTGACTAGTCTCAAAAGTAGGAAGCAGAATAATATCAAAGTTATCTACTAAAAATCTGGCTATTTGATGATGTAATTCATCTACAAGATTGCGTATTTTAAACCTGATTTTATCGGCTGCTTTTCTCATACGATATCGCTTTTTTGAATTAGCTTTGGTTGAGCGAGAAATTAAGTCATCTAAGTAATAGCAAAGTCGTTGAATACATCCAATATCGTGTTGACCTAACCACCCAAAACTATCTTCGGCAAATAAAGTCATGAACGAACGGACTCCAGGATCTAATGCCACGACTCGTCCTTGGTTCTCGGATATTGAACGTGGCACTTGATGAGGAATGCAAAGATAAGTAACGCCAAGATGACGTACTAACCTGCAATCCCCAATCTCAGCGGGTAGCTTTTCAGTAAAGCGAATACTACCCAATTTTGTATGATAAATTCCTTTGTTTGTAACGGCTGATTTAGGAATATAGCAAGACTGTATTTTATCTCGACGAGAACGGAATCTAACCTTATTTATTTGACCTGTTTGCTTGTATTTCTTCTTGGCTTCTCTTACTGCCAAACAAGCATCTTTAATTGCAATAGATTTTATCTGATATGGTATATCTTTTGCCCATTCAGGTAACAATTGAATTATTTCAGTTTTAATAGCTTTCCAGTTAGCTTTGGTATCTGGGTTTTGCAAGTATTTAACTGTTTGATTGAAGACAAAACGAGATGTCCCTATCCACCTTTTAACTAGATTTTTTTGAGTCGGACTTAGGTATATCTTTATCTTCTTTGATTTTCTTACTGTATTTCCTGAGTCCATGCATTCTACAAGAGAAGACGTGGATAATGCTGAGAAGATCGGTGGTAAGTTCGGTTTGAGGACAGTGAACAGTTTCGCCCTGAACCAAGATTTCTCCACCGTTTTGTTCAACCATGTATTGTATAAGCTCAAATCCAAACCTGCACAATCTGTCTCTACAGGCAACAACAATCTTGAGCTTATCTCCTCGCAAAAGTCTGTCCAGTATGGAACGCAGTCCTTTCCTTTTGAAGTTGAGTCCACTGCCGATATCTTTAATGATTTCTGCTTTTGGGTAGAGCGATTGCATATAGGCAATTTGTCTTCGCAGATCGTCTTTTTGTTTTGAGCTTGAGACTCGGCAATAGCAAATAAGGGAAGCGTTAGCTGCTCCACGAATGTAGGCTTCGACGTTGTATAGTCTTTGCCCTGCTTCGTTTTTGATAATTTGGATTTTCCCTTCGTCGGCATATCTTCTTAATGTGTTTGGGTGTAGCCCCAGTTTTTCTACTGCTTTCCTTAGTGGTACATAAGCCATAAAATTATTATAGCCTATATGTTAACAATAGTTAGTATTAGTTAGCGTTCAGCTAACTGTTATTAAACCCTCAAGTTTGGAGGACTTTTAATTGTTTTTCGGCGATTATTAATGCTAGCTGGTCACAATTCTATTATATTGCCCCCTAAATCCCCCGACTTCGGGGGACTTGTAAGATTTTAACGTGATTACTCCCCCAAACTTGGGGGCTGGGGGGCTATAAATCTATTCCCCCTATCGCCTGATAAAGAGCATCCAGATCGGGAAATAAAGACGGTTCATTAGCGATATCGTAGCCTTTGCGAGTAAGTTTTGCCAGAATTGCTTTATCTGGTTCTATATCTCCTTTTTCATATGCTGTTTGAGCATTTTTGAGTTCTGTTTCTGTTAGTTTTCCTTCGATTAATGCTTCTACTAAGTATTTCGCTGCGGTAGTTAGTTGATATCCAAACCAATTAGCACGCCTGATAAATAAAATATTATCTGCTAATTCATTTTCTAGTTGGATGTTTATTCTCGGAATAAGTATTTTTTTTATATCATCTAAGCTTGTATGTTCAACAGTTGTTTTTACAGCCCATCTATTTAATTGATATTGACCTTCCGATCTATTAAGCCAAAGGGATAAAAGTTCTGGTCTTATATCTTTAGAATCAATTATAGCTATACGCTGATTAATAAATTGTGGTAGTTCCTCTTCAATAAAAAATTGCGCTCTAAATTCACCATCCATTCCAATTACGATAGTTCCTGGCTTTGCAAGATATTGTTGTTTTTTAAATGTATATTCATCAGGAAGAAAAATTTCTGGATTTATAAAACCATTCTTGCTAATGTCCCTAATTCTTACCAAAGGAATACCTGATGATTGAAATCTTTTGCTTGGTACTGGATCTCCAGAAGAGAAACTAGCTATTTCACCTAGTTTTGAATTATTTACTTGGCAAATTGACTGATTTAAGGATAAAAAATTAGTTCTGTAAGGCTGGGTATCAAGTCTACTCTCAAGAATTTTAGAATTTACTCTAGATGTTTTCTTAGGATAAGTATCATAATTTGGAACAACTTTATCTAGTATTTGATTGGTTAAGAACTCTAATTCTTTCGATCGCTCTCTTAATTTCTCTGCCAGCCTCACCTTATCCCCAATATAATTTTGCACAAGGCGATCGGGTATTGGAATAGGTAATGAACGAACGTGGTCATTTACTAAATTAAGCTGTCCTGTTGTACCACTTATACCTTGTTCGATAGCACGTTCACCCCACCATGAGGACAAAAAAGAACATACATAACTAGAATCATAGGATTGATTAATTTCTAAACGAGCAATATGTTGATTTGTCAGAGGTTGACTATTTCCAAAATAGATAGAAACTCTTCCTATACTTCCAGCACCTGTTAAATTTAAAAGTATATTTTCATTTTGAACAAAAAACCTTTTTAGAGTTGCTGCTTGAATTGGAGATACCCAATCAATTTCATCTGTTGAAGCAATTAAACCCAATACATTTCTTGTTTTTAAGCATGGATGTCCCGAGATACTATATTTTGGATGAGGTCCTGGACTAATTGTATTGGTACAGATATCTTGTAGTTTCTTCCAATTACTCCAATTTTTAATTGTTCTAATTGCTCTAGTTATTTCTGGTCTATAAGATTGTGCTGAGATGAGAAATCCTATTTCATCGGCTTCAACTCTATTAAAATGAAATGCACTACGAAAACTATCAACTGCCATTAAATCTTTTTAACCTCTGTTGACTCTAAATCACGATATAAAAATTACTCTCCTCTTACATAAGCCCCAACGATCGCAGCCAGATCGTTAGATACCCCAGAACTATAATCCTCCACATTATTCTTAACCAAATAACCCAAAGTATCCGCTACTGCCATAAAGACATCGGGTTGGGGTTGGTCTTGAAATCTGTTGCTGTCTTCCTTTCTAGCTTGGCGTTTTTGCAGATAGAGAATGCTGGTTTTTGCTCCCGTACCTGATAATTTGAAAGTATCGGAAGGTAAACTGATTACGGCTTTGACGATCGCTTTTCCGCCGTGAAACTGTCCTGTCGCTTCGTCTTTTTTGCCCATAATATATTCCCGTACATAGCGATCGCCTGAATTACATAACACCCCGTCTGGTAAGACGATTAACAGTCTGCCTCCAGGTTTTAAGAGTTGCAAACAGCGATCGATAAATAACACCGCAAGATCGATACTGGGCTTGGCTGGTTTCCAGACTCCTTTACTATCGGGCTTTCCCCCTAATGTTCTACCAGCTATGGAAGGTTCGTAATCGTAGGTCGGTTTTTTAGTGCCTTCTCGTAACTTCAAATCTTCGCGAAATTGTTCTAAAATCCTTTCTTTTGCCTGTTCATAAGCTTTTTTAGCTTTTGCCTGATTTTTACTAAACTTGGGCGTACCAAAGGGCGGATTAGTACAAATTAAATCATAATCACAGGGTTGTAACTGTTCGCTAATTAATGAATCATTCGTACGAAATATTTTTGCTTTGGGCGCACCCAACAACGCCATATTTACCCGCGCCAAAGTAACCATATCCTGGGAATTATCCGCCCCAATAAAACTGTGTTGGCACATATCTCGAAATAACTTATCTCGTCGCACATCATCGGCGGTTTCTTTCCCCGAAAGTTCCAAAAGCGATCGCTCTAAATAACCCAAAGCTACCGAACCAAAACCATAACTACCACAGGCAGGATCACAAAAGCGAAAAGCAGGTTTGCCATCTTCTCCTCGCGCCGTCAACAATTCAGGAGTTTCTTCTTTGATATCGTGAAAAGCAATCCCCAACATAGCTTGCTTAACTGGTGCAGGAGTTAAATATACTCCCATCCCTTCGGGTTTAAATCTGCGTCGTAAAAATACATCTAACACCCTACCCAAAACATCCGCAGCGATATCTGCTAAAGTACCCTGTTGTTTGACTACTTTTTCTTGATTGTTAGTTACTGCCCCCAAATTTTGAATCAAATCTAATAACGTCTCATAGTTACGGGGTTGCCCCAGTCTGAGGTGAGTTTGAGCATCAAATATGGCGTGGGATTGCTTGAGATCGTCTATGACGACAAAATCAGGATGGGATTTAAAAGTATCAAAAGCAGTTTGAATTTGAGCTACTGCTTCCTTACCATGCTTTTTGACATATTCCAGAGTAAAAACCTTATCCAGAGATAAAGTTTTATTCTCATATTTAAACTCCAAATCCTTCCCTTCATGAAGTAAGCGGAAAGACTCTAAAAAGAGAATCTTGGTAACTTCCCGCACAATATCATTGGAACTAGAAATATTATCCCGTACATTCTGATACACTTGTTCGTGAAACTCATCAAATCCCCGCATCAGGCGATCGTACATTTTCATCGACCAACGATAGGTAGGATCGGCTTTAATCCTTTTATATTCGTTAATCTCCTTAATAGTGGGCAGGCGATCGATCTCATAAGCAGGATAGCCCAGATCGAACATCATCTTATTTTGCCCATCGGTGACAATGGCAAACTGCGGATATTGATCTTCTGGAGTATCGGGAGAAGGTAAAGTATAGGATTTTTCCTGTACGTAGTTAGCATTAGCCCTATCCCAATTCCCCTCACTCAATACCAAAACAAAAATACGGGCAGTTTCTACCCCCTGATATTGCCCCCAGGCGATCGCTGCTGTTTCATTTGTATTATCGCTGTTTAACTTAATTGCAAAATCAAAACCCTCACTTTTTTGTTGCTGAAGTAGAGTTTCTAATATCTCTTCAATTTGATTGTTGTCTTGTTTTGTTTTAGTTTGCTGTTTTGCCATATTGATTATTTAAGTTAATACCGCCTCCTAAGTCCCCCGATTTCGGGGGACTTTCTAATACTCAATTTTTCTTGTTCCCCCCAAGTTTGGGGGGCTAGGGGGGCTTTGATCGATTTGTGTATAAATCTGAGTAAGCTAGGGAAGCTAATATTGAGAGCATTACCGACTAACCCTAATTAACCCTGGTCCAAATATCTCTAATCCTGATGATTCCCTAACCAAAGCTTTTATCTGCGCTTCGCTGGTAGTAAACTTGCTGGGTAACTGACGGCGAACTTCGCGAGGATGTATTGGTTTACCGCCATTGACTTTGACAATTTCAGCGATCGCATCAACTAATTCTTCTTGTTCGCTACGTTTCCCTAAGCTAATAGCGGGGTTTTCTTCTCCAGTCTCGATCTCGATTCCATCCATGCAGGCAAACAATAAACATAACTGTGCATTCGACCAATTACTTCCTCCTTCCTTAGCTAATTCCTTAACCTTGCTAAACTTTAAAGATTCTCGGTTTAAAGCAGATATTATATTTCCATAAATTTCTGGTGTCATTTTGCTCTATCCAATTCCATGAACGCGATTAAATAATGCTTGTATTTCGCGATCAATTAATTTTCTTTGTTTGACTAATTCTCGATGCTTTCTATGGTGGCGCAATAACTTTTCTTCCCAAGGTATACGCTCTTTCAAAGGTACATTAGGAATAACCAATCGAGGAATATTCTCTGGGCGAATATGTTGTTGTATTGAACCTATCGCCATTCCTTTTAATTGTTTCCTAACCGTCTTAGTATTCAGAACTAACGCCCATGCACCAGGAGTTTCTTTAAATCGCAATCGCTCCCAACTATCGATTACATATACTGTTGCTGAAGGTGTTTCGTCCAAAAAAACTACTTTAAATGGTGCAATAAAGTTTGAAATCAATACTTCTCCTTGAGATAATGGTTTAGCAAATAAGCGATATGGGATTCTTAAGTTTGCTTTGGCTTCAGGAAGAGAAAAAGTCAAATCGCGATCAATATCACTCAGACCCAAATATCGTCTTGTTTCTGGAAATTTAGACAATCGACTTTTAGCTATTTTTTTACTTAGTAAATTTTCTAAATTAGTCCATCCCAATTCTTGCTTTAAACTTGTCAATCGGTCTGATAGTCTCACATGATCTGGCAATAAAGAATCTGCGATCACACTAGCAGGAAAAAATTGTCCAGGATTCAACGGGCGATCATGAAAACTCACTGCTGAATCTTCTAACTCTTGCTCTATGTAACTTTCAACATCAGCAATTAACTTCATCATGAGTTGTTCGTTTTCTAAAACTTGCTCATTCCAATCCCAAACTTTTTGATGAAGTTTTTGAATATCTTCCATCGGAGGATAGGGAATAGAAAGTTGTGATAATACTTTTAACCCCACACGAGCTAAGATCGAGATTCCCTGTCGTTGCAGTAAATAAGCCTCATAGGGTTTTTGATTGAGACAAATTGCCAACCAGGTACTTAATGGCTCTTCAATTCCTCGAATTAAAATACAATTTCCATCAATTGGATGTCTGGGTAATCTAGACGTGACAATACTCGCTCGTAATGGCGATATTTTATTGACTGCTAGATCTCCAGGTCGAACGCAGTATTGGTTTTCGATTTCTGGTGACTTCCAATGTCGTTCTTCCAAATCAAAATTGAGCTTTTTTAAATTAGCCTGACGATATATGGGGGTTGTCTCAATTCGGCGATCGTAATCTTTTGTCCCTTTATTGGTACTAACCCGCCAACCTTCAATACACTTTCCTATCTCACTTAGGAGAATTCTATCCGTGTCGCTCTGAAAAATTAGTGCTGCATCACTACAAAAAAGCTCTGCACCCCAACAGTTTTCGGTTTGTAAAATTTGTGGTTTAACTCTAGCAAGCTTAACCATAAAACCTCAAATATAATTATTCAATGGCAAATGATCGCCGACGAAAATTTGTTGACGGCGATCAAGATAAAAATCGATTAAATACAATCTAACATTTTTTGTTTGTGTAAACTCACAAGATTAAATTTGACTTTTGTGATTGTTTTGTATAACGTAATTTTATTACCGAGATTGTATTTAATTTTGTTCGCGTAATTTAACTTTGCAAACATAGGCAGGCAATATGCAAATTCGTCCTGCACGATTTCGCTGAATGTATTTATTTGGCGATCGCTTTGCGCCTCAGCTTTGCCTGACCGCAAGTTTGTGCTGAAAATTTTGGGGAAATAAATAAATGAAACTACCAACACAAAAAAGACTAAAACCCTATTTTTGGGTAACTTCAATATCAAATCTGCTAGGCGAAGCTAAACAATGCAAATATTCAACCTGGCTGAGTGCTAACTATGAATTTCAGAAACTTTCTAGTAATGGCGATTTTTCTGCTCATGATGAAATGGTCAAAACCAGAGCTAGACAGCATAAGAATCAAAACTATGAATTTTATGTCGAGGAAGAAAATACTTTTCATCTTTCAGGCAAAATGGCTACTGTCGGCGGAAGACCAGATTTAGTTGTAATTGAAGGCAATTCAATAGTTATCGAAGATTGTAAATCTGGTAAACCAAAAAAAGCACATAGGTTTCAGGTTTTGATCTATATTAGTCTTAAGTTAGAAAGAAAAACCGCCAGCTACGAGTTCTTGGCGGAATAAAATAGCAGACGGTTTTTCTTTTTGTTTGTAAACATAATTCTGCTCCAGCTAATAACTAGGGGCAGACAATTTTTCCAATGAATAAGTCATCGGCTACTAACAGTGTATTAGTTTTAGAACAAAAACACCAGCAAAACAATAATACTTTAAAGAGCAAAAATCAGACCTTACACCAACAATCGCCCAGAAATTACAGCAATCTTCCCGAATTCAATATTTTTGACTACCTAGATCGTCTGAATATAGTCAAAGAAACTTCATCTGAGTATCACTGCCTATGTCCTAACTGTGGCGACGGTGGATTTAAAATCGACAAAAAGACTGGTAAATACAACGCTTTCAAATGCGGTTGCGACGTTAAAGATATTCGCGAGTGCATACGCCCCTGGTCAGAGGTTAAGCAGTCAAACAATCGAGAACAAAAATCAATTCGTCCTAAGAATTTCAGGGAGTGGATTTATCAAGACCGTCAGGGTAATCCCTTAATTAAAGTTCGTCGGGTAGACGACGGACAAGGTCAGAAAAAACAGTGGCAAGAACATTGGAACGGTCAGAAATGGGTTAAAGGTTATGGTCAGATCAAAAAAGAAGATATTCCCATCTACCGCTATCGAGAAATCAGAGAAGCGATCGCCCGTGGTGAAACTATTTTTGCAGTAGAGGGTGAACCCTGCGCTGATATTCTCTGGCAGCTCGGAATACCAGCCACCACCAATATCGGAGGAAGTGGCAAATGGTTGACTAGTCATACCAAAGATTTAGAGTCCGCTAAATCAATAGTTTTATCCCCAGATAGAGATAAACCAGGAGTCAACCATATGGAAGAGATCGCCTCTGGGATTCCTAATGCTAAATGGCTTTATCCTTTCCCTGATTGCCCCCTCTGGAATCAAGAAATACCACCAAATAAAGGCTTAGACGTTCTTGACTGGATTGAAGACCAAAAAATAACCAAAGAAGATATTTTCAATTCTCTTGAGGAGCAACCTAGAAACTTCAAACTCCCCAACGATAACCAGAGCAACAACAATATACGGCAACACACTACCTCTAGAACTGAATCAGAAGACGAGGTTTCAATACCATTTGATAAACTCTTATTAGAAGAAATTGATAGTTTGGTCGAGCAGAATTTCTTAAAAGGAGAGTTGGATGCTAAAATCATTGCCCTTGCCAGTAACTTTAGTCGAGGAACTAAAGATATCTGGAAGCTTTATTACTCTCGCGCCGAGGAATTAGAACAGGCAGAAAATCGTGAAACGACAAAAGAAGAGGTCAACCGACTACTCAAGATTCAAGACTACCAACTTAAACTCAAAAACTACCTTCAACCTACCTTGGCAGAACCTTTAGAGAAGCTAGCATTTTATTTGGGAGTCAATAACGCTACTTTACTGACTAGCTTACTCACAACTTCTGCGTCCCTACTCCCAATTAATACCAAATTAGAGCTAATCAAAGCGACAGGGTTTTACGCCCGTCCGATTCTCTATGCTGGTATTTGTGCGCCTTCTGGTAGTGGAAAATCCCCAGTTCAAAAAGCAGTACTTAAACCTTTATTTGAGTTACAGTCAGAAGAAGACCGTCGCTACAATCTTGAACTTGAAGATTACAAACAACAACTACAAGAATACAAACGTCACAAAAAAAATCCCGAAGTCGAAGAACCAGAACCACCTCGACCACCACGGGAATATTTTGTTACTGATGCTACTAGTGAAGCGATCGCCAACATCCAGAACAACCAACCTAATAACGGATTCTTAGGCTACTTTGACGAACTCAAACAATTAATCGGACAATCCAACTCTTATCGAGGGGGTAAGGGTGCAGATATTGAGAAACTCCTATCTGGACGTGACGGTTCAGGATTTAAGGTCAATCGAGCTTCAGGAAAAAGAATTAGTTGCCCACGCTCTGGCTATTCTATTTTAGGTGGAATCCAACCTGATGTATTGCGGAAACAGATGGGAGATTTTTCCGACGGCAACGGGTTTTGGGCTAGATTTATCTGGGTGAAACAGCCCATACAGCGCAAACCTTTTCCCGACGACGAGACTAATATAGTTGACACTACCCTACTGCGCTCAGTATACGAGTTCTTAGGAACGATAGATAATACCTTTGTTCTCAGTCAAGGAGCAAAAGAAAAGTATAAAGAATGGTATAACTTCGTTGAAGATCAGAAATTAGAGGAAGTCAAACCAGCCCTCCAAGCGGTATGGAGTAAATCTCAAAGATTAGTAGGAGAGTTGGCTTTGGTGATTCACTGTTTAACCTACGCAGTTCATCAGCAGCAACCACCCCAAGAAGTTGAACCTGAAATTTTAAGCGCAGCTATTTCTCTAGCTAAATTTTATTTGGGACAAATTAAGCTAATTCACGCTGATGGAGAATCAGAAGATAATAGCCAACCAAATACCTACACCAAACTAATTGAGCTTTCTAAGCGAAAAGGTTGGATAACTGCCAGAGACGTAAAAGCTGGTATCCGCAATTATAGGAAGAAAACAGCGAATCAAGCACGCTCTCTATTTAGAGAGATGGAGGCATTAGGATACGGAATTACTCAAGGAACGGGTAACAAATTGAAGTGGAATTATCAAACTGTTGATCGAGTTGATATTGCTGACAATTCTGCTGACACAGCATCAACAGTTAAAAAAAGCTCGACAACTCCTGTTGATTCATTGTCTAATCAGAATGTTAATAAAAAGAGGTTGACAACGGCTGACAGCAAAAAAAGCTCGGCAATTACTACTAATCAAAGTTCACAGCCCAAAACTGTTGATACTGTTGACCGCTCGACCCAGCTTGAATGCACTCAATCTGGAACGCGAGCGGAGTCCTTCCGTCACGAAAATTTAGTACCGCCAACAGAAAAGTCCTCATCATACCACGAACATATCAAGCACTTGGACAAAGCCCAAGTATCTTGTCCTTCCCCTCAAACTGTTGATAAAAAAATGAATACCTCTGTTCATAAAATGTCAACAGACGATCCTTCAAGCTCATACAATGTAAAAGATAAAGTCGATCAAAAGTCTGCCAGCAGTTTGTCAACAGAAAACCCAGAACCTCAGTTAAATCAAGCTGTTGACAGTTCGTCAACAAGTTCATCAACACCGCCAACTTTGTCAACGTTTAATTCGTCCGACAATATTGCTCCTACAGATGTATCTGGATTAAAGAAAACCCGTAAAGAGGTTTAGTGTTGTCGCAGTTTTTCTGGACTGACATTTGCGCTCATTTCGAGAAAAATTGTGCTCGATTCAGCCAAGAGACTTATTATTTTGCGGTTGTACTTGGGTATTAACGGAGGTGTCAGGATAGTCTGTTTTCCCGACTGGTGACAACATCGATAGAGCCGAAACTGCTCCCCTGACTTGTTCGGGCTTGACCTCTAGGTATTTTTGTAGTTCCTCTAAGCTCCGATGTCCACTGATTTCTTGTATTATCCGCAGGGGAATTCCTTCGTTACTCATTAATGTTAAAGCAGTTCTTCTAAAGCTGTGGGTACTTACTCCTTGAACTCCTACTTTATTGCAAGCCCGTCGTAAAATTCTACTCGCTGAATCACAATGAAGATGTCCTGTGCTTCCTGTACCTGGAAAGAAAAACCAGCCACGGGGAGATGGGTAATAGTTAAGCAGCATCATCCGCAGGTCTTCAATCACGGGGATACAGCGCGTAGCCAGTTTTCCTTTGGTAGTGCTTTTTCTAAAAATGATTTCTGGTCTGACTATTCCTTTTTGGTAGTAAACATCAGTAGTTCGTAAGCTCACGCATTCGTTGATCCGACAAGCGGTGTATAGGCAGATGGCGAAAATGGCTCTGTCGCGCTCGTTGGTCAGCCCCTCAGAAAAAATGAGGCTAATTTCAGCTTGGGTAAGTATTTTTGCTTGTCCATGCCGATCTACTTTCATAACGAAATTAATTAATAAATTAAAGTAGATTGCCTATCGTGACACC
>JAAUXX010003547.1_pt1 | contig 31352 bp, 26 predicted proteins | sample 7278111 | NCBI WGS metagenome assembly JAAUXX01 (sample SAMN14350116, study PRJNA611818) | marine sediment metagenome | isolation source: surface marine sediment (1.8m) | place: French Polynesia: Moorea | collected 2018-08
CCGGCTCCTTCGAACGAACGGGCAACCGCCGCGACCTGACGACCCCGCCGCATGCGGCGACCGTCCTCGACAAGCTCGTCGCAAACGGCGGTGACGTGATCTCGATCGGGAAGATTGCCGACATCTATGCGCATCAGGGCATCACGCAAAAGATCAAGGCGACGGGCAACGCCGCACTGTTCGACGCGACGCTCGCGGCGCTCGACGATGCGCCCGACAACAGTATCGTGTTCACGAACTTCGTCGACTTCGACATGCTGTACGGTCATCGACGGGACGTCGATGGCTACGCGGCCGCGCTCGAGTACTTCGACAGCCGGCTCCCGGAGCTCGAAGCCAAAATGCAGGACGGCGATGTGTTGATTATGACGGCCGACCACGGCTGCGACCCGACCTGGGCGGGCACGGACCACACGCGCGAACACATTCCGGTCATTGCGGCCGGTAAGCCGATCAAGGCAGGTCCGTTGGGCAAGCGCGAGACCTTCGCCGACATTGGCCAGAGCCTCGCGAGTTACTTCGATCTCGAACCGATGGACTACGGCAAGAGCTTCATCTAGAGCCGGCGGGCGCCTGGAGGTCGACGGCATACAGCCGAACGTCCTTCAGCACGCCGGGTTCGAGGTTCGGGAACTCGGCGCAGGCCCTGGCGATGCCGTCGTCCCTGAACCCCGCCTTCTCGAGGACATGCGCAGACGGGCGATGATCGGGGTGAACGCCTGCATAGAGCCGCTTGACGCCATGCTCGGCGGCGAGCCGCTTCATCGCCAGCACGCACTCGCTTGCGTAGCCCAGGCCCCAGGCGTCGAATGCGAACACGTAACCCGTCGAAGCGCGGCTCGAGGACTCGAACGCGAGCCCCGTGCTGCCGATGAGTTCGCTGCCGCTAAAGACAAGGTAGGGGCCCGCGGGCCATTCGGCCCATTCCGCATCCGAGAAGTTCAGGAACAAGCGCGTGTCGTCGACCGACTTGTGTATCGGCCAGGCGAGATACTTACCGACGCGAGCGTCGCCAGCGTAGCGCGCGAATATCTCCTCGGCGTCACCGGCTCGTGGCCGTCTGAGCGTCAAACGCTCGGTCTCGAATACCTCGGGCGCTTTCACGCCTCTCGCCAGTCGTCCGGTACGCAGACGGCGATCGTCTCGCCCTCGGCCGTGACCTCGCCGTTCGCACTGACGGTCGTGCTGACAACGGCCTTGCGATCGGTGCTTTCGACGATGTGGGCTTTCAGCTCGATCGGAACACCCATGGGCGTAGGTTTCTTGTAGTTCACCGTGAGCCGGCCCGTCACGCACCAGAGTGGCGGCGCCTCGCCAACGCCGCGACCTGCCTTGTTGTAGAAGTGTGCCAGCGCCGTGCCGACCGAGTGGCAGTCGATCAGGCTCGCGATGAGTCCGCCGTATACGACGTCGGGCGGTCCGGCGCAGTGCTCGGGTTTCGGCGTGAACGTGCAAATCGATTCCTCACCGTCCCAGTGGCTCTTGATCTGGTGCCCGAGCGGATTTTCCTTGCCGCAGCCGAAGCAGTGATTACCGTCGAGCTGGTCCTGAATAATCGTGTCGCCTGCCGTCATCAATCGTATTTCCGGGTCGGTGTGAATCGCCCGGCCGCATACGCGGCGGCCGGTATACCGATGACGGCGACGACCGAGAACCAGAGTGGATGCGGAATCATGACCAGGTTGACGATCGTGAGGACGAGCACGAGTCCGCCAATGACGATCGCGAAGCCCATGCCGCCGCCCCCCGCGATCCAGCCGCCGGCGAATACGCCGGCCGCCGTGCCGAGGAGATAGGACAGGAGCACCGGAAGGAACGCGCCGAACGGCAGCGCGGCCACGTACTCGGCGAAGGCCTCGGCGTCGGTCGGGTCCAGCTCTGCCGGCGTCGGAAAAATCATGTGCCCGACCGACTGGACGAGCGCTATGACTGAAAACGCGGCAACGAAACCGACTATGCCGCCGAGAAGCTTCCTGAACATGCTCGCTCCGTTTTTTATTGGTTGCGGCGCTCGAGCTCCGCGTTGATTTGCGCGGCGAGCGCGTTGGCTTCTTCGCGAACGCGCGCCGTATCGATCGTCAGGAACTCGCGCTCCCGGACGAGCACCTGGCCGTCGACGACGACCGACGCAACGTCCTGCTCGTCGGTGACGTACACGAGGTGCGAGACGACGTTGAACGTCGGCACGTGATGGACATCGTCGAATGCTACCTGGATCAGGTCGGCGCGCTTGCCTGGTTCGAGCGAACCGATTTGGTCCCCAAGCCCGATCGCTTCGGCTCCGCCGCTCGTCGCCATCCGCAGCACGGCCTCGGCCGGCAACGCCGTTGGGTCCATGCGGTCGACTTTCTGCAGGAAAGCCGCCAGCCGCATTTCTTCCCACAGGTCGAGGTCGTTGTTACTCGCGGCCCCGTCGGTACCGAGGCCCATCCGCACGCCGGCGGCGAGCATCTTGGTGACGGGCGATATGCCCGAGGCGATTTTCATGTTGGACGTCGGGTTATGAATGACGCCGACTTCCCGGTCGACGAGAATCGGGATCTCCGAATCGGTCGGCCAGACGACGTGTGCGGCAATCGTCGGCCCGTCGAAGAATCCTATCTCCTCCATCATTTCGATGCTGGTTTTGCCGTAGGTGTCCTTCGAGTACTGGAGTTCGAACGGCGATTCGGAGAGATGGATGCTGATCGGGGCGCCGAGATCGAGCGCGGCTTCGCGGGTAGCTTTCAGCTGCTCGGCGTTGAGCGTGTAGTTCGCGTGCGGTCCGAAGATCGGCGTAATTCGCGAGTTGCGGCCCTTCCAGCGCTCAACGAAGCCGAGGCCTTTCGCAAGGCCGTCTTCGGCGCTCTCGGCATCGGGGCTTCGCTGATCGATGACGGTCGTCGATACGAGTGCGCGCATACCGCAGGACTCGACGACCTCGGCGATCGTATCGGGGTAGTAGTACATATCGACGAAGGTCGTCGTTCCGCCGCGCAGCATCTCCCAGCACGCGAGCTCGGTACCGATTCGAACGAAGTCAGGATCGACGAAGGCAACCTCGGCCGGAAAGATGTAGTTCTGGAGCCAGTCCATGAGCGCGAGATCGTCGGCGACGCCACGCAAGAGCGTCATGGCGGCGTGGGAATGACCGTTGACGAGCCCTGGCATGACGATGCGCCCGGCGCCGGCCAGCGTCGATTCGGCCCGGTAGGCCGCGTCGATTTCTTCGGCGGTGCCGAGCGCGAGAATTACGCCGTCGTCGACGGCGACGGCGCCGTTTTCGATGATGCGCATGTCGGCGTCCATCGTGACGAGCGTCTCGCCGTAAACGATGAGATCGATAAGACTTTCCTGGCTGTCGGAGGCGCTGCAGGCGAGGAGCAGAGCGGTGAGCAGCAGGACGGAGGGTGTATTCCTGAGCATTGTGAGGTGTCCGATTTTCGCGCCGATTGTAGCACCGGCGGGGCCGAACGCCCGCCGATAAAAAAGGCCGGTCTTGCGACCGGCCTTCGCGTTTCGCCCTTTACAAAGCGTGTGGCTAGAAGTTCTTGAGAAACCGCACGCCAAACTCGCTCGGGTCGTTCGACAGGATCCTGAGCACATAGTCGCCCGTGTTCAGACGCGCGTTGTCGTAGCGCTCGTCCGTTGCGTTGCGTGCGTAGATGCCGGCGGTCCAGTCACCGTCGGGCGACGTATAGGACAGGTCAGCATTGATCAGCGAACGGCTGTCGATGAACGTGAAGCGACCCGGATCCGAACTCGGCTCGCCGAACATCTCGTCGCGGTACGAGAAGTCGGCACGGAAGGTGACGGTGCCGCCGGTCTCGACCGGGAAGCGGAACTCGGGGCTGATCGAGAACGTCAGCTCGGGCGTCAACGGTGCAACGGGCTTGACGCCGTCCTGTTCGTCGACGTCCACGTCGATGTAACCGAGCGAGGCGTGCAGCAGGATGTCGTCCGTGAAGTAGGCCGTGCTTTCCCACTCGAAGCCGATCGAGGTCTGGTCGACGATCACGTTCGTTGTCGAGAAACCGCCGCCGATCGTCGTGCTGACCTGGTAGGGCAGGTCACTGTAGTTGGTCAGGAAGACGGCGGCGCTCATCGACAGGCGCTCCATTGGCTGGCCCTTGAGGCCGACTTCGTAGTTGACGGCCGTGATGTTGTCGCCGGCAACGAAGCAGTTCGGGTCGCCGAACAGGCAGAACGGGTGTGCCGGGAACTGACCGGACTGGTAGCCACTCTGGATATTGCCGTACACGTTCATGCCGTTGTCGAACGTGTAGTTGACCGAGAGCGCGCCGCTCACCTCGTTCCAGCTGCGGCTGCCGGGCGTCACGCCCGTGCCAACGTCGGCCGCCGCGTCTTTTTCGTCCCGGTTGTAGCGCAGGCCGCCCGAGATGCGCAGCTTGTCGCTCACGTTGTAGCCGAGGTTGCCGAAGATAGCCGTCGACGTGACTTCCTGCGTCAGGAAGAAGTTCGACGGGCCGCCGCCATTGAAGGTGTAGCCGATCTGCGTGTTCGTACCGTCTTCGTTGAAGTAGTAGATGCCCGACACGAGATCGAATTGCCCGAATTCGCCGTTGAGCTGGATCTCGAGCGAGGTCTGGTCGGCTTCGCCGGACTCGGGGAACGACAGGAAATCCTCTTCGAAGCTGTCGTCATCGAGGCCCGCCGTGTACTCCGAGGAACGCGAACTGAAGATCGCGCGCGTCGCCCACTGGCTGTTGAGATCCCAGTCCAGCGTGGCCGCGAAGCCTGCGGCCTCGTTCGTCACGCGCGTCTGGCTGGCCTGGCCCGTGTTGTTGTCGAAGGGGTCTCTCGACACGTCGGCGTTCGTGAAGCCCGCGCCAGCCACGGCGCCGTTGGGCACCTCGTCGATGAGGGTCGTGTAGGGCCGCAAGCCCCCTTCGGCGTCGTTGCCGTCGAACACGAGCGTCAGGGTGACGTCGTCATTGGGCTCGAACCTGGCCGCCGCGCGCAAAAAGATGTCGCGCGTTTCGCCGACTTCGATGCCCGCGTTGGGCAGGTTGAGGAACGTGCCGATGCCGCCGCGGCTCATGTAGCCGCCCGACAGCGATACCGCGACCGTGTCGGATACGTCCGCATCGCCATAGAAATTGGCGTTGAGACGCTCGCGCGTGCCGATTTCCGCGCCAATGCGCGCGCCGTCGAGCGAGCCGGGTTCCTTCGTGATGATGTTGATCGCACCGCCAATCGAGTTACGCCCGTAGAGCGTGCCTTGCGGGCCGCGCAGAACCTCGATGCGCTCGATGTTCGTCAGGTTCCAGTTCTGGCCAACCTGCCGGCCGAGGTAAACGCCGTCGACGTAGACGCTGACGCCGGGATCGGTCGTGATCAGGTGATCCTGGAGGCCAATGCCGCGAATGAACGGGTTGGCAGACGATGTGTGCCCGGCCGAGAACTGCGTGATGTTGAGGTTTGGCACGAACTTGCCGACGTCGACAATATCGACGATGCCCTGTTGCTGCAGTTTGTCGCCTTCGAATGCGCTGAGCGCAAACGGCACCTCGTAGATGTTCTGCGCCCGCTTGGTCGCGGTCACGATAACTTCCTCGAAAAACTCCTCGTCCTGAGCCGAGGCTGGAAGGTTCAGCCCGAGCAGCACCGCTACGGCCACGAGTTGGCCGAATCTGGCTTGTTGCTTCATTGTGTCCCCCTTGACAGTATTTCGGCGTTGTTACGGTTGAGTGTTTGGCGCCGTAGCGGAAAGTTATAGAATTTTGCTGTACATGTCATCGGCGTCTGCAATGAATCCACCGACTGAACCACCCGTTTTTGCGGCGCCTCCTGGCGGCGCGTTGACCGAGACGATGCTCGAGGCCTATGCAGAGAACGGTTTCCTCGTACTCGAGGACTTCGTATCGCCGGATGCCTGCGACGCGCTCATGGCCCGCGCGGCCGAGCTCGTCGATGCCTTCGACCCTGCGACCGTCAAAAGCGTGTTCTCGACGACGGAGCAGACCCAGCTCGCCGACGAATACTTTCTCGAGTCCGGCGACAAGATTCGCTTCTTCCTCGAGAAAGACGCGTTCGATGATGGCGGTGAGCTCAGCGCTTCGAAGATCGACTGCCTGAACAAGATGGGTCACGCGATGCACGATCTCGACCCGGTGTTCGATGCGTTCTCGCGAACGCCCGACCTCGCGGAGGTGTCGCGCCGCCTGGGATTCGATGAGCCGGGCATCATCCAGTCGATGTATATCTTCAAGCCACCGCGGATCGGTGGTGAGGTCATCTGTCACCAGGATTCGACCTACATCTATACGGAGCCCGAATCCTGTGTCGGCTTCTGGTTCGCACTCGAAGATGCGACGCTCGAGAACGGCTGCATGCAGTTTATTCCGGGCGAACACACTGGTGCGCTCAGACAGCGCAACCATCGTGTCGCGGACGGCGCGGGGACCGTGACAGAAACCCTGGATCCGACACCCTTCCCTGAAGAGCGGCGCGTCGCGGTGCCGGCGAAGAAAGGTTCGCTGGTCGTGTTCACGGGCCGCACGCCGCATCTGTCCGGACCTAACCATTCGGCGAAGTCGCGTCATGCGTACACGCTGCACGTGATCGACAAGGCCTGCCGGTACCCGGCTGACAACTGGCTGCAGCGCAACGACGACCTTCCGCTCCGGGGCTTCGCCTGATGCTGTTCACGGACATCATTCGTACCAAGCGCGACGGCGGGGCCCTCGATCGCGATCAGATCGACGTGCTCGTCGCCGGGCTTGCCGATTCGAGCATTCCCGCGGAGCAAGTCTCCGCGCTGGCCATGGCGATCTTCCTGAACTCGATGCGCTTCGACGAAACGGCGATGCTCACGAGGGCGATGGCCAGCTCAGGGACCGTCCTGGACTGGTCGGATGCAGGACTCGACGGCCCCGTCGTCGACAAGCATTCGACGGGCGGCGTCGGCGACAAAGCGTCGTTTCTCCTGGCGCCGATCGTCGCTGCCTGCGGTGCCTACGTCCCCATGATTTCGGGGCGCGGCCTTGGCCACACAGGCGGCACGACCGACAAGGTCGAGTCGATCCCGGGCTATGAGTCGATGCCGGATTTCGACCGGTTTCGCGAAACCGTGAAGACTGCAGGCTGTTCGATCATTGGCCAGACGAGCGACCTGGCACCGGCGGACAAACGCTTCTACGCCATTCGAGACGTAACCGGAACGGTGGAGTCGGTGCCGCTCATCACGGCGTCGATCCTCTCGAAGAAGATCGCGGCCGGGCTCGGCAGCCTCGTGATGGACGTCAAGGTCGGCAGCGGTGCCTTCATGGAAACCGAAGCGCGGGCGCGCGAGCTCGCGACGAGCATCATCGAGACGGCGGGGCAGGCGGGATTGCCGACGCACGCGATCCTGACCGACATGAACGAGGTGCTTGGTACCAGCGCTGGCAACGCGCTGGAGATTGCCGAATGCATGCGCTTCCTCGCGAACGACGTGCGCGATACCAGGCTCGACGAGGTTGTGCTCGCACTGTCGGCCGAGATGCTGCTCCTGTCCGGTGTCGAGAGCGATCGCGCCACGGCGAAGGCTCGCTCTGATGCCGCCGTTACGAGTGGGGCGGCGCTGGAAGTCTTCGGGCGCATGGTCAGCAGCATGGGCGGCCCGAACGACTTCGCCGAAAACTACTCAAAGCATCTTCCCGCGGCCCCGGTTACGCGGGCGGTTACGGCGAGCGGCATTGTCCAGGCAATGGACACGCGGGCGATCGGCAATGCGATTATCGAGCTTGGCGGTGGCCGGCGCGAAGTCGGCCAGGCGCTGGATTTGTCGGTTGGCTTCGACGCCGTTGCCGCGGTCGGCGATACGCTCGGTAAGGATCGGCCGCTCGCGATCGTTCACGCAGCGACAGAGGACGATGCTGACCGCGCCGAGGCCGGTTTGCTCGCCGCCGTCTCGATCGGCGACACCGCGCCGGCTGCACGGCCCGTCATTATTGACGTGATGACCGCCTGACGCTCAGGTATGCTGGCGGCGGCCACGGGTCAACGCGAACAACAACAAGGGCCGGGGGAGTATGGCAGGCAAGCTGATAGGACTGGTGGGAATCGCGGTCATTCTCCTGCTCGCGGTCCTTTTTTCCACGAATCGCAAGGCAATCAATCTCCGCGTCGTCGGCGCCGCATTTGCGCTGCAGGTCACGGTCGCGGCCCTCGTTCTCTACCTGCCCGCCGGGCAAGATGCGATCGACTGGCTGAGCAACGGCGTGCTCAACGTCATCGGCTTCTCGAAGGACGGCATCGACATGGTCTTCGGGCCGCTCGGTGACGTCGAGGGCATTGGCTTCAGTTTCGCCGTCAACGTGCTGCCGATCATCATCTTCTTCTCGTCGCTCATGTCGGTGCTGTACCACCTCCGCATCATGGAGTGGGTCGTCAAGCTCTTCGGCGGATTTCTGCATCGCGTGATCGGCACGGGCGCGGTCGAGTCGATGAACGCGGCCGCAAACGTTTTCGTCGGCCAGACCGAGGCGCCGCTCGTCGTCAAACCCTACCTGAGGGGCCTGACCGACGCGCAGATGTTTGCGGTCATGACGTCGGGTCTCGCGTCGGTCGCAGGCACCGTGCTGGCCGCCTACGTATTGCTTGGCGCTGAGCTCAAGTACCTGCTGGCGGCAAGCTTCATGGCAGCGCCGGGTGGCCTGCTGATGGCCAAGATAATCATGCCGGACCCGGTCGGCTCTGCCGTAAAGAAAGAAACGCTCGAGATGGAGCCAAGCACCCATGAGAACGTGATTCTCGCAGCCGCCGTCGGCGCGGGCGACGGGCTCAGACTTGCCGTCAACATTGGCGCCATGCTGATTGCCTTCGTCGCGCTCATTGCGTTGTTCAACGGGATCGTCGGCGGCATCGCCGGCCTCTTCGGCTACACGCTCACGCTCGAAATGATCCTCGGCTGGCTGTTCGCGCCGCTCATGTTCCTGCTCGGAATTCCGTGGGCTGAAGCGCAGGCGGCCGGGGCACTGTTCGGCGAAAAACTGATACTCAACGAGTTCGTCGCCTTCACCCATCTCAACGACTACCTGGCTGGCATGAGCGAGCGCACGCGGGCCATAGCGACGTTCTCGCTCTGCGGCTTCGCAAACCTGTCGTCAATCGCGATTCTGCTCGGCGGCCTTGGTGTCCTCGTGCCCGAGAAGCGCGAGCTGATCGCACGCTTCGGCCTCAGAGCCGTTGCCGCAGGCTCGCTGTCGAACCTCATGAGCGCTGCGCTCGCAGGCCTCTTGCTGGCGGTCTGAAGTGGCTGGTCGCCGCATCATCATCGACTGCGATCCGGGTCAGGACGATGCGGTGGCGTTGTTCCTCGCTTTCGCGTCGCGCGATGAACTCGATATCGCTGGCGTGACGACCGTTGCCGGCAACGTCCCGCTGGAGCTGACAGAGCGCAACGCGCGGATGATGTGCGACATCGCCGGGGTGGACGACATCGGCGTCTACGCCGGCTGCAATCGGCCGATGAAGTACGAGCTCGAGACGGCCGAATACATCCACGGCAAAACCGGCATCGACGGCGTCGACGTCTTCGAGCCAGAGACGCCGCGGAGCGAGGGGCACGCCGTGAGCTTCATTGTCGACACGCTTCTCGAGGCCGAGCCCAATTCATTCACGCTCGTCCCGACCGGGCCGCTGACCAACATCGCAACCGCCATCGATCGCGAACCGGGCGTGCTGGCGGCCATCCGCGAGATCGTGCTGATGGGCGGCGCGATGCGCGAAAGCGGCAATCGTTCACCGTCTGCCGAGTTCAATATACTCGTGGACCCACACGCCGCCGACATCGTGTTTCGTTCGGGAAGGCCAATCGTCGCGATGGGCCTCGACGTTACTCACCAGGTCTTGTCCACTCGCGATCGCGTGCGGCGCATTGCCCGGCTCGACAACCCCGTGGCGGCTGCGACGGCCGGTATGCTCGGGTTCTTTCATCGCTACGATACGAAGAAGTACGGGACCGAGGGCGCGCCGCTTCACGATCCCTGCACGATTGCCTGGCTGCTCGAGCCGGATCTGTTCGAGGGCAAACACTGCAACGTCTCGATCGAAACCGAGTCGGCCCTGACGCGGGGCCACACGGCCGTCGACTTCTGGCACGTAACGAACCGGCCGCTCAATACGCTGTGGATGCACAGCGTGAACGCCGACGGTTTCTACGAGCTCTTGACTGCGCGCCTCGCGCGTTTCGGGTGATGCCATGCTGAGTGTCGTCGTCGTAGGCTCCGTAAATCTCGACCTGTCGGCGCGCGTCGCGCGCTTGCCGGCCCCTGGTGAAACGGTCAGCGGCGCGAGCCTGTCGCGTTTTCCGGGCGGTAAGGGCGCCAACCAGGCCCTGGCAGCGCGGCGTCTTGGCGCACGCGTAACGCTGCATGCTGCCGTCGGCGAGGACATCAACGCCGACGAGGCGCTCGCACTGCTTTCCGATGGCGGTGTGGACCTGGCCTACGTGCAGCGGCTCGAAGATGCGCCGACCGGGATCGCAATGATCGCCGTCACGCCGGCTGGTGAAAACCAGATTATCGTTGCGCCCGGCGCGAACCGTCAGCTCAAGGCGCCGCCGCGCGAACTTCTGGAAGCCGATCTGTTGATCAGCCAGCTCGAGACGCCGGCAGCGGTCATCGCCGATATCGTGCGCACGTTCGAAGGCTTCGTCTGCGTCAATCTTGCACCGGCTCGCGAGGTCGAAGTCAGCGTGCTCCAGCGAGCCGACCTGCTTGTTGTCAATGAGCTCGAGGCCAACTGGTACGGCGCCTCGCTGTCGGCCGCGACGGGCTTCGTGGCGACTACCTACGGGGCGTCAGGCGCCAAGCTCTTGCGCAATGGCGTTGTCGTCGCCGAAGCGAGCCCACCCAGGGTCGAAGCCGTCGACACAACGGGCGCGGGCGATACGTTTACGGCGGCGCTTGCGCTCAAGCTTGCGGCAGGCTGGTCGGCGCCCGATGCGCTGGAATACGCCTGCGCAGCCGGGGCTCTTTCTGCGACACGGCCCGGCGCACAGCCGTCCCTGCCGACGGGCGAAGAGGTCCGGGAATTGCTCGAGGCGGACTGAGGAGTTTCGAGGGCTTAAGCGGTCGGCAGGCGAAACGATGAAGGCAACAGGCTCTGAATCGTGTGCTCGGTCCATTCGCCGGACTCGTCGATCATGAGAATCCGCGTCTCGTCGTCGGCAAACTCGGCGATCCGCTGCCGGCAGCCGCCGCAGGGCGTACACGTAGCGGGCTCGTCGTAACCGCCGACGACGGCGATCGTCACGATTCGGCGTCCTCCCGTCACGACCATTGCCGAGATCGCGCCGGTTTCGGCGCAGGCGCCGAGCGGGTAGGTCTCGTTTTCCACGTTGCAGCCACTGTGAATCCGGCCGTTATCGTCGACGAGCGCACAGCCGACGGAGTAGCCCGAATACTGCCCGTAGGCTCGTTCGCGGGCTCGCTTCGCGGTCTCGATCAGCTTCTTGTCCGTGACGCTCATGGCTCGTTGAGGAGGCGGCGGGAAGGAGCATCAGCTTACACGTCCCTTCGCCCCGGGCAACTGCGGGTCGCGCTACGGTCGCAAAAAAGCAACAGCCTTGGCTGACTGTGAAATGCGCTGACACGCAGGTTCTCTCAATTCGACATGAAACTGTAATCAATTTGCCTTACATTTGCGTTGCTCGGCCGCCACGGATTCGCGGCGGCCGTCACGTCAGACGGCGCCTTGGCGCCGTGCCGCCAGAAAAACAACGAAGACGCCGGCATCCAGAGAGTGAGTTCAGGCCGGCGTCCGTTGGCGGTTGGGTATAAGCAACGACCGGGCCGAAGCCCGTCATATCCTAAAACCAGGGGTTCCAGACCAATGTCCATTACTTTGCTGAAGCGCAGTTTCACTGCCGCTTTCCTTGTGTTTGCGTTTGCGTCCGTGGCGTCGGCGCAGAGCGTCTATTCGCAAGCGCGCGGCTCTGTCACTGATGAATCAGGATCGCCGATCAGAGAAGCGACCGTCGTCATAACGCACGTGCCGTCAGGCTCGCGCAAATCGTCAACGACCGGCGACGCCGGTTCGTTCTTCCAGACCGGCCTCCGCGTCGGCGGCCCGTACACGATTGCTGTCTCTGCCGACGGCTTCCGTGACGCGCTGTACGAAGAAATCTTCCTCCAGCCCGGTGGCCAGGCGCCGTTCGAGATTGCGCTTGCGTCGGTTGGCGACGAAATCGAAGAACTCGTCGTGACGGCAGCGCCGTCGCCGGTCCAGGATCTGAACAACGGCATTGGTTCGTCCTTCACGAGCGACGACATTCTCTCGCAGCCCGCTACCACGCGTGATGTGCTGCGGACGCTCGTTCGTGACCCGTTCGCCCAGTCGGACGGATCCGAGGGCAACCTGTCGGTCGCCGGTATCAATCCGCGCTTCAACGGCCTCGCGATTGACGGTTCGCTGCAGCAGGACGACTTCGGCCTCGGTGACAGCACCTACGCGACGTCGCGATCGCCCGTTAACCTCGATGCGGTCGAGTCGGCCAGTGTTGTCGCCGCCGACTACGACGTTACGACCTCCAACTTCACGGGTGGCCTCGTCAACCTGACGATCAAGTCCGGCACGAACGAGTTTTCGGGTAACGCTTACTACGACTTCGTCAATGATTCGCTGATCGGCGACGAGTTCGACGGCGACCAGGAATTCGATCCGGGCCCCGTCGACAATACGGAATTCGGCTTCACGCTCGGCGGCCCGATCATCCGCGATCGCCTTTTCTTCTTCGTCTCTTACGACGAATACGAAGAAGCACGGACGGTCAACTTCGCTCCGGACGATGAGGCCGACGGCATCGAGCCCGGTTTCTTCGAAGCGCTGCGGCAGTACTACCTCGATACGGCCGGCTATGATCTCGGCACGCGCCCGGACACGGCCAACACGCCTGAAACATCCGAGCGTGTCCTCGCGAAGTTCGACTGGAACATCACCGATGCTCATCGCGCCTCGTTCACCTATCAGGACACACAGGAGCAGAGCACGCGGAACGTCAGCAACAACAACTTCCAGCAGGCCTGGTATGACGCACCGATCGAGCTGAAGGCCTACACGCTGCAGCTCTACAGCGATTGGACCGACGCACTTTCCACGACGCTCCGCGCCAACTTCAAGGACTTCAAGCGTGGCCAGGTCTGCCAGCAAGGCGGCACGGCCGGCCAGGTCGAGTTCGAAAACCTGGATCAGGATGACGTCGTCGGTACGCCGCTCGAAGGCTTCCTGACCGACGATCCGGGCGACATCATCTCGGGTTGTGACCGCTTCCGTCATGCCAACGACTACGCTGACGAACGCCTGCAGATCCAGGCGAAAGCCGACTACTTCGTTGGCCGTCACGTCATCACGGGCGGTATCGAGTACGAAGACTACAGCCTGTTCAACCTGTTCGTTCAGGACTCGCTCGGGCGCTTTCAGTACAACGGTGCTGCCGACATTGCGTCCAATGAACCGAACGTTGCCTACCGCAACGCGACGTCGAACAACGCAAACGATGCGGCAGCGAGCTGGGGCTACGAGAAGATCTCGCTGTTTGCGCAGGATGCTATCCAGCTCACGCCGAACTTCGAACTGACGCTTGGCCTGCGCTACGAGACCTTCCAGCAGTCGGACAGCCCGGTCTTCAGCCAGCAGATTCTCGATACCTACGGTATCCGCAGCGACTCGAACCTCGATGGCAAGGACCTGATCCTGCCGCGGGTCAGCTTCCGCTGGGACATCGACGACCGGTCGACCCTGACGGGTGGCTTTGGCCGCTTCTCGGGCGGCAACCCGCAGGTCTGGATCTCGAACGCCTTCCAGACGCCCGCTGTGTTCGCAAGCGTCCGCGACTTCGCCGGTGCAAACCCGACGCAGATTCCGCAGCAGCTGATCGACGACGTTGCGGCGGGTACGCCGCTGCCGATCGACGTCATCGCCGAGAACTTCGAAATCCCGTCGGACTGGAAGCTCTCGCTGCGCTACGAGCGTGAAATCGGTGACGGCTACATCGCAACCGCCCAGTACCTGTACACCCAGGTCCAGGACGGCTTCCTGTGGCGCAACCGTGCGCAGCTCGACCTGGCGTCGACGCAGCCGACGGGCGTGGCGCCGGACGGCCGGCCGATCTACGCGGACCTGCAGGACCTCGGCATCGACAACCTGACGGAGCTCGGTAACTTCTCCGACGGCCGCAACCACGTTCTGGCTCTCGGCCTCGCGAAGCGCTACAACAACGGCTTCAACTTCAACGTCAGCTACGCATGGCAGGACGTCCAGGCCGTTACCGAAGGCACGTCGTCGCGCGGTATCTCGAACTGGCGCTCCATCCAGGGCATCGATCGCAACAACCCGGCCGCGAATGTTTCGCCATTCCAGGTCGAGCACGCGTTCAAACTCAACCTTGGCTACGAGCGTGACTTCTTCAACACGGGCCGCAGCTTCACGCGCATCGATCTTTTCGCCCAGCGCCTGTCGGGCGATGCGTACTCGCACACGTTCAACGTGAGCAGCGACAATGCCCTGTTCGGCCGCGCGGGTCAGTTCGAAAGCCCGTTTGATTCGGATGCTCTCTACATCCCGGCGGCCAACGGCGATCCGCTCGTCGTCTACGCATCCGGCTTCGACCTGATCAACTTCTCGAACTACGTCGGTGCGCCGCAGGAAGGCTACATCGAGCAGCCGTACGCGCGTCGGGCCAGCTGGAATACGCTGCTCGACCTCAGGATTCAGCAGCAGCTGCCGCTGTTCGGCGATCGCGCAAGCGCTCGTCTCTACATGAACATCGACAACTTCCTCAACCTGCTGAACAGCGATTGGGGCGTGTTCAAGAACGGTCCTGGCTTTAGCTCAAACGGCCAGAACAACATCGTCAGTGCCGATATCGTGCGCGCCTCCGACGTGTCCACGCTCGGCGTCGACGCTGCACCTGCGCTCGAAGGCGATGCGCCGCGTACGGCGTGTATCGCCCCGGGAAGCTGCCTGTATCGCTACAACAGCTTCAGCGACCGCGATATCAACGTCATCGATGCGGAGCGCTCGGTCTACACGATCCGCCTCGGTATTCGTATCGACTTCTAGGATCGACGCCTGAAGGCGAATGAAAGCCCGGCTTCGGCCGGGCTTTTTTTTTGCTTGGCCTGGAATAGAGTCAGCGCTCGTCTTGCGCGTCCAGCGCCGTGGAAATGTCGATCCGGAACAGCGGCGGCTTCTTGCCTTCGACGGTCAGGAACACGGTTCGACCGTCCGCGCCGATCGCCGCCGACTCGGCCTCGCGGATCCTGTCGATCGTGAGCCCGAGGGGCTCGGTGTTTAGCGCGTCGTACCAGCTCTGCCCGGATTCACGCTGGAACAGGTAGATCGCGCGGTAGGTCAGCACGATCGCGAAGCGGCCGTCGCGGGAGAAATCCATGGCCGTCGGCTGCCAGAACCAGTCCTTCGTAATGCCCGCCATCTCCTGGTCGCGCCGCCGTGGCGGCGGCAGGCTGCGCACGTCGCCCAAGAGTTCGGCCGTGATCGTCGCATCCGTCTCGGGTTTCAGCGGCACCGTGTAAAGGCGCGGCGGCAGGTCCCGCTTGCTGAGGATGTAGGCCTTCATCTCGTCCGTGTCGACGGCGAGAGCCTCGGCATCCCGGGCGCCATCGGGATAGACGAATTCGATCTGCCAGTCCACGTCCTCGCGAAGCTTGTTGTCGGGTCCGAGGTCCGGCTCGGCGATCGCGTGAAGTACCAGCGTGTCGTAGCGGCCGTCGTTGTCCCCGATATCGCCGACGAGCAAATAGGGCTCGCCATCGAGTGAGAACGTCGCGAGATCTTCCCAGTCGCGGTTCCTGACCTCGTCGAGCCGAAGCTGCCCGACAATGCCGCCTTTAAGGTCGATGGCGTGAACAATCGCCTTGGCGCCGCCGTCGTTGAGTACCCAGAGGGCGTCGTCGCGGCGGATCGATGCGGCCAGACCGCTGGCCTCGGTCAGCCGATCGTCTTCGAGCTGGCCGGCGAGTTCGATGATCCTGGGAATCGGCCGTGGCTCGTCGCCGTTCGACGGCGAACAGGCAACCAGCGCGGGTAGCAGCAGTGCCGAGAGGAGTTTTCGCATGGGTCATGTGCCCGGTACCGACGCCGGCAACGATAGCAGTCCGGCACGGCAGCGCACAAAAAAGCCTGGCCCTAAGGCCAGGCTCTCCTTGTCAGCACCGTCGATCGAGTCGAGGTCATGCGGCTTCGTTGCCCCCCAGCGCCGCAGAATGCTGACGAAGGTCAAGGCAGCCCGAAGGCTGCCTCACCGTGCGCTTTCCTAGTTCGCGAAATTCCAGCGGAACTCTACGCCCCAGTAGGCAGGTTCGTTGACGAAGGCCGTCAGGTTGAGGAAGTTGAGAGCGCCGTCAACCGTGACTTCGTCAGTGATGTTGCGGCCCACGATGGCGAAGTCCATGCCGTTGTTCATGGCGTAGCCGGCGCGAAGACCACCGAGCGTACGGGCTTCCTGGACGAACTCGACCGAACGGTGCAGGAACAGGTCGGATTCGCCGCGATAGTTCCAGTCCGTGTTGAAGTAGACGTCGCCGTTCGCGAGCGGGTAGGTGTACTCGAGCACGAAGTTGAAGATCCACTCCGGTGTGCGCGGCAGCGAGTTACCGTCGATGAAGACCTCCGTCACCGGTCCGAATGGGCCCATGCGCATGCCGGCGACGGGGTCGAGTCCCGTGCAGGTCGGCGCCGAGCCACACAGGTCGTCGCGCAGTTCGGAGTCGTCGATCTCCGTGTTGTTGTAGCTCAGGTTCGCCGAGACGAAGAGGTTCTCGGTGACGACGAAGTCGAACTCGGTCTCGAAGCCGTAGCCGTTGACCTTGTCGGCGTTGAGGAGCTGGTTGACGTTCGCCACGCCGCCCGTCGCCGTCAGCTGGTGGTCGCTGTTCTGGAAGGCATAAACCGCCGAGTTCCAGCGTGCGCGGCCGTCCAGGAGCGTGCTCTTGAAGCCGACTTCACCCGAGAGGCTGTCTTCGGTCCGGGCCGAGCTCACGAAGCCGAAGCGGCCTAGCGTGACCGGGCCGCGCGAGCCCGTCGCGATGCGGCCGAACCAGGTCCAGTCGTCGTTCTGGTCGAAAGAGACGGCGACGTCCCAGTTGAAGAAGTCATCCGATACGGAAATGGAATCCGGAGCCACGGTGCCGCCCGCGACGGCCGGACCGACCTGCAGGTCTTTCTGGTCGTCCGTCCAGCGGCCGCCGACCGTCAGGGACCACTGGTCGTTCAGGTACCACTCGACCTGGCCGAAGACCGCAACCGATTCGGTCTGCTGCGAGACGAGCGCCGATCCGGTCGGGAAGATAAAGTCCTGGTTGAGAAGGTCAAAGTCCTCGTCGAAGTAGTAGAAGCCGACCTGGTAGAAGTATCCTTCCTTATCGCCGGCGAGGCGGAATTCCTGGGTGATCTGCTCGTGATCGGTCAGTCCGTCGCCGGTCGCCACGTTGAAGAACACCTGGCGACCGAGTTCGCCAATGTCAGCCGGGTCGAAGGAGATCTCGCCGCCGTCAACGTCGGCCGACTGGAAGTTGTCGACCGTGTCGTAGCCCGTGATCGACGTGAACGAATTGCCTTCGCCCCAGGACCACTCGAGGTTCAGTGCCGCACCCACGTGGTCGAGCTCGAGGTCAGCGACCTCGTTGTCGTGTCGCGCGACCTCCTGGTCAAAGCCCGAACGCAGGCCCTCGGAGCCGACCTGGATCGCGTTCGCGTAGAAGACGTTCGGATGGCTGCCTTCCTGGTTGAAGCCGTGCAGCTTGAGCAGTGCGGCGAAGTTTTCGGACGGCGTGAGGTTGAACTGGAGTCTCCAGGCGAGCTCTTCGAACGAGCCGAAGTCGTCGCCGGGCCCGTTGACGATATTGTCGATCCAGTCGCCACGCTCCTGGTACTTGAGTGACACGCGCGTCGAGAGTGTTTCCGACGTCGGCAGCGATGCGCCACCCTCGAGATTGATCGTGTCGCGAACACCGTAGCCCGCGCGGACATACCCATCCACGTCGCGGCCGGGCTTGACCGAATCGATCTTGATCGCGCCGGCATTCGTGTTCCGGCCGAACAGCGAGCCCTGCGGTCCGCGCAGCACCTCGACGCGCTCAATGTCGAACAGCGGCAGGCTGCGGAGCACGTTGTTCTCTAGCGCGATCTCGTCGAACACCATGGCGACCGGCTGGTTGGCATTGACGTCGAAGTCGATGTTGCCGAGACCGCGCAGGTAGAAGCGCGGCTGCGTCCGGCCGTTCGAGGTCTCAATGTTGAGGCCCGGCACACGCGCGGCGAGCGCGCGAATATCGAGACCGCCGTTCACGTAGTCATTGACGGCGTCGCCGGTGATCGCGCTGACGGACAGCGGCACGTCCTCGAGGCTCTGTTCGCGTTTCTGCGCCGTGACGGTGATTTCCTCGAGCACTTCGATCTGGGCCAGCGCGGGTGTCGCGGCCAGGGTCAGGGCGAGGGCCGCCAGGCCAGTGCCGGCGATTCGCCGACCGAGCAGGGAGTCAGTTGTTGGGTTCGGGCCACACATGGTATGTCTCCTCCTGATAGGTGCGCTGAGTATACGCCGACGTTTTGGGTTTTGTGGAGCCGTTGAACTCAATGTCCGATTGCACTGTTGTGGTACATAAACGACGTTTTGGGCGGTCGGCAATCTGTTCGTAACAGTCACGACCGACGACTGCTCCCCAAACGCGGCGTTTAGCGGTATCGTTCGCGACCCGCCTCGACATAATCAATCAAAAGCTATGGCCACCAAACACATGAACGCGGCGCCCGGGGACTTCGCCGAAACGGTCCTGATGCCCGGCGATCCCCTGCGCGCGCAGTACATTGCCGACAACTGGTTCGAGAATCCGCGCCGCGTCACGGACGTGCGCAACATGTGGGGGTTCACGGGCAGCTACAAGGGCACGCCGATCTCGGTCATGGCGCACGGCATGGGGATTCCGTCCGCGTCGATCTACACGAGCGAGCTGATCGAGTCCTACGGCGTTACTCGCGTCATGCGCGTCGGCAGCTGCGGCACCTCGCACCCCGACGTCAAGCTGCGCGACCTGATCATTGCCCAGGGCGCGTCGACCGATTCCGGCGTCAATCGCATGCGCTTCGGCGGCTACGATCTCGCGGCGCTGGCGACGTTCTCGCTCGTCAGGAAGGCTGTCGATGTTGCACAAGCACAGGGCGTTCGTTACCACGTGGGCAATATCTTCTCGGCCGACCTGTTTTATACGCCCGACCCCGACATGTTTGAGACGATGGCGAAGTACAATGTCTACGGCATCGAGATGGAGGCCGCCGGGATCTTCCCGATCGCGGCCGAGCATGGCGTCGAGGCGCTCGCGATCTGCACCGTGAGCGACGACATTCCGAGCGGCGCCGCCCTGACGTCCGACGAGCGCGCGACGACGTTTGACGAGATGATCAACGTCGCGCTCGAAACGGCGGTCGCCTGAGCGAGTAGAGCGAATGAGCGTAACTGCAATCCGGACCGGGAGCGATTTTCCTGACCTCCGCCACGTACCCGCCGTCGACGAAGTTGGGGTCAATGAACGCGTGGCGCGTTTCCAGTCGCGGAGTATCAAGAAGGCGTCGAAAGTCGAGGCGCTGAAGCTCGCGCTGTCGATGATCGACCTGACGACGCTGGAGGGTCAGGATACACCCGGTAAAGTCCGCCAGCTCTGCCAGAAGGCGATGCACCTGCATACGGCGATGCCCGAGTTGCCGCACGTGGCCGCCGTGTGCGTCTATCCGAGCATGGTCGGCGTGGCGCGAGACGCGCTCGAGGGCACCGATATCAACATTGCGTCCGTCGCGACGGCGTTTCCGAGCGGAATGTCATCGCTCGACATCAAGCTCGACGACACGCGCATGGCCGTCGATGCGGGTGCAAACGAGATCGACATGGTTATTTCACGCGGCCGGTTTCTCGCGGGCGACTACCGTTACGTCTTTGACGAGATCGCCGCGGTCAAGGAGGCCTGTGGCGATGCGCACCTCAAGGTCATACTCGAAACGGGCGAGCTCGGGACGCTCGACCGCGTTCGTAAGGCCAGCGTCCTCGCGATGCATGCCGGGGCCGACTTCATCAAGACGTCGACGGGCAAGATTCAACCCGCCGCTACGATGCAGGTCACGCTCGTCATGCTGCAGGCCATCCGCGATCATTACCGCGAGACGGGCCGGATGGTCGGGATGAAGCCGGCCGGAGGTATTTCCACGGCCAAGCTCGCTTTGCATTACCTCGTGATGCTCAAGGAAACGCTCGGCAACGCCTGGATGACGCCCGAGTGGTTCCGCTTCGGTGCGAGTTCCCTGGCGAACGACGTACTCATGCAACTGCAGAAACAGGCGACTGGTGTGTACCAGTCAGCCGACTATTTCTCGAAGGACTGATGGCGCGCGACGCGCCGGGACCCGATATGGCGACTCCAGAAAATACGCTCGCGTTCGACGGTGGCTGGGAATACGACCCGGCGCCGGAGAGTACCGATCACATCAAGATTGCACCCCGATACGGCCTGTTCATCGGCGGCGATTTCGTCAAGCCGAGCACGGGACGCTACTTCGATACGATCAACCCGGCGAACGAGGAAAAGCTCGCCCGCGTAGCCCTTGCAGGCAGCGAGGACGTCGACAAGGCCGTCAAGGCGGCGCGCAAGGCCTATGCCGGGCCCTGGTCGCGGATGAAGGCGGCCGAGCGCGGCAAGTACATTTATCGCATCGCGCGCATCATGCAGGAGCGCGCGCGCGAGTTCGCAGCCATCGAATCGCTCGACGGCGGAAAACCCATACGCGAGTCGAGAGACGTCGACGTGCCGCTCGCGGCGGCGCACTTTTTCTACTATGCGGGCTGGGCCGACAAACTCGAGTACGCATTTCCAGGGCGGACCGCCAGGCCGCTTGGCGTAGCCGGGCAGGTAATCCCCTGGAACTTCCCGCTGCTCATGGCAGCCTGGAAGATCGCGCCCGCGCTCGCCTGTGGCAACACGGTCGTGCTGAAGCCCGCCGAGACGACGCCGCTGACGGCCATGAAACTGGCCGAGGTCATCGCCGATGCCGGGCTGCCCGAGGGTGTCGTCAACATCGTGACGGGCGCCGGGGCGACGGGAGCGGCAATCGTCGAGCATCCGGGCGTCAACAAAATCGCTTTTACGGGGTCGACTGCCGTCGGCAAGCTCATACAGAAAACGCTTGCGGGTACGAACAAGTCGTACACCCTCGAGCTCGGCGGCAAGGCGGCCAACATCATCTTTGCCGATGCCGCGATCGACCAGGCTGTCGAAGGGATCGTCAACGGAATATTCTTCAACCAGGGCCACGTCTGCTGTGCGGGCTCGCGCCTGTTCGTCCAGGAGTCCGTCGCCGACGAGGTCGTCGAGAAGCTCAAGGATCGAATGGAGACGCTGATCGTTGGCGATCCGCTCGACAAGAATACCGACATCGGCGCAATCAACTCGAAGATGCAGCTCGATAAAATCGAGGAGTATCTCGAGGTGGGGCAGGCGGAAGGCGGTACGCTGCACCAGTCGGGCTGCCGCGTTCCCAAGCAGGGTTACTGGTGCCGGCCGTCTATCTTCACGGGCGTATCGCAGTCGAGCCGCGTCGTGCAGGAAGAGATCTTCGGTCCGGTGCTGGCGATCCAGACGTTCCGGACCTTCGACGAAGCGCTGACGAAAGCGAACAACACGCCGTACGGCCTCTCCGGGGGTGTATGGACCGACAAGGGTGCGAAGATCTTCCGCATGACGCAGGGCGTGCGAGCGGGTGTCGTCTGGGCGAATACCTTCAACAAATTCGACCCGACGGCGCCGTTTGGCGGATACAAAGAAAGCGGCATGGGACGCGAGGGAGGCCTCCACGGTCTCGACGCGTATCTCAAGCTCGGAGCGTGACGATGGCCACAGCACAGGATCGAATCCCGGTCGCCAAGACCTACAAGATTTACATCGATGGCAAGTTTCCCCGGACCGAGTCCGGGCGCTATTTCACTTTCGAGGACAAGCGCGGCAAAGTGATCGCGAATGTTTGCCGGTCGAGCCGGAAGGACTTTCGCAACGCGGTCGTCGCGGCGCGCAAAGCGCAGGGTGGCTGGAGCAAGGCGAGTGCGTACCTGCGCGGCCAGATCGTCTACCGTATTGCCGAGATGCTGGAGGGCAGGCGCGAACAATTTGTCGCCGAGCTCAGCCTCGAGGGCAGAACGGCGCGGCAGGCCGAGCGTGAGGTCGATGCGGCAATCGATCGGCTCATCTATTTCGCGGGCTGGTCAGACAAGTATCAGCAGGTCTTTAGTGCCGTGAATCCCGTCAGCTCCTCGCACTTCAATTTCTCCGTGCTCGAAGCTACCGGCGTGGTCGCAATGATCGCGCCCGAAGAGCCGGGCCTGCTCGGTCTCGTCTCGAACCTCGCGCCTGCGATCGTGGGTGGCAACACGGTCGTCCTGCTCGCATCGGAGTCGGCGCCGCTATCAGCCATCAGTTTCGCCGAGGTACTGCACGCTTCCGACGTGCCGGCCGGCGTCGTCAATATCCTGACAGGCTTCGGTGACGAACTGGCCGAGCATTTCGCGTCGCACATGGACGTCAACGCAATCGTCTGCTGCGAGGGCGGCCGGAAGCGCAGGCGGCAGGTTCAGACGCTCGCAGCCGACAACCTGAAACGCGTGATCTGGCGTGCCGGTACGGACTGGTCCGGCGACGGCAATCCTTACCTGATCCGCGATACCCAGGAAGTCAAAACGACCTGGCATCCTATCGGCGTTTAAACGATCCGCCCGTGATCGGGCGCGCGGTGCTCAGGCGGAACGCTCGAGAATGCCGGGTTCGACCCGCGCCCCTACTCGCTGAATCACCTCGGTTGCGCATAGCGTCCCGAGCCGCGCACACTCCTTGAGCGATTCGCCGCGCGTGAGCCCGAACAGGAAGCCCGCGCAGTAGGCGTCGCCCGCGCCCGTCGTGTCGACGACGTCTTCGACTGTCGTCGCCGGGTAAACCACCTTCTCGCCGCCGCGCACGATGACCGAGCCCTTCGCCGAGCGCGTCATGACGAACAGGTTCGACATGCCATCGAGGGCCTCGAGAGACGCTTCGAACGTGTCGACCTCAAAAAGCGCATTCACCTCGTCCTCGTCGGCGACGACGATGTCGACGGCATCGTCGACGGCGCTCCTGAAAGCGTCTCGATGGCGCTCGACGCAGAACGAATCGGACAGCGACAGCGCGACCTGGCTGCCCTTCGCTTTGGCAAGTTGCATGGCCTTGTCCGCGAGAGCAGGGCCCTCGGCGATGTCGTAGATGTAGCCTTCGATGAGAACGACGCTCGGCGCACCGACCGTGGTGTCGTCAATATCGGCCGTGCCGAGCTCGGTGCAGGCGCCAAGGTAGGTCTGCATCGTTCGCTGCCCGTCGTCCTCAATGAGGATATGACTGCGCGCCGTCGGAGCGCCGTCGGGTGCCTTGGGCAGCCGCACGTCGACACCGAGCGAGCGCATGTCGTGATTGAAGATCTCGCCGAGCTGGTCGTCGCGAACCTTGCCGATATAGGCGGCGCTGCCACCGAGAATCGCAAAGCCGGCCACCGAGTTGGCGACAGAGCCGCCGGACATTTCCGTTGCCGGGCCCATCATGTCGTAGATCTCGTGAGCACGTTGTTCGTCGATCAGTGTCATCGATCCACGGACTGCGCCGATCTTCTCGAGGAAGTCGCCGTCGATGTGTGCGAGGACGTCGACGATCGCGTTGCTGACCCCCAAGAGCTGTGCATCCTGTGCCATGCTGCTATCCGCTGTTTGAAAACGGCGCCAAGCCTAGCATTTCTGTGGAGAAAAGCCCGCGGTAGCGGTATCTTTCTCTCGTAGTCGGCATTTCGGGCTCGATGCGAAGAAGAACCGGCAGCACCAGGGGAGAATATTGAGACGGTCGGGCGCACTTTTCATACCACTGACGCTGATCGTCCTGTACTACGGTTTCTGGATAGGCCTCACGTACGTCCTGATCGACCAGTTTCCACTGTTCGAAGAGTACTTCCCGATCGGCGGCGTCAATGAGCTCGCGGTATCCAACTACGATACGTTTGAGCCGATCTACTCGAGCGTGCAGCGAACGATCCTGTCGCCGACGGGCCCATTGCGTCTCCTGCTCGCGACGATCGGCGCGATTATCATTACGGTTCCGATCACCTGGGCCTACTTCATTACGAGCCGCACGCGCAAACTCAACCAGTCTTTTCTGCAGGCTATGATGCTGCTGCCCGTCGTCGTGACCGGCATATCAATGATCGTCGTGAACAGTATTGCGCTGGCGTTCAGCCTCGCCGGCATCGTTGCGGCCGTTCGTTTCCGCTTTGCACTCGAGCAACCTTCCGATGCGTTGTACATCTTCGTCGCGATTGCGATCGGCCTCGGATCGGGCATCGGAGCATTGGCCATCGCGACCGTCATTTCATTCATCTACGTCGTGACGACGCTTGTAATCTGGCGCCTCGAGTACGGCAAAAACATGTCGGGCACGTTTCTTACGATGCTCACGCGCCGCGACGGTGGCGAAGACGAGTACTAGGCACGGATGTACTGGACGGTGATCGATGCAGCAGCATGAGCGACTGACGATACTCGTCGTCCACGGTCGCGATCACAAACCCGCTGCCGATGCATATGCGGACATAACGTTCGATGCGATTCGTGCCGGTCTGAAGCGCGACTATCCCGAACGCGTCGCTGCGTTCGACGTCATCGACTGCCAGCTTGCGTACTACGGTGATCTGACTAACGATCTGCTTGAACGGTTCGGCTCCACCTACGACGAGGCTCTCGATATCGGCGACCGCCGCAACGCACTCGCGATGCTCAAGGAAATCTCGGCGCGTAAGCGATTCGGTATTCGTGACTACGATCGCGTAGCCGGCAAAACGGCACTGAAGGAGTTCCTGGTCGACATTGCGGCGCCGTTGGGAGGTCTCTTCGGTTTCGGCATGTTTTTTCTGCGCCGGATCTCGCGCGACTTCGCCGAGTACCTGGCGGGATCGACGGCCTATTCGGAGGCTGCCCGGGATCGTATTCGCGAGAAGCTCGCGGCGATACTCAGTCGTGGTGACCGCCTCATGCTGATAGCGCATGGCACGGGCTCGGTCATTGCGTGGGATGTGCTGTGGGAACTATCGCACGAGGCCGAGTATCAGGACGCTTTCAGAGACCGAAAGGTCGAGCAATTCATCACGATGGGCTCACCGTTGTCCGGAATCAACGTGCAGAAGCGACTTCGTGGCGCGAAACACCACGACGAAAAACGCTACCCCGGGAATATCATCAGCTGGCAAAACATTGCGGCCGAGGACGACTACATGTCACACGACAAGTCGGTCGCCGATGACTACAAACGCATGCTGTCCTCTCGCGTCGTCAGCCAGGTCAACGACTTCCGGATTTTCAATCTCGCGGTCCGTTACGGCAAATCGAATCCGCACAGCTCGGTCGGCTACTTCATTCACCCGCGCCTGTCGAAGATCGTTGCCGACTGGATAGGCGGCGACAGCGACGACTAGCCAATACAATCGCGGATGACTTTACGCTGAAGCTTATCCGGATCGTTGACGATGTCGTAGAAGCCCTCGACGAAGCGCAGGGTCTCGTTCTTCTCACGCTCGTTCAGGTAGGCATTGTCGGCGATCAGCGCTTCGATCGCGGTACGCTTCTCGTTGAACAAGGCGACCGTATCGGGCACGTACCGGTTGTTCACACAGCGGCCACGGTACTTGCGCTCCTTGACGCTTCTGAGTTTGAAGCGGGGATTCGGCGTTGCATAGGGTGCGTCGACGAAGCCTGACATATCGAAGTCATAGGGCACAGGCAGGATCGGTGCGCCGTCCCGGCCCATGAGTACGGCATTGTGGCAGCACGTGTCACCGGGCGGCCCTGCGATCGGGGAAAAGTCCGTGTTGGCGATAAACAGCTGAAACAGCGACGCAAGGTTGGTGTACGTCGCGTCGAGTTCCCGGACGCTCGTCCTCTCGATCTCCAGCGGCTGGCGATCAATGCGTTTTCCGAGTCGTTCTTTGTGCTCAATGATGAAGCCGTAGTGCGTTTCGGCCCGGTCGCCCTTGTCGGTATCCACCCAGGTAACTTCGAGCAGACGGACACGAAAACTCTCGTCCGTGAGCAGGTTCAGCACCCGGTAGGCCAGGTACTCCCTGTGCACGGCGGCAAGGTACGAGCGGCTGTCCCGGCAGTGCGCTACGAGCTTCACCTTGTCCTGCTTGCGGAAAACAGTCTCCTTGACGTCGCCTTTCTTGAAGTTGAGTCGCACGGGTGGAAACGGACAGTTAGACCGCTGTCGCCGGAAGTTGCCGCGGGCGCGCAGCTTGACGGCGGCATCGACGGCCTTGCCATCGGTGTCCGTAAAGCGAAAGCGCGCATCGAGTTCCGTCTCGTCCGACCGTTTGCGAACAAGCTCCGAAATCGGGCCCGTAATCGTGACGGGAATAATCTCGGACGACTGGAACAGAGGATCGGGCGCTTCCTGTGACACAGCCTGTTCGGCGTGGCCGAACAGGAATAAGGCTGTTAGCAGAAGTGCGAAGCGCATGACACCGGGCCTGTTTTTTTGCGCTGAGTCTAGCACAGCGTATCGCCTCTGCCGTTTGCCGGGTGATGCCGTAGCTACTACACTCGGACAATGATTTCGGCCCGCTCGACCTTCGCCCGGAAGCGCTTCCAATCGATTCGGCTTCTTGCTCTCGCCGTTTGTTTCTTTGTTTCAGCCGCAGCCCTCGCGAACGATGCGTGGACCTTCACCGACGTTGGCCGCGTCGTTGCGATCAGCGACATTCACGGTGACTATGACGCGATGGTGCGTACGCTCAGTCAGGCGGGCGTCATCGACAAAGAGGGCGCCTGGACAAGCGGAGATGCTCACCTCGTCATCGTTGGCGACATCCTGGACAGGGCGGGCGACTCGCGGGCGGCAATGGATCATCTCATGCGTCTCGAAGACGAGGCGCTGGCAGCCGGCGGCCGGGTGCACGTGCTATTCGGCAATCATGAAGCCATGAACATGATGGGTGACCTGCGCTACGTACACCCGGGCGAATATGCGTCATTTGCCGATGATGAGACCGCCGAAGAGCGCGAGGGCTGGTTCGCCAGGTACGCCGAGCGGGCGGGAGAGAGCAGCGGGCTTCCGGACTTCCGGGCGCGTTTCGATGAGCGGTTCCCGCCAGGTTACTTTGCCCATCGCCGGGCATTCAGCAACTCAGGGTACTACGGTCAATGGCTTCTCGAGAAGCCGATCATCGTCGTCATTAACGAAGTGGCCTTCGTGCACGCCGGGCTCTCGCCTCGCATTGCAGAGTACGGGCTCGAGGGCGTCAATCGTACGCTGTTCGCCGAGTTCATCGAGTTCATGCGGCTGCATGAGGAGCTGACGGCCGCCGGCGTCCTGTTGCCGACGGACACGCAGCGGGAGTTCGAATCCGTCCTCGCCGAAGCGACCGCCGAACTGCCGCCGGAGGACCCGATAGTCACCAAGGCGGCACGGCTGCTCGAAGTCAATGATTCGGAGCTGCACGCGGTCGATGGCCCAATGTGGTATCGGGGCAATGTGCACTGCAGCCGACTGATCGAAGAAGACCGACTCGTCGCGTCACTCGAAGCGATCGGCGCAACGCGGGTTGTCGTCGGACACACACCAACGCCGACGCGGACGGTTCTCGAGCGATTCGACGGGCGCCTTTTCGAAATCGATACGGGGATGAGTGCCGAGTACTACAAAGGAAAGGGCAATGCACTCATGTTCGACAACGACGGCATGTCTTTCGTCGACGAAAACGGCGCAACCGGCTTGCCCCACGAGCACCCGCGGCGCGTCGGTGTGCGACCGAACGGCATTGCGAGTCGGCAGGCGCTAGAGACGTTTCTTGCCGAGGCGGACGTCCTGCTCGAGCAGGACGACGAGTACGGCCGCCGGGTTGTCACACTGGGGGACAGCAGCCGCAAGGCCGAGGCATTTTTTACCAGGCGCCCGGGCCGCGACTTTCATCCTGACGTCGCGGCCTACCGCCTCGACATGCTGCTCGAGCTCGGCATGGTCCCCGTCGCCGTCGAACGCAAGGTGGGCAGGAGCGAGGGCTCGCTCCTGTACATCGCACCGAAGTCCTGGGACGAACAGAGGCGGGCTGAAGCCGGGCGCGGCGGCTCGGCGACGTGCCCGCTTCCGGATCAATGGGACGCCATGTTCGTCTTCGATGCCCTGATCTACAACGAGGGGCGAAGCCAGAACCGCATCCTGTACTCAACGGATCGCTGGCAACTCATGCTGGTAGGCCATGAATTCGCGTTCGGCACGCGAAAAGGCCGGCCGAAGACGCTCGAGTCCGTGGACCTCGTGATCAGCCCGGCGTGGCGCAAGGCGCTGGAGGAGCTGACCGAGGAACGCATTGCCACCGAGTTCGACGGTGTCCTCGACAAGCGGCGCCAGAAGGCGCTGCTTCAGCGGCGCGACGCCCTGCTCGAAAGCCCGTAACGGCGCGCCTCCGGCGGTATACTGGTCTCCGTAGACTTGCGGGAGACGAGCGGCCATATGGCGGGATTGACGACGCATATCCTCGACACGGCAAGCGGTCAGCCGGCTGCTGGCGTGCACGTCCGCGTTTTCAGCGCGGACGACGACGAGCGCCAGTGCCTCGCGAAGGCCACTACCAACGCGGACGGTCGAACCGACTCGCCGCTGATCGCTGCGGGGGACCTGTCGACCGGCTGTTACGAGCTCGAATTCGACATTGGCGATTACTTCGAGCGCATGACGGGAGACGGACCGGCCTTTCTCGGCACGGTCGTCATTCGCGTCAATCTCGAGGCCGGGCAGCACTATCATGTTCCGCTCCTGGCCTCTCCGTTCGGCTACTCGACTTACCGGGGCTCCTGATGGGTGCCCGGACCACGGTACGCTTTCTGCTCGACGGTGAAACCGTCGAGCTCGACCAGGTCGACCCGACGCGCACGGTCCTCGAGTTTCTGCGTGAGGAACGTGTTCGCGTTGGCACAAAGGAGGGCTGCGGCGAAGGTGACTGTGGTGCGTGCACGGTCGTACTCGCCGAGCTCGATGCGAGTGGTACCGGTATCCGGGTTCGGGCCGTCAATGCCTGCATTCAGTTCGTCGCGACGCTTGACGGCAAGGCGCTCCTGACCGTCGAGAGCCTGTCGCCACCGGGTGGAACGTTGCACCCGGTCCAGCAAGCCATGGTCAATGAGCACGGCTCGCAGTGCGGTTTTTGCACACCCGGTTTCGTAATGTCGCTGTTCGCTCTGTTCAAGACCGAGGCGGCGCCCGGTCGCGTGGCGATCGACGACGCGCTCGCGGGTAACCTCTGCCGTTGCACGGGCTACCGGCCTATCATCGAGGCGGCCAGGCAGATGTACGCGCTGGCAGATGCGGACGGCAGGGACTGGATGACGGCGCCGGCTGGCAACAGCGCCGACGCGAGCGAGCTCGTGGCACAGCTCAAGGCGCTGGCGCACGATGACGACGTCGTCGTTGGCAACGACGGTCGTCGCTTCATTGCGCCCGCGAGCGTCGAGTCGCTCGCCGAAACGCTTGCCCAACATCCGAACGCAACCTTGCTGGCGGGTGGCACGGACGTTGGCCTCTGGGTGACGAAGCAGTATCGCGAACTCGATCCTGTCGTGTACGTGGGACGCGTAAAGGGTTTGGCAGATATATCGTTAAGCGATTCCGCAATAGAGATCGGCGCCGGTGTAACGCTGAGCGACGCCGTACCCGAGCTGCTCGAGCACTATCCGGATCTCGACGAGCTGTTCCTTCGCTGGGCGTCGCCTCCGATCCGCAACGCCGCAACGCTCGGCGGCAATGTCGCGAACGGTTCGCCGATCGGTGACTCGATGCCGGCGCTCATGGCAGCCGGCGCTGAACTCGATCTTCGGAGCGTCGACGGTACGCGAACTGTTCCGCTCGAGGACTTTTACATCGACTACCAGGTCAAGGACCTCAAGGCTGGTGAGTTCGTCGAGCGCATCCGCGTGCCGCTGCCGGGCGACGCAAGCGTGCTCAAGAGCTACAAAGTGTCAAAACGTTTCGACCAGGACATAACGGCCGTCTGCCTCGCGGCTTACGTCGAGTTTGACAGAGGTACAGCCCGCAACGTGCGGCTCGTCTACGGCGGCATGGCCGGCACGATTCGACGCGCACGCGGCGCCGAGGCGGCGCTCGAGGGAACAAGACTCGAGGCCGGCGATTTCGACGCCGCAATTCGCGCAGTAGAAGGAGACTTCACACCGCTCACTGACATGCGCGCGTCGGCCGAATACCGGCGCGTCATTAGCCAGAACCTGCTCATGCGCCTCAAGTCGGACCTCGAGGGCTCCTGGCAATCGGTCTATACGTATGGACGCGCGAGCTAAGCCCTCGGCCAGTCCCGCCGTCGGGCAGGCCTTGCCGCACGACAGCGCCCATCTGCACGTCAGCGGCCGCGCTACGTATACCGACGATCTGCCCGAACCGCGGGACCTTTTGCACCTGGCGGTCGGCATGAGTACCGAGGCGCATGCGCGCATCGAAGGTATCGATCTCGACCCCGTCGTCAGAGCGCCCGGCGTCGTCGACGTGTTCGACGCAAGCGCTATCAAGGGCAGCAATAACTACGGCCCGATTGTGCACGACGATCCCGTCTTGGCCGAGGACCGCGTGCAATACATCGGGCAGCCGGTTTTCGTCGTTGCGGCGGGTACGGTCGGGGCCGCGCGGCGCGCAGCGCTCGAAGCCGACATCGAGTATGCGCCGCTGGACCCGATTCTCGACATCGACTCGGCCGTCGAGGCCGGGTCCTTCGTGTTGCCGAGCGAAACGCTCGAGCGCGGCGATGCGACCGCGGCGCTCGAGGCGGCGCCGAATCGGCTGCAGGGGCGAGCCTGCTGTGGCGGGCAGGATCAGTTCTATCTCGAAGGCCACATTGCGATGGCGCTGCCGCAGGAGGACGGCGGCCTCTTGATCTACAGCTCGACACAGCACCCGGACGAGGTTCAGATGCTCGTCGCCGAGGTCACGCGCCGCGATGCCAAGGACGTTGTCGTGATTTGCCGGCGCATGGGCGGTGCATTCGGCGGCAAGGAAAGCCAGGCGGCGCTCATCGCCTGCATTGCGGCGCTCGGCGCCGATCGCTCTGGCCGCCCCTGCAAGCTCCGCCTCGACCGCGATGTCGATATGCACATGACGGGCAAACGCCATGACTTCGTCATCGACTACGACGTCGGCTTCGACGACGACGGCGTGATAGCCGGTATCGACTTCACGCTCGCCTCGCGCTGCGGTATGTCTGCCGACCTGTCCGGACCCGTCAACGATCGCGCAATGTTTCACGTCGATAAC
>JAAUXX010024814.1_pt1 | contig 31262 bp, 28 predicted proteins | sample 7278111 | NCBI WGS metagenome assembly JAAUXX01 (sample SAMN14350116, study PRJNA611818) | marine sediment metagenome | isolation source: surface marine sediment (1.8m) | place: French Polynesia: Moorea | collected 2018-08
GCGGTGCAGGGACGCACCGCCGCGAGTCGGAGACTCGCGCGAACCGGGATGCCGGACCACCCTAAAAACAAGGAATTTCACACAATTTCGCCCGCTTTTTTTAGGGTGACAATTAAATAGGTCAGGACGACCTATTTAATTTCCAGGTTAATAGGGATGCTATAGAATCTGATAAGAATGCAATTGAAAAAAGAAAGTTATTATTCAGACTCATTTCAGTTCGGAAAAGTGTTGCGAAACTTAACAATAACTAACGTTTGTTGTGGCAGTCACGCATAAAACATACGTTGGCTATAACGTAAGTGGTATTGTTTTGCAGTTTCGTCGCGCTACACTAAGATGCAATGTTAATCCAAACGTACTAATAAGAGTTGTTAGGAGAATAAGAATGGTTGATTTAGCTGCACTTGATGTAGATGGTGATATGAGCCTGGATTCAGGTGAAATCGGTAATACGATAGAAACCATGGGCGTAGACGAATTTAAAGCGGCTTTGGAAGATATGGATAACAGTGATCCGCTGGTGCAAGATGCTCACGCTTACGCTGAGGGTTACGCCTACCAGCAACAAGCACAAGAGATGATTGCAGCGCTGTTTAGCGGACAACCCGTGCAAGGACCCCTTTCGGATGTGATACAACCCATCTGGGATGCAGGCGAGAAGGCAAATCAGATTATAGGAGACCTGGATGCGGACGACTCCTCTAATGACCTAAAGGAAGGGCGTGTGTCGTTTGATCCTGTAGATACTGCTGCGCGCGAAGAATAAAACTCAAAGGGCGAGCATTTCTTGTAAGCTTTTTCTTTGATGTCATCCGATTCGTATGAGCGCAGTGAATCGAGCTGTGCATCAAAGTTTATTTTTTTGATTAAAAAAATGATGGGTTACGAAGAAACTGATCTTTCGTATTTGCCGATTAATTCCGATAATTTGTGACAAATACCGTTACAGCGCCATCAACTCCGTGGTAAACAGCACCGTGGTCGGCTGGCCGTTCGGCGAGCCGCCCAAAGGCTCCAGGCTCACCGCCAGCGCCGCGATTTCCACCTCATCAAATAGCGCCGGGCGCGCCAGATCGCGCTTGCCCTGCTGCGGCAACAAGCCTAGCGACACCGGTGCGCGTCCGTCTTTGGTCAACATCCACAGCTCGTAGTCTTTGTCCGAGTAGGGCGCGACATTGGCCGTGGCGGCAATGCCGAGATTGTCCTTGCGAATCTGAATCAACCACAGGGCCTGCGCCTCAGCGTTCTGCACCACGGCCACGCGCTCGGCGTAGGGCGCCGGCGCCTGTGGCCGGGTCCACAACAATAGCGCGGCAAACGCCACCGAGGCGGCGAGAGCCAGCCCGGTCAGCAGTGTCCAGCGGCGTGGGCGCGGCGCCGGCTGCGGCGGCACAAAGCCCAGCCGTGCCTGGATGGACCGCCACACCTTCTCATCGGGTGGCGCCTCCGGCAGGCTGCCGCCGAGGCCGTTGAGGTGTTGTTCCCAGCGCCACAGGGTCTGCCGCACATCGCTGTGTTCCTGCACCAGGCGCTGGTAGCGCGCACGCGCGCGGCCGCTCAGGGTGCCGAGCACGTAGTGCGAAGAAAGCGCGTTTTTCAGTTTGTCGTCGCGATAGTTCATGCTTCCAGGCACCTCCTCAGGCGCTCGAGACCGCGGCGAATCCAGCTTTTTACCGACCCCAGCGGCGAGGCCATGTGGTGGCAGACCTCGTGGTGGGTGTAGCCGCGAAAATAGGCCAAGGCAATGGCGTCCGCCTGGGGTTTTTCCAGGTGGTCCATGCAGGTGTCGATTTTTGCCCGCGCGCGGGTGCGCGCCAGATCGATTTCCGGCGCCGCGGGATCGTCATCCTCCTCCACGGCGTCGGCCTCGCGCGCCCGATGGTCCCTTCTCACCTTGGCCGCGCGCAGCATGTCCAGCGCCCGGTAGCGCACGATGCTGATCATCCAGGACAGCACCGAGCCGCGCTCCTGGTTGTATTCCGAGGCGTTGTGCCAGATGCGCACAAAGGCCTCTTGCAGGGCCTCTTCGGCCGGCTCTTTACGCTGCAGCAACTGCAGACTGACCGCGTAGAGTTTACCCGAGGTCTCCCGATAGAGTTGTTCAAAGGCCTGGCGGTCACCCAGGGCGGTGGCGCTCAGCAGTTGCAGATGATGTGATGTGTCCATGGGCGTCGTTTTTCCTTGCAGTTTACAGGCTACAACGGGCGAGTGGCCAGATTGGATGCGGCGCCGCCGGCATATTGGCGTGTAATTCAGCAGAAGTTTTTTGCATCCAAAGCGCGCCTTCGGTCGTTTTGTCGCTTGACTGTTAACACAACGAGGAAATGTTTATGAACAGGCACTGGTCAATCCGACTGACAGGCGCGCTGCTGGGTGTCATCCTGGCGGCCGCCGCGCTGGCGTCTAGCCACCGCGAAGCGCCCTTTATCACCAAATACCCGCAGGTGGACGGCAGCGATTTTTATGCCTTCAACAGCTACGAGCCCGGCCGCGAAGACTACGTCACCCTGCTGGCCAACTACATCCCCGTGCAGGCGGCCTACGGCGGGCCCAATTACTTTACGATGGATGAGCGGGCGCTCTACGAAATCCATATCGATAACGACGGCGACGCGGTGGAGGATCTCACCTTTCAGTTTCGCTTTGCCAATGACGTGCCCGCCGGCGGGGTGGTGAATTTTGCCATCGGCAGTGGCGCCAACCAGAAAACCATTGCCGCGGTGTTGCGCAACGTCGGCGGCATTTCCGCCCAGGCAGCCCCCGGGCTCAACTATGTCGAAAGCTATTCTCTTACCCTGGTGCAGGGCGATCGCCGCACCGGCACTAAAATGGTCGTGACCGATGCCGAAAGCGCGGCGACCACTTTCGCCAAACCTTTCGACTACAGTGGCACCAAGACCTTCGGCGGCCCCGGTATGTACCGCGGCTACGCCGAGAGTTTTATCCGCAACATCGATATTCCCGCCTGTGAGGACCACGGCCGGGTCTTTGTCGGCCAGCGCCTGGAGGGGTTTAACATCGCCCTCGGTGAGACCTTCGACCTGGTCAACTTCGTGCCCATCGAGGGTGACAGCGCCCCCGGCGCCGGTGACGGCGGCGGCTTTCCCGGCGGCGTGACTCAGGATCCGGCGCGCAATGTGTTGGCGAGGAACAACGTCACTACTATCGCCCTGGAGGTGCCCAGAGCCTGTCTGGCGGGGGACGGCAACGGCGTGATCGGCGGCTGGACCAGCGCCAGCCTGCGCCAGGCCACCATCCTCAACCGCCGTCCGACTCTGGATAAACCGGAAGTGGCGCTGGGCCCCTGGGCGCAGGTCTCGCGGCTGGGCAATTTTCTGGTCAACGAATTATTTATCGGCTTGCCCGACAAAGATCGCTTTAACGCCAGCGAGCCGAAGGACGACGGCCAGTTCGCCGACTATGTGACCCACCCGGTGTTTCCGGCGATCGTCAACGTCTTGTTCCGCGACGCCGTCAATGCCACCCTCGGCGCCAATATCGCCGACCTGGCGCCGAGCAATATTCCGCGCAACGACTTGGTCACCGGCTTTTTGACCGGCTTCGCCGGCGTCAATCAGTTGCGCACCGTCACCGCGTCCGAGATGCTGCGCTTGAACACGGCCATTGCCGCCACGCCACGGGCCACGCAACACCCCCTTGGCGTTGCCGCGGGAGATTTGGCGGGTTTTCCCAACGGTCGCCGCCCCGGTGATGACGCGGTGGATATCGCGCTGCGCGTGGCCATGGGCGCGTTGTGTCACGATCTGCCACTGGGGCCGAGCGGGGGCGGCGTCAATCTCGGCCTGTGTGATCCCGCGGATGCGCCGGTGGGCAATGTCGCGCTGACCGATGGCGCGCCCATCTCGGCGCTGGATTTCGACAACGCCTTCCCGTACCTGCTGCCGCCTTATCCCGGTTCGCCCGTTGACGCGCCGATTCCGACGCCGGCCGCGCCGTAACACGAGGGAGGATGACTAATGTATAAAGCGACAATTGCCCTGGCCACGGCGCTACTGGTGGCCGCCTGCTCCGACGATAACGGCGATAACGGTGGCGCGCGGCCGGACACCCGCGCGCCGACTATCGCCACCCTGAGCGATATCACCCTCGCGGCGGATACCCCCAGCGATGTGATCGGCATCGTGGTACAGGATGATACGACCGCCGCTGATCAGTTACGGGTGACGCTGACGTCCTCCGACCAGAGCGTGGTCGCCGATGCCGGCCTGGCCCTGGCGCAAAACGGTGCCGCCCGTAGTCTGGTGATTACGCCGGTGGCGGATATGCTGGGTGAGACCCTGATCAGCCTTAGCGTCAGCGACGCCGCCGGCAATACCGCCGGCGCGGAATTTACGGTAACGCTGATCACGCGTGAGGTGGCGGCGTCGACGCTGGTCGACGATATCGCGCAGCGGGCGGCGGACGACGAACCTGTCTTTATCAATCAGGTGTCGGTGACCGGCGACGTGGACGAACTCACCGGCTTTGACGCCCTGGTCGATTGAGGGGAGGGCTGGAACAGGGATGTTGTGACTTCAGCGAGGATAATTCACGATGAAAAGAATCATTGTTATGTTTGGGGTGTTGCTGCTGTCGCGCGCGGTGCTCGCGCATACTGCCCATCCCCATGAACACGGCGACGAAAACATGCCGCAAAACCGCCACGATATCATTTTGCTTAGCGATAGCGAGCATAAAAAAGTGCCTCTGGAAGAACTCGAGTTCTATCTGCAAGGGGCAGCCAGACCCGGCCACGCGCACTGGTACGCGCTGGCGGAAAGGGTGCTTGCGCAGAGCGCCGATGACGCCTTCGACGACCCGAGGTGGTTACTCGCCCGGGCGCGGGTGGTGCAGCACCGGCATCACTTTGACCGCGCCGAAACCTTGCTTCACCGCGTCTTGGCGATCGACGGCGACAACGTCAACGCTCACCTGATGCTGGCGCGCATCCATCTTATTCGCCGCGATCACGCCGCCGCCCGGCGCGCCTGCCTCAACCTGGTTGGCCACAGCGATTTGTTGACCTCCGCCATCTGCCTGCTGGAAGTGAGTGGCCTCGACGGCCAGCTGTCGGAGAGCTATCACCAGCTAAGTGGCATTGTCCGTGCACGGCAACTCGATCATCGGCAACTTGCCTGGGCCAGCCAGGTACTGGCGGATATGGCCTATCGGCTCGATCGCGCGGAAGCAAGCGAGCGCTGGCTGGACGCCGGGCTACACGCTAGCAATGATGTCAGCTATCTTGCCGCGTGGGCCGATATCAAACTCGAACGGGGAAAAGCGCGGCGTGTGCTGGCGCAGATCATCCCCCTGGTGCCACAACCCGCGCGCGCCGAAGACGCTCTGCTATTGCGCCTGGCCCTGGCGGAGCGCGCTGTCAACCGGGCGCAGGGTGACCAGTCGCGCCTTTGGCGGCACAGGGCCGACGCGCGCTTCGCCCGGCGCGAACAGAGCGGCGATCGGCACCACGCCGGCGATATGGCCCGCTATTATTTGGATCTTGCCGATCAGCCGCGCAAAGCGCTGCAGTGGGCCGAGATCAACTGGCGCCAGGTGCGCGAGCCGCGGGATTTTATCTTGCTCGAGCGCGCCAGGGCTCGTATCGCCTTACAAAAAAATAGCCGAGCGTGCAGATAAAACTGAGCCGTTAGATAGCGGGCTCGAGATTGGCGCTCCCGTTTGCGGACAAATCGCCAATCAGCGCCCGAAACCACGGGTTAACGACGCACACCGGGTGTCTCAATGGGAAGCGTGGCCGCGCGCCAGGCGAGGAAGAATTCCAAATTAACGTATTGCTGGGCGCCGAGTGCGAAGGGTTCGGCTCTCACGCCGGTATTGCAAAAACGTAAACGCCGTTGCAATGAGCCAATCTTCTGCCACTCCAGGCGGTAGGCGGGATAGGCGTTGCCATGTCCCTGACTCAGGCGATCGCCGCGCAACATGCGACCGACATTGCGCTCATGACAATGGTGGCAGGCCAGATTTAGCTGGCCGCGCCGGGTGTAAAAATACTCGCGACCGGCATCGAAAAATGGGCGCGCGGGCCCCTCGATGTGGATTTGAAACGGCTGTCCCCTGGATAAACTGGCGACATAGGTGGTCAGTGACAGAAGTGTGTCCGATTCATAGGCCAAGGGCGCCATGCCTTGATTTTCCCAACGACAGAGATTGATGCGCTGCTCGAGATTGATAACGCGTTGTTCCCCCGGGTGATATTGTGGGTAGCGCGCGGCGGCGCCCGCGATCGGTCGCGTGTCTGACGTGTGACAACCGGCGCACGCCGGCTTACCGTTGGCGGGCGCGGCGCGCCAGTATGTGCCGCCCTTATCACGCCACAGCAAGCCGGGGTTGGCAAAATCATCGTTCTGCAGCGCCTGGGTGTCGGGCGCTTGAAACGCGTATCCCGAGACCGGGTTCGCCAAAACGCGCGGCGTATCGCCGGAGGCGGTCTCCGTGCGGGCGAGTCCCCCATATAACATCGTGCAAATGGCCATCAAGCAATGCGCGGTGCGCATGGGCTAGGGCCCGTCGGCGCCGGCAACAAGGGTCAGACGCCGCGCTTCACGGGTGACCTGCCCGTGCTGGTCCGTCCATTGAAACGTCAGTGTCCCGCTCGCCGTCACCCGAGTAAAAAAGCTGAGATACGGGTTGGCCGCGACAGCGGGAAAAAAGTCTGCGCGGAAAATTTCCCGCTCGTCAAAAAAGCAGACAAATTCCGTAAGGATGTTGCGGGGGATGGGTTTGCCCACCGCGTCGCGTCGAAAGCCGCTTTCCATGGGATGGGAAATCAGCGTTTTGATTTCGATCAGTTGTCCTGGCGCGGCGGATTCCGGGGCGGATATGCGGACGTTTAGCATGCGTGTAGGGCTTAATCAGTTGTAGGGATCGATACAGGCGGCCAGCGTCACGATGGTGTGGGTGGACGCCGACCACAGCGAATCATCACTCATGTGCGCCACCGCCGTGATATCCTGGGTATCCGACAGGCGGATGCGGCTGGCCACCTGGGCCCGTCCGCAATGTGGCCCCAGATAATACGACGCCACCCGCGGCAAGGGGTTCTTCTCGGCAAAAAGATGAATCGCTTTTACATGGTCGTGCTCATCCATCGGACTGTCCACCCTCACCGTCATGGCGACCGAGTTGCCATTTTCCGCCAACGCGGGAATTTCGAGTGTCACGCGCCCTTCGTTTATGGGGCGCGACCCCAGAAGCTCTCTCATCGCGCGGCGCATTTTTTCAGGCGTGGCGCGCAGCGCAATGGGGAAGGATGCCAGGGCCACCGCGACCGCGGCGCGTTTTAACAGATGGCGCCGGCCTATGTCCGGCGGTGGCTGGCAGGGTGTTCGCCGATTTATCGTCGCTGTCACATCAACTTCCGTCGTGGTGCTGTTGGTCGCCATGGCGCAAGGTGCGCAGGTAAGCAATAACGTCTTCCACCTCTTGTGCGGTGAGCACAGGTCTGTTCTGATAGGACCGACCTACCTGGCGAAAGTTGCCGACGCGGTGATAGGCCGGCATGGCGGTGTCGGGATGCAAACGCGTGCTGTCCACGATCCGAAACCGCAACTGGGCCGGGCTTAGGCGTTCACCGACGGTGGAAATATCCGGCCCGAGTGTTCCCTGAAAATTTTCGTCAATACTGGCGATGCGGTGGCACAGCAAACAATGCCCACGATCGCGGTCGATCACCACCGCCAAGCCCCGCGTTGGATCTCCCGGTTGTTCTGTCAAGGGTGTAGGCGCGTGATCACGCAAAGCCGGCGCCGCGCACACGCGCATAAATCCGAAGAGCAAGGCCGAAAACAGCAGCGCGCGCGCTAGCATCAAGTAAAGGTTTCCGTCGTAATCACCCGGAACCAGTCCTCGGCAAACCGGGCCTCCTGTTCTCGCGCCAAAGTTGGCGCCCGGCGCGCACTGATGCCGCCGGCGCCCGCGACTTCCTCCCATGCGCGGGTCGATGGCCGGTAGACCCCCGCCACCGAAATGCCGTAATCCGGCGCCACCAGGCTATAGCAGGTGTTGAGTAGGGTGGTTGGCAAGGGCGCTTCGCCGCGCAACATACGCACGATCTGCGCGGCACATAATTTCGCCTGCGCGTTGGCCGCAAAGGCAGACTTGGGCATGGCATTGGCAATCGCGGCATCGCCGATCACATGCACATTCGCCTGCTGTGTGGACTCGAACGTCGCCGGCTGGATCGGGCACCAGCCGCTCGCATTGCTTACGCCGGCGCGGTCGGCGATAAACCCGGCTTTTTGCGGTGGGATCACACACGCGACCGCAGCCCTGACCGAATCGAAATCGGTGCGCAGTCGCCGCGTTCGCGCATCGACCTCGATCACGCGGGCGCCGTCGGACAGCCCTCGCCATTCCAGCAGGTCGCCGTAGAGTTGCGCCCATGCGTCGACAAACAGCGTCTTTTTCGAAAAGGTATCCTTGGCGTCGAGAATCAGAAGCTTGGCGCGCGGCTTATGGGTCTTGAGATAGTGGGCGATCAAGCTTGCCCGCTCGTAGGGCCCCGGTGGACAACGAAAGGGATTTTCCGGCGCCGATATCACCACCGTGCCGCCATCATCCATGGCCCGTAGTTGGCGCCTGAGCAGGGTCGTCTGGGGGCCGGCCTTCCAGGCGTGGGGCATGCGCTCGGCGGCGGCCTGATCATAGCCGGGCAGGGCATCCCAACGCAGATCGATGCCCGGCGCCAGCACCAGGCGATCATAATCCAAGGCGCGGCCATCCTCGAGCGTCACCCGGCGCGCCACGGGATCGACATCCCGCGCCATGGCGTGGACCACGCGGATACCGGCGTTTTCCAGGGCGCCATAGCGAAACCGTTGCCGATTGAGCCGGCGCTGCCCGCCAATCACCAGATTGCTGAATGGACAGGCCGTGTAATGTGTGTTCGCTTCGATCAAGGTGACGTCGAGTGACGGATCCAGTTGTTGCAAAAAGCGCGCGCAGGTGGCGCCGCCGAAACCACCGCCCACGACAATGCCGCGAGCCGCGGCACGAGCCCTTGATTTTTTTTGCCCGCAACCGGCCATGAGCACACTGCCAAGCAGCGCCCCCAACCCGCCCAGTGCGCGCCGTCGGCTAGGGTCACCGACGGGAAAAATCGCCTTGCTCATGGGGTTCCCAGATACTCGGCAATGGCATGGATATCCCGTTCTGAATACCCCTTGGCGATGCGGTTCATCAGCGTTCCCCGAATGTGATCGCCGCGATAGGCAAGCAGAGCATCGGCGAGGGCCGGCGCCGACCACGCCTCGAGCGAGGGGAACTTCTGGCTGCTGGCGCTGTGGCAACCACTACAGGCGCGCGCCAGTAAGGCTCCCTCGGATAGCTCCCCCGCGGTCCACCCTTCCACGGCCGCCAATGCCAACACAAGAAGCGGTAGACGCCGCCGCATCACGCCACCTTAAGATCCGTGTTTTTGAGCGGGAGGGAACGATACCGTTTACCCGTCGCCGCAAAAATCGCATTCAGAACCGCGGGCGCCGCCACCGCGATGGTGGGTTCGCCAACGCCCCCCCAAAAGCCGCCGGAAGGCATCACAATGGTGTCGACTTTGGGCATCTGGGCGATGCGAAGAGACGGATAATTATGAAAATTGGTCTCGACGATTTGACCGCCTTCCACCGTGCACTCGCCAAACAGCATGGCGGATAAACCGTAGACGAACGAGCCTGACACCTGGGCTTCGATCTGCTGGGGATTGACGGCATAGCCGGGGTCGGTCGCGGCCACGATCCGATGCATGGTGACCGTGCCGCCATCGTCCACCGAGACTTCCGCGCAGGCGGCCACATAACTGCCAAAGGCCTTGCACACCGCCAGCCCCCGCGCCACGCCCCGCGGCGCTTTTTGGCCCCAACCCACACGCTCGGCCACGGCGTTGAGCACCGCCAGGCTTTTAGGGTGATTTTTCATTAACGCGCGACGAAATTGCAGAGGATCGCGACCGGCCGCGTGGGCCAGTTCGTCCAGAAAGCACTCCATGTAGATGGCGTTTTGATTAACATTCACGCCACGCCAGAAACCGGGAGGTACGTGCGGATTGCGCATCGCATTGTCCACCAAAAGATTGGGAATCGTGTAACTGATGGCATGGGCGCCCTCCGGCAGCAAGGCCTGGAAGATCAGCATATCGGCGCCATTTTCCGATAGTGCCTGAGGGCGCACCGAGGCCAAAATGGACTGCCCCGATATACGCATGTGCATCCCGGTCAAATTGCCGTCCTTATCCAAGCCGCCGACGATTTTCGCCTTGGTGATCGGATGATACATGCCCTGGGTCATATCCTCCTCGCGCGACCACAGCAACTTAACCGGCGTGCCCGGCATTTGTTTGGCAATCAGCACCGCCTGGCGCACATAGTCGTGGAAGGCGCCGCGGCGACCAAACCCCCCGCCGAGCAGGAGTTTATAGACCTCGCACTGCGCCAGCGGCAGACCCGCCGCATCGGCGGTCGCCGCCAGGGCCGCTTCGCCATTCTGCGTGGGGCACCAAACTTCGCACCGCTCTGGCGTCCACTTTGCCGTGGCATTCATGGGTTCCATCGTCGCGTGGTTTTGATAGGGGTAGCGGTATACGGCCTCAACGGTTTTATGGGCCTTGGCCAAGGCCGCCTTGGCATCGCCGTTTTGATTGCCCACAAAGGCTTCCTTGGCGGTCAGCCCTTCATCGAGAACCGCCTCGATCGAGGCGCTCGAGACCCCGGCGTGCTCGCCTTTGTCCCAGGTCACCGGCAATTGTTCCAGCGCTGTGTTTGCTTGCCACCAGGTGTCGGCGACCACGGCCACGGCATTGTCCTCAACCGCCACCACCGCGCGCACACCGGGCATTGAGCGCACTTTTTGCGCGTCGTACGCCGCCAGTTTACCGCCAAAAACCGGGCAGGCCTTGATGGCCGCGTTCACCATGGCGGGCAGTTGCAGATCCGCGCCATACATCTGCTTGCCGGTGAGCTTATCCACCGTATCCAGGCGCTTGAGCGGTTTGCCGATCAGCTTCCAGTCCTTTGGATCCTTCAGGCTGACTTCCAGGGGTGGCGCCAGCGCCGCGGCGGCCTTGGCCACCTTGCCGTAGGTGGTGCGGCGACCGGAGGGCTTGTGAGTGATCACGCTGTCGGCCACGCCACATTCCCCCACCGGCACACTCCAGGCCTTTGCGGCCGCCTCGAGCAACATCGTGCGCGCCATGGCGCCTCCTTCGCGCACATACTGGTGGCTGCCGCGAATCCCGCGACTGCCGCCGGTGGAAAAACTGCCCCATGCGCGATTTCGCGCCAAGCTCTGGCCGGGGGTCGGGTATTCCCAGGTCACCTTGTCCCAGTCGCACTCCAGTTCCTCGGCGACCATCTGCGCCAGGCCGGTCAGTGTCCCCTGGCCCATTTCGGAGCGGGCGATGCGCACGACAACGGTATCGTCTTCTTCAATAAGCACCCAGGCATTGACTTCGGGGCTTGTATTGGCGTCATCCGCGATGGCCTCGCGCCCCAGGGGCAAACTCATGCCCAGGGAAAATCCCGCGCCTGAGGCGGCCATGCCGATGACAAAACGGCGGCGACTGATATTCACACTGGGCCTTGTCATGCCTTTTTCCCCCTTTTGATTTCCGCGGCGAGATGAATGCCCTCGCGCACTCTTTGGAAGGTGCCACAGCGGCAGATATTGGTAATGCTGTTGTCGATCTGCTCATCACTGGGATTGGGATTGTTGTCCAGCAAGGCGGCGCACGCCATGATCATGCCCGACTGGCAGTAGCCGCACTGGGGCGTATCCAGTTCCGCCCAGGCCTGCTGGATGGGATGATCACCGCGCTCGGAAAGGCCCTCGATGGTGACGATCTTCTGAGACGCCTGGACGGCCTGCAGGGGATAGACGCAGGAACGCGTGGGTTGACCATCGATATGCACCGTACAGGAGCCGCACTGGGCCACGCCACATCCGAACTTCGTGCCGGTGAGGCCCAGGTGCTCGCGCAAGACCCACAGCAGCGGCGTGGACCCGTCGGCGGAGACCTCGACCACCTCGCCGTTTACATTCAGTTTTGCCATTGTGTTATCACTCCACATTCATGTTATCGCGGGGATTTTGAGAAACGCGTAGTCTGTTCGTGCACGGGCTGACGGTTTACATCTTATAAACCGATAACGCCATGCGGTATGCCAGAAAAATTTTACTACCGGCGCGCCGCGCCGGACTCGGCTGATCCCTCTTCAAGTTGCCTATGATCGGGACTTTTGGATTCAGTGGACGGGCGATAAGGTGACCAACCCGCCAATCACCACGCTGGATACGTTGCACAGAAAGTATAAACGCCATTTTTCACCAATCAAAGCCCCAGCCCGCAACACCCCCATATTTAGCTGCGAGTAAGCGGGGTCAGTCCGCAGGGTAAAGCATGATGTAGTCAAACAAAAGTCCGAGATTATAAGCGTTCACTTCACAAGTTCTCTATGGCAATACACGCCGATATGGCCACACGCTGCTCCGATCTGGGAGCCGCAAATGAAATTGCGATTTAATCTGCTCGCGATTATCGAGGGACAAAGACGGAAGACAACATCTAGGCGATCGCTTTGATCCTTTTCCTCAATACAAAAATGTTATCCAAGTCACACCAATGGCAATAAAACAATATAGCGAAACGCGACATGTTTGTGGCTTTGTATGCCACTGCTTGCTACAGTTTAACAAGACAAAGCGCTGAGGTGTTTGACACCTGAAATAACAAAGAATCGGCGACGGCAGACGCCGGCTCAATAGAAAGAAGGAGAATTCAGCACGATGAGTTTATTCGCTCCCGATCTCGCCCCGGCTTCCCGTGGCACTGATATTTATTCGGTACTGGGTGAACCCGACGACCCCGCTTCCTACTGGAAGGAATTGCGGTTTTTCAGCACCCCCGACACGGACTACATTTTTATCTCCCGCAAACTCAACACCATGCTGGCGGCCAAAAGCTCCATCGCCGAGTTTATCATTGATGTGCTGCAGGTCTTCGAAACTCAGGTCGAGCGCACCGAATTGTATATCTACGCCAAAAGCGAGGTGGCGACGGTGGATTTCGCCGCGGTCAAATTCCGCTGGATGGGTGGGACGGTGCAGGACTTTCATATCGTCCCGGTCAAGCTGGTCAAGGAAAAGCGCGCGCTTCACGCGTGCTACGACGACAGCGTCGCGGTTTCGCTCAAAGTATAGATATCTCTTGGATGCATGGCGGCGCCCTCGCCGTTGTGCGCCCCACTAACTTTTGGTGTATTTACCTGATCATTGCGCCCACTTACAATTCTCACTAACTGCAGAGAGATTAATAGGCGGAGAGCGCGCACCGATGAGTATCACTTCACTAAGCTCCGAGACGGCAGGTTCTATCGCGTTTAGGCTACAAAACGACGATCTTGACATTGGGAAGAGCACTTTAGATGGTCCCGCAATCTGGGCGAATGCGCTTGCGCAGACCCCTATAGCTCCGGAAGCGGAGACACAGGCTTTGGTTGGGCGGGCGATAAACCTCTTCCAAGACAGCAGGGATGAGTTGTCCACATCCGCCGCTACCATCGGCAAATTTATGGCACCGGTCCGCTTTTCTGGATCGAGTGACCCCAAATTCGAACCTGAGCAGATTGATATCGCTGATGCAGAGGGCAAGTTAGACGACAACAAACTGGCAGATGCCATCGAAGTGCTTAGTCGTCGCACAGAGGACTTCGATACATACGTAGAACCTGTTTTAAGCGGACCGTACTTTACCAGTCCACCAATGACTGATGATGTAAGGAAACCTATCAGTGATGCCGGAGATGTGTTGGTTAAGGGCCTAAATCTGTTGCAGGTTCTTAGTGACGTCTCCGCAGATTCCGATAATGACGTTGAGCTAAATCAGACGATCATAAATAACACTGCATTGAATCAGGCTATCACGGAATTCGAATCAGCCTTAGACTAAGCTTGGAAGTTAAGTATTCTGTTTTGAGAACTGTTTTAGACCGTCGCGATTTCACACCCTTAAATCCACTCCGCCACCGCCCCGCCGAGGCCTCCTCGGCGGCGTTCACGCCACACTATTAAAGCGTGCAACGCTGTAAAACGAACACCGAGTCGCTTACACTGTCGAAGATCCCATATATCCTGTCCGCCAATTAAGGAATACTACCGTGATCGCTGCAGAATCTATCGATACCGACGGCTACATGTCGGTGGCCCCCGTCGTTTTCTCCCCTGAAACCGATATCTACGACGCCATACACGTGCTCTTGCAGCGCAAGGTGAGCGGCGCCACTGTGGTCAACGACCAGCGCGAGGTGGTGGGGGTGATCTCCGAAATCGACTGTCTGCGCGCCATTGTCAACGTGGGCTATTACCGCGAGGGCGGCGGCACCGTGGCGGATTTCATGACCACTGACGACCTCATCTGCGTCGACCGCCATATGAACCTGGTTGATGCGGCGCAAAAAATTATCGCCACCCACCGCCGCCGCATGCCGGTGGTGGAAAACGGCAAGTTCGTCGGGCAGATCAGTGCGCGCAGTTTGATGCAGGCCTTCAAGGATGCGATGACCGGCCATGATGCGAGTGAGGACGAGACCTACCGCTAGCCGCTCATCAAGACTGCTCGGCCATACCCTTTGCCATGCGTCCCAGCAGTGACGTTATCCCATCAGACACCAGGCTCACGACGCCACCCACCGCCCTAGGTCCATCGGCCAGGACGCGGAGACTTGCGGCTTGCTTTCCACTTGCGACAGGCCTTGGCGTATTGTCTGCTGGCGATCGAGGGTGCGTTTGCCGCGTATCCTCATCAACATTGTTCCACAGTGCCGCGGGGCTATCTGTGTGAGTCGAGGTCAATGCCATTGGCAAACTCGGCGCGCAATTCCCAACCCGGGACTAATCTCAACAATTCGCGATCCATACAGGTTAGAATTCCAGGTTTTACCGACAAGACCGGTCGCTTTGCCCGGCAACGTAAGTGAAACGTAGCCTTAATGCCTAAAAAATCATCTAATGAACTGGAACTGACTCCGCAAGTGCCCGCAGCCGTGGTCAGGATCTTGAAAGAGGGCCTGCTGATTGGGCTGATTGCGCTCTGCGCCTACCTGGCGCTGGCGCTGCTGAGCTACAGCGCCAACGATCCGGGGTGGTCCAAGACCGGGACCGGCGGCCCCATTGAAAACGCCGCCGGTCCCGCCGGCGCCTGGCTGGCGGACAGGTTTTTCTCGTTTTTCGGGCAGCTCGCCTTCTTGTTTCCAATCATGCTCGCCTACCAGGTGTGGCTGCAGCTGCGCGACAAGAGCGGGGTGATCTTCGATCCGTTGATGGCGGCGCTGAAATGCGTCGGTTTCATGCTGGTCATGGTGGCCGCCACCGGCATCGCGGTGATGCAATACGGCGACGCCAGCACTTCTCTGCCCCTCTCCGACGGCGGTTACCTCGGCCTTATTACCGCCACCGCGATCGAAACCGCCTTCGGTTACCTGGGCGGCAGCCTGCTGCTGCTGGCGATGCTGTTATTCGGCTTGACCCTATTTGTCGACATCAGCTGGTTCGCGGTCATGGACAGCATCGGCGCGGGGGTGTTGCGGACGCTCGCCGGCATTCAGCGGCGATGCATCGTCTGGCGGGCAAACTGGCGGGAAAAACGTCAGATCGAACAGTCCCTGCGGGAGCGACGCGAAGCGGTGGAAGTGGAGACCAAACGCCAGCAGACTCGAATTCCCCCCACCATTCAGCCCCTGTCAACCAAAGCGCCGGCGAGCGCGCGGGTGGTCAAGGAAAAACAGCAGAGTCTCGACTTCGACGACTCGCCGGCGGTGGGCGAACTGCCGCCCATCGAGCTGCTGGACCCCGCCGACAAGCACAGCGGCAAGGGCTACTCCGAGGAATCGCTGGAAGCCATGTCGCGCCTGCTGGAGCTCAAGCTGAAAGATTTCGGCGTGATCGCCGAGGTGGTGGCGGTACTGCCCGGCCCGGTGGTGACGCGGTTTGAGATTCAACCGGCGCCCGGCGTCAAGGTCAGCAAAATCTCCAACCTCGCCAAAGACCTGGCGCGCTCGCTGGCGGTCAGCAGCGTGCGGGTGGTGGAAATCATCCACGGCAAGTCGGTGGTGGGCATTGAGATTCCCAATCAGCACCGCGAGATCGTGCGTTTGAGCGAGGTGATCGCCTCAGAGGTCTACGAAAAATCCAAGTCGCCCCTGGCCCTGGCACTGGGGCACGACATCGCCGGCCTGCCGGTGGTGACCGATTTGGCCAAGATGCCCCATTTGTTGGTGGCCGGCACCACCGGTTCCGGTAAATCCGTGGGCGTCAACGCCATGCTGGTGAGCATGTTGTACAAGGCTTCGCCGCAAGAGGTGCGCATGATTCTGGTGGACCCGAAAATGCTGGAGCTGTCGGTGTACGACGGCATTCCGCATTTGTTGACCCCGGTGATCACGGATATGAAGGAGGCCGCCACCGGTCTGCGCTGGTGCGTGGGCGAGATGGAGCGGCGCTATAAACTGATGGCGGCGCTAGGGGTGCGCAACATCACCGGCTACAACAAGAAGGTGAGAGACGCCGTCAAGGCGGGGGCGCCGCTGGCCGATCCGCTGTGGACGCCGGAACAGGACGGGGTGATCGAAATGGAAGACGCCGCGCCGCCGAACCTCGAAACCATGCCCTTTATCGTCGTGGTGATCGACGAGTTTGCCGATATGATGATGATTGTCGGCAAAAAGGTCGAGCAGTTGATCGCGCGCATTGCCCAGAAGGCGCGCGCCGCCGGCATTCACTTGATTCTCGCCACCCAGCGGCCCTCGGTGGATGTGATCACCGGCTTGATCAAGGCCAATGTGCCCACCCGCATCGCGTTTCAGGTGTCCTCCAAAATCGATTCGCGCACCATCCTCGACCAGGGCGGGGCCGAACAGCTGCTCGGCCACGGCGATATGCTGTATCTGGCGCCGGGCACGGCGGTGACGACGCGGGTGCACGGCGCCTTTATCGATGATCACGAGGTGCACAAGGTGGTGGCCGACTGGAAAAAGCGCGGCGCGCCCGATTATTTGGAAGAAATATTCAGTGACAGCGTGGCATCGATTCCGGTGCCCGGTTACAGTGGCGAAGACGAGGAGGGGAGCGGCGATTCGGAATCCGACCCGCTCTACGACGAGGCGGTGGCCTTTGTCACCGAGTCGCGCAAAGCGAGCATTTCATCGGTGCAGCGCAAGTTGCGCATTGGCTACAACCGGGCGGCGCGCCTGATCGAGCAGATGGAATCCTCCGGCGTGGTCTCGGCCATGAGCAGCAACGGCAACCGGGAGGTGATCGCGCCGCCTCCCCCGCGCGGATAGCGAGGAGTTCCCCATGATCAAGCGCATCGCGTTGTTTGGCATTTTGTGGCTGGCGGCGGCCCACGGCGCGGCCGGGCAAGAGGCGTCCGCGGCTTTCGCCGAGGCGATGTTGGCGATGGAAACGCTGAGCGGAGAATTCAAGCAGCGCATTCTCGATAACGAGGGGGCGGAACTGCAGGTGACCGCAGGCGAATTCAAAGTGAAACGTCCCGGTTACTTTTTGTGGCGCATAGCCCCGCCCTACGAACAAATTGTGGTCGGCACCCCGGCGGCGCTCAAAGTCTACGATCCGGATCTTGAACAACTGTCGGTGCACCGGCAGGACTCGCTCGCCGGCACGCCGGCGGCCTTGATCAGTGGTGACGTTGCCGCGATCTCGCGCGACTACGATGTCGATCAGCGCGGCGACGGCGAGCACGAAACCTTTGTCTTGCGGCCAAAAGCCGCGGCTGGCGGCGCCTTTGGCTCACTGACCTTTGTCTTCCGCAAAAAAAAGAGCGGTGGCTTGTGGCTCAGCGCCATGCATTTTGTCGACAAGCTGGGGCAGACGACGGAAATTGTGATTTCGAAACTCGCCGTCAATCAAAACATTGCCGATCGACACTTTCAGTTCGAGGCGCCGGAAGGCACCGACATCATTGTCGATGGCTGATTTGTTCGAGCGCCGGGGGGCGGATGTCGGCCAGCCCCTGGCGGCGAGAATGCGACCGGCGACCCTGGCGGCCTATGTCGGCCAGGAGCATGTGCTCGGCGTCGGCAAGCCGCTGCGCACCGCCATCGAGCGCGGGCAAATCCATTCCATGATTTTGTGGGGGCCGCCCGGGGTGGGGAAAACCACGCTGGCGAAATTACTGGCGCATGAAATTCAGGCGCATTTTATCGCGCTGTCCGCGGTGCTCGCCGGCGTCAGGGACATTCGCGCCGCCGTCGATGAGGCGCGGCGGCAACAACGCGATCGCGGGCGCGGCACCATTTTGTTTATCGATGAGGTGCATCGCTTCAACAAGGCGCAGCAGGATGCCTTTCTGCCCTTCGTCGAGGATGGCACCGTCACCTTTGTCGGCGCCACCACGGAAAATCCTTCGTTTGAAGTCAACAACGCCCTGTTGTCGCGCTGCCGGGTCTACGTGCTCAAGAGCCTGGGTAATGAAGCGCTGCGCTGTCTGCTTGAGCGCGCCTTGCGGGATCAGAACCATGGCCTGGGCCAACGGCAACTGACCCTGGCCGACAAGGAAAAGGCCATGTTGATTGAGGCCGCCGACGGCGACGCGCGCCGCTGTCTCAATCTGCTGGAGATCGCCAGCGATCTGGTGGCCGACGGCGCGGCGATAGACAGAGCGACCCTGGAGCAGGTTTTAGTGGGCGATGTGCGCCGCTTCGACAAGGGCGGCGATGTGTTTTACGAGCAGATCTCCGCGCTGCATAAATCGGTGCGCGGCTCCGATCCCGACGCCGCCTTGTACTGGCTGGCGCGCATGCTCGACGGCGGCTGCGATCCGCTGTACATCGCGCGGCGCGTGGTGCGCATGGCCAGCGAGGACATCGGCAACGCCGATCCCCGCGCGTTGCGGATCGCCCTCGACGCCTGGCAGGCGCAGGAACGCCTGGGCAGTCCCGAAGGTGAATTGTCCATCGCCCAGGCGGTGGTGTATCTGGCCTGCGCCGCCAAGAGCAACGCCGTGTATAATGCCTTCAAACAGGCGCGCGAGGAGGTTCGGTCCCTGCCCGGCTACGAGGTGCCGATGCACCTGCGCAATGCGCCCACCGGGCTGATGAAAGAACTCGATTACGGCAAGGGGTATCGCTACGCGCACGATGAAGCGGACGCCTTCGCCGCCGGTGAACAGTATTTTCCCACCGAGATGGCGGGGCGGGTGTATTACCAGCCGGTTGAGCGCGGCCTGGAAATCAAAATCGCGGAAAAACTGCGGCAGTTGCGCCAACGCAACGAAAAATCCGCGCCGCGCGTGGACCGCCCCTAATGCATTGGTTGGCGGTGGCCTTGGGCGGCGGACTGGGCGCGGTGGGGCGTTACGGCGTGGCGCTGGCGCTACCGCACACGCCGGGTAAATTCCCGCTGGCCACATTTATGGCCAATCTCCTCGGTTCGTTTTTAATCGGCGCGTTGTTTGTTCTCATCGTGGAAAAGGGCGCGTTGCCGCTGATCTGGCGGCAGGCGTTGATGGTGGGTTTTGTCGGCGCCTTTACCACCTTTTCGACCTTTTCGATGGAGTCCTTGCAATTGCTCCACACCGGGCATTGGCAGCTTGCCGTGATTTACGCCTTGTCCAGCGTGGCGTTGGGCATTGGCGCGGCCTTTTTGGGATATTCATTGATTCATCAATTACTGTAGCGGAATAATTATGTTAGACCCGAAACTTCTTCGTAGCGATCCGGATGCCGTGGCGGCGAACCTGAAAAAGCGCGGTTTTGCGCTGGATGTCGCGCATATAAAAACTCTGGAGGCCAACCGTAAAACGCTGCAGGGCGAGTGTGAGGCCTTGCAAAACCAACAAAATCAGAGCGCGAAAAAAATTGGCGCGGTAAAAAGTGCCGGCGGCGATATCCAACCCCTGCTGGCGGAAGTCAACCAATTGAAGCAGGCGAAACATGACGCCGAGCACCAACTGAGTGAACTGCACACCGCCATCGAGGCGATCTATGCGGACATTCCCAATCTGCTGGCCGACGAGGTGCCGCCGGGCAGGGACGAAAATGACAACCGGGAAGTCGCCACCTGGGGCGAGCCGCAAACCTTCGCCTTTGCCGTCAAGGACCACGTCGATGTGGGTGAGGCGATGGGGGGCCTGGAACTTGAGACCGCGGCCAAAATCGCCGGGTCGCGCTTTGCGCTGCTGCGCGGTGATCTGGCCAGGCTGCACCGGGCGCTGGTCCAGTTTATGTTGGATACGCACACCGGCGAACACGGCTACCAAGAGGTGTATGTGCCCTACATCGTCAATCGCGAGTCTTTGTTCGGCACCGGCCAACTGCCGAAATTCGAGCAGGACCTGTTTAAATTGCACGAGGAGCGCGAGTTTTATCTGATCCCCACCGCCGAAGTTCCGGTCACCAATATCCTGCGCGGCGAGATTGTCGAGGAGGATCTGCTGCCGCTGAAATTTGCCTGCCATACGCCCTGTTTTCGTTCCGAGGCCGGCAGCGCCGGCAAGGACACGCGCGGCATGATTCGCCAGCATCAATTTGAAAAAGTCGAACTGGTGCAGTTTGTCGCGCCGGAAGATTCCGCCACCGCGTTGGAGGAACTCACCGGCCACGCGGAAACCATTCTGCAAAAACTCGATTTGCCCTACCGCAAAGTGATCCTGTGCGCCGGCGATATCAGTTTCGCGGCCCGCAAGACTTACGATCTGGAAGTGTGGCTGCCGTCGCAAAACCGCTACCGGGAGATTTCCTCGTGCAGTAATTTCGGCGATTTCCAGGCGCGCCGCATGAAGGCCCGCTATCGCGGCGGCGATGGCGGCAAGCCCGCATTGCTTCACACGTTAAATGGTTCCGGTCTGGCGATCGGCCGTACCCTGGTGGCGATACTGGAAAACTACCAGCGACAAGACGGCTCGGTGGCGATACCGGAAGTGCTGCAAGGCTACATGGGCGGCAAGACTGCCATTGCCGCGGCGACATAAATCGCGATGGATTTTTTGCCGTTCTTTTTTGACTTGAAGGGCAAGGCCTGTCTGGTGGTGGGCGGTGGCACTATCGCCACCAGAAAGGCGCGCTTGCTGCACAAAGCGCAGGCGAAAATTATTGTGCTGGCGCCCGAGATTGAACCGGAACTGGTGCAGTTGGTCGCCGCCAGCGGTGGTCGCCATATTGCGGAAACTTACCGCGCCGCGCATCTTGAGGATATGACCCTGGTTATTTCCGCCACGGATATCGAAGCGGTGAATCGCCAGGTGGCGGCGGATTGCCATGCCCGCAAGTTGCCCGTCAACGTGGTTGACAACCCGCAACTGTGCAGCATTATCATGCCGGCCATCGTCGATCGCGACCCGCTCATCATCGGCATCAGCAGCGGCGGCGAATCGCCGGTGCTGGCGCGCCGTCTGCGCACGCAGCTGGAGAGTTCTATCCCCGCCGGCTATGGTGAACTGGGCAAGTTGGCCAGCCGCTTTCGCGAGCAAGTCAAGGCGACGTTTGGCAGTGAGGATGAACGCCGACGTTTTTGGGAGGCGGTGTTAAACGGCGAGATTGCGGAAAACGTATTGGCCGGCAATTGCGTCGAAGCCGAGCGACTCTTGCAGGAAAAAATCGCTAACAAGGATGTCGCGGCGAAGGGCGAGGTGTATTTGGTGGGCGCCGGGCCCGGCGATCCGGATTTATTGACATTCAAAGCCTTGCGCTTGATGCAAAGGGCCGAAGTGGTGCTCTACGACCGGCTGGTCTCGCCGCAAATTCTCGAGCTGCTGCGCCGCGACGCGGAGCGGATTTATGTCGGCAAAAAGCGCGATAAACACGCTTTCGCGCAGCGGGAAATCAACGAAATGTTGCTGGACTTTGCCCGCCAGGGCAAACGCACTCTGCGCCTGAAAGGCGGCGATCCCTTTATCTTCGGGCGCGGGGGTGAAGAAATTGATTTACTGGCGAGCCACGATATTCCTTTTCAGGTGGTGCCGGGAATTACCGCGGCCTCGGGCTGCGCCTGTTACGCCGGTATTCCATTGACGCACCGGGATTATTCGCAGTCCGTGCGCTTTATCACCGGCCATTTAAAAAGCGGCGAGCTGAATTATCCGTGGCGGGAATTTGTCGACGATCAGCAAACGCTGGTGTTTTATATGGGCCTGGTGGGCCTGCCAAAGATTTGTCAAAACCTTATTCAGCATGGAAAAAATCCCGCCACCCCCGCCGCGCTGGTGGAAAGAGGCACTTTGCCGGAACAGCGGGTGCACACAGCGAATTTAGCGGATTTGCCGGAGTTTATTAAAGACAAGGATATTCACGCCCCCACCTTATTGATTATCGGCGACGTGGTGTCACTGCACAAAAAGTTGCGTTGGTTTAAAAAACATTGATTTATGGCCGATAAAACGATTAGAGTATTTACTGGTATTTTGGCGAACAAAGTAGAACATGAAAAACATGAGCAAGTGGTAGAGGTAGCTCCATGGTCGATATCATAAAACCCCATTACCGCCCCCCGTCGATATCCTCGTCCGCCAACAAAGTGCCGGCGTCTTCGCAAGTGGAGACCCATAACGACAGTAGCGCCGGGCAGCCTTATGTGGTCACCAGGGATCGACGCCGCGTACGCGATCGTCGTCAGAATAAGAACGGCGTGCGCCCCATTTATGAAATGCGCTCCGGTCGTGGACGGCGCAAAGAGGATGGCCGGCCCAGTATCGATACCCGAGTCTGAGTATTAGGGTTTCCCTGCACTTCCGAGCAGTTGCTCATAAAGCGCTATTCGCTCCCGAATAATGCGATCAGCTTGAGTGTTTTCAAGCTCCGGCAAGGCGTTTTGTAATCCATTTCGATAGGCCTCGATAATGAGCTTAGAATGCTCTGGCTTAATATAAATACTGGTAGTGGGCAAGGTTCCCCCAGGCTTGGCCATCAAAGCCTCAGACAATAAGTTTACCATTGCCATTCGGGTCTCACTCATAACCCGGGCAAACTCAGGGTTTTTCTCGTAAACTTGGGCGATAGCATTCAGCAAATGGGGCTCTATCTTTTTTAGTGTGGTGACGGAAGGTTGGCCTTTGGAATCTTCCGTAACCGTTACGGCCCCACTCATCCGCCAAGCATGAAGTTCGCCATCGCTGTTCTTGAGGAGCTTTTGTGGAGCTGCAACAAAGTCAAGCTTTTCGTTGTCGATAAAGGTCGCAGAGTCGGCACTCCTTCTAATAATCTTAATCGTATTCTCTGTCGCGAGTGTTGATCCATCGCTGACGCCGTTTTTACGCTCCCACAAAGAAATGGCGAGCGTGTGCGAAGTATTAATCATTTCGTCAACAACTCCATTTGTACGATACTTTCCGTCTTTCGTATTCAGATTGACGGCACTCGCTGTACCTAAATGGTCCACAATATCGTGCGCAGCGAGAATTGGTGGACCTTCGCTATCAGGATCATAGTAAATGTCTCGCTGCAGTGATGAACCTGTGGCCAATGTATTGTTGTTCCGGTCGATCATGCCTGCGTTCCAGACAACTTTTAAATTGCCATAATTATCAGCGGGTTCAAATCTCGCCGTGCTAAACATTAGGAAGTCGGGCTGCGACGTCTTGCTGGGCTGATCGACGGTATTGTGATCTCCGGGTAACACCTGCCACCCGGAAACCGCGTCATCGGCTGACATTGCGGGGTCCCCCCTGTCTTTGGCGGCGCCATCGTCTTTGACGTCGACCTCATTGCCCGAAGTCTTTCTGTTTCCGGTGCGCCCTTCTGCGCCTTCTCCACCGCTTGGATGGCGCTCTTTGGTATCACCACCCGACTCGCTGCCGGCCCGGATCCCGGAATTTGGATGGGTATTGTCCACGCCCAGGGTGGAGGGTTTTGCGGGTGAACCCCCGGTAGCCACGGGTATTTTCTCGGATGCGGTATTGCTGTCGGGACGATGGATTGGCTTGATGTTATTCGCGGGCATGTCCTCTGAGTGCGGTCGGAAAAAGTGCCGCTGATTGTTCGATGAATTGGCTTCCGCCTTGGTCTCGTGTGCCGTTGCAAGTTCCCCGCGCATCAGCGCCAGCGCGCGGTCCAGGTTTTCCCGCGTATAGCTGTCCCCCTGTTCGCTGCGACCGCCGGCCGCATTTGCCGGAGTCCCTTTCAAATCCTTTTGCGCGAACACCGCCCCCCGCGCCGTCATCACGCCGGAGTACACCAAACGCGCCGCGCGCTGCCACTGCTGTTGTGCGCTCATCTGCTCGAAGTGATGGGCGTATTGGATTACGTTCTCGGTGAAGCTGGCGCTGTCAAGCGCCGTCTCGGAGACGTTCAGGATGGTCGCCATCTGACGCAGACTCGCATTGGCAGGCAGAGCATGTGACGCCAAACGGCTGACGTGGGCGCTCGCACCCATCGCGCTGGAGAGCGTGGTGAGCAGGGCATTGCGTGCTTTGGGATTGGTCACGGGGTTGAGATCTTGCTGGAGCTCGGCCAGTTCCATAAACGCCAGTCCTCCGCGCGTGGCGGAGTACAAGGCGGTGCCAAGCATCACAACCGGTGGCATCAGGGAGCCACCGGAGACCAGGGAGGCCACACCGCCGACGGTGCCAAAGACCATGGTCGCGGCGTCCACCGTCGGCAGGATGCTGTTGCCGGGGCGGGCGTTGGAGAAGGCGTCCAGCTGGGCGTAGCCCTCGGCGTCAGTACTCAGATGTCCGTTCTGCGCCACCAAGATATCGGCGTAGCCGAGCTTGTTGGCGTTCTGCCAGTGCTTATAGCTGTCATAGACGTAACCGGCGTTGTCGATGTATCTCTCGTCGCCGGAGGCAAGATTTAGGCGAAACAAGGCGGTCTGCGCGGTGTGAACGCCAGCGCGGATAAACACTGGCAACGTGGTGATGGAGGGCGTCTCGCGCTCGCCTTCGCGCCGTGTGACCTCATGGATAGAGGCGATGATTTTGTCGATGGTCGCCACTTTTGTTGCCTCGGTATGCAGCGTGATTTCGCCCTCTCCAGCCAGAGGCATACGATCAATGTTCGGGTTCAGGGCCATGCCGATGTGATTGGCCAGCGTGGCGTCGTTCCGGCGGGTGCCTGTGTCGGTGCCGAAGACCGCATATTCGGTGGCGATGGGCGCGATGGTGGTAGCCAGGTAGTCGGCGCTCACGCCCTGTAACAGCCGCCCCTTATTCTTGTCAGTATCCATATGCAGGGCCACTCGCGCCTTGGTCCGGGTCGGGGCTCGGTGCGACTGCCCAGGTTGCGGTAATGTCCGGCGACCGCTATGCCGGCATCCATCCAGGCAGCTTTGCCGGTGGTAGGGTGGATAGCGTAAATCTGCTTCTGCTGTACCGCGGGCGATGCTTCGGTGTTGTCGGCAGTGAGGCGCAGCGGCCCCCCCACGTCCACGCGCGGGATTGCAACGCGGCGCTCGTCGCCCAACGTTGGCGCCAGATGCTTGCGGGCGCGTTCAATGCTGGTCTGCAAGTGCGACCGATCTACCTCCGCCACCTGTCCCAATGACGCCAGGTGCACGGCGGTCTCTAAATGTCCGCTCAGGCGCGCCTTGTTTTCCTCGCTCAGGTCGGTGCTGTACTCTCCGACTGAAAGATCGAGTTCGCGGATGGCCTCCCGCACGGTTTGTGTCATGGTATCGAGGCGCTGTTGTGAGGCGGCCAGCTGCTGGGTGTAATTGGCCAAGACGCCCTCAGCCCAGTGGCTGACTCGTACGGGCTCCCCTCGCGCATTGGTCTCGATCCAGGTGTGTTTATCAAAGGCCTGTTGTGCCTCGTTGACAGACTGCGCCAGTTCAGCATAGGTCAAATGGGGTTTATCTCGCGTGTTGCGCAGGTCGAGCACAACGTCCCAGCCTGTGTTGTCCCCTTTTGTGCGCTCAACGCGGTCCACTTGCGCAAGAAAATTTTCCACTGTCTGAAGCTGACTCGCCTGCGTCGGGCTCAGCGGACTTGGGTTCAAGAAACTCAGGTCGTTCAGCGCCTCCACTGAATGGGCGGGAGCCGCGGATGCGCCGCGCGCCTCGAGGACAAAACTCTCCGCCAGCACCGCCTGGCCGACCAGATCGTCGTAGCTGAGCCGGCCGGCTTCGAACTGATTCAGAGCCGCTTTCAGGGTGGCGGCGTGGATCGCCGGGGTCAGCGGAACGGATGGCGCCGGGAACAGCGGTTGGTGCGTACTCGGCGCATTTGGGCCTAGGCCAAAATTGCCAGCCACCAGATTGCTATCCAAGTCGGATGATGATGCACTGTGCAGGTGTCCATTCAAGGAAGTGGAAGCCACCAGGGTGGTTTGCGTTGGCAACGGAAGGTCCACATGCTTGCCGCGCGCAATGACACCGGCAAAAAGGCTGCCGGCCTGATCGAGTGTTTCCGTCCCCGATTCAAAAACCAAAGGGTCACTTTGAGCTACTTTGAAACTGGTGAGGACTGTGTCGGAGTCAATGAGGCTCATAAGCTGGCAATCATTTGGGTCAACGAGCGGGTAGTTGATGTGTTCAACCAAGATCGCTAAACAGACAGTAAGACATGTGAGCTGTTATGTCAGTGTAAAAGCAAAAATCAATATTTTGAATACCACTTATGGCTGAGCAGACGGGGCCTTGAAGAAAACTTCATGGAAACATTTTTCCACAAAAGACAAGGTTTTTGGCCCGGTATCCGGCAATACCCTCTTTATTCAAGAGGGTTTTCGCACCGCCTTCGGCGCTCCGCTTTTGCGCGTTGCCCGCGGCGCGCTCGCGGGCAGCGCCTTGGTGCCGAAGATCGCCTCGATCTCGTCCAGCCGGCGTTGATCTTCATCGGCCAGTCCACCGGCGGCCGCTTTGATGGCCTTGATGTTGTCAAACAGACGGCGGCGGTCGCTGAAATCCTTCGGCGCCAGTTGCGGCAGGGCTTGCAGCGCGGCGCGCTCGTCGATGATGAGCATGGCCCATTGGCGGCGCACCACCTGCTTGAAATGGGCCAGCGTGATTTCCGGATGGGCCTTAAGAATGCGGCGCAGGGTTTCAAAGGAGCGGGCGTCGACCACGCCCCGGCCCCGGGTGATGTAGACAAGGGCGCGCACCGCCGCTTCCAGGGTGCCGCCCTCGTTCATGCTCGCGCGGTGCTCGGCGATTCTCGCGCTCAGCGCCGCGCGTTGCTCCGGCGACACGCCCGGCTTCGGCCGCGGGCGCTCGCCGTCCTCATGCAGGCCCAAGCAGGCTTGCAGCCAGGGGGAGTCATAGATGGCGTAGAATATGGCCTCCGCGGTGTTATCCCGCGCCTCGCCGTAGGCCTCGAGCCCGTCGGTGATGGCTTGCGACACCTGCGTTTGCATCTGCCCAAAGGGGTTGTCGGCCGCCAGCGGGCGGCGCTCGGCGCGGGCCCGCTCCGCCAGCGGCGCCAGTAGGCGCAGCGCCGGGTTCTGGTCCGACAGCAGAGCGTAGCCCACGCGCAGCGGTTGCATTGCCAGTGTGGTTGCCGCCAGCTGCGGCGTCACCAGTCCCTTGAGCCAAGGTTGCACGCAGCTGGTATAGAGAGCGTTGTTGATTGCCGAGACCCGCGCTACGGCGGCGAAGGCCCGCTCATCCGCCGCACTATTGCCGCCCATGGCGCGAATATCGGTGATGTCGCGGCGCTCGATCCGCACATTGAAATCGCCGAGCAACAATTCGGCGCCGGGCTCGCCCTCGGACTTGTCCGTCACCACGATTTCGTAGAGCCCGGGTGGCAGTGTATCGATTAAGTCCATGTAGTTGATAAATTGCGAATGCTCCTTGGCCGCCACCTTGGTGCCGACGAAGATGGCCAGGTGTCCCGCGGCTTCGTGCAGGCAATAGAGGATGGTCTGCCCCTGGCGATGAATTTCATCGACGCTGTCGTAATTGTCGAGGATCCAGCCGAGGGCCTGCTGCGGCGGTGTGATATTGTCCTGCCGCGAGCAGAAGCAGAGGATCGGCGATTTGATGTCGCGAATATCGAGGCGGGTGCCGTCCTCGGTCACCATCTGCGCGGTGGACAATTTATTGCCGACAAAAAGATTGTCCACCATGTACTGCAGCTCGTCGCCGCGCAGGGTGACGAAGGCGCCCCACCACTTTTCGAATTGCAGATAGCGCTCCTGCTCTCGCTCCGGATTGGCCCAGACGTTGTACTGCTTGGTCCACAGGGTGTTGGCCGGGTTGAGGCTGTCGAAGTTGGAGATCAGCCAGGCGCCGTCGAAGGTGCCGCCGCCGAGATCGCTGACCAGCCGCGCCAGCCAGCTGCCGCCGAGCAGACCGCCGTTGTAGCGCATGGGAAAGGCGCCGCGGACGCCGCCCCAGTAGGACAGCGGCGCACCGGCGGCCACCACCGGGCCGACCAGGTCGGGGCGCAAACAGGCCGCCATGATCGCGTGCCAGCCGGCCTGGCAGTTACCGAATAAAAACGGCCTGCCCTCTGCCTGCGGGTGCAGCGCGATGACTTTTTCCAGGAAGACGGTATGGGCGTGGGCGATGTCCTCGATGGTCTGGTGCTCCAGGGGCTCGGCGGCAAAGCCGATGAAGTACACCGGATGCCCGGCTTTGAAGGCTTCGCCGATTTGGCTTACCGGCTTGAACCCGCCGATGCCGGGACCCTGGCCCGCGCGCGGATCGATCACCACCACTGGGCGCTTGGTCGGATCGATGGCGACGCCCGCCGGCGGCAGCACCCGCACCAGCGCGTAGTTCACGGGGCGCGCCAGTTCAGTGCCGCGGAGGATGATTTCGTAGTCGTAGATCAGCACGGCGTTGACGGGCCGCGACACCATCTCCTGTTGCTGGTTGCCGCGCCGCCTAAGAATGTCGAGGAAGAGCAGGGAACGCTGCCAACAGTCGACGGCGTAGTCGACCGCCGGACCCGGGGTCATGGCGGTAAAAACCGCCTCTGACGGTAGCGCGGGAAACGCATTCCTGGCCACATCGGACCACAGGTTCAAAGCGTCGTTAACGGGGGGTTGGAAGGACAGGTTCATAAACGGCGGCATTGCCGTCGGGTTAGTGCTCAACATGGTGATGGACTCCGTGGAAGCTGGGCGGTGCTGATTGCACTCGGGTGTAAGGGGACTGGATATAAGCTTACCGCCTGTGCGGGCATCGGCTATTGGTCTTTGGGGTCGTTAAGCCCGCGCAAAGTCGCGGGGTATCTTGTTGGCGGCATGCTGGGTTAATAGTGGATGTCGCCCGCGTCTATGGCGGCGCGGGGGATTCAATCCGGGGCTGAAAAATACTGCCCGGTGCCGCCGTCCACGCCTAGCTCCACCAGCGCGCGCCACTCCGCTTCGCGCTCAACGCCCTCGGCGATGGCCTGCAGACCGATGGAGTGCACAATGGTGCACAGCCCGCGAATGAGCACCTGGTTGGAGGTCGTGGTATCGATGGCGTGAATCAGCGCGCGGTCGATCTTGACGTAGTCCAGGCCCAGGTCGTGCAATTTGCCGATATGCCTCATCTCCTGGCCGACGTGTTCAATGCCGAGCTTGCATTGCAGCGGTTTGAGCAATTGGCAGAGCGTTCTGAAGCCCTCGATATTCTGGAACACGCCAAACTCGGGGATTTCCAACCACAGGCGGTCCGCCAGTTCGGCATCAGATTTTATCCGCTGGGCAAGCTCCGCCATGCTGCGCGCATCGCTCAGCAGGCTGGCGGAGAGGTTGATGCCGAGGGGCGCGGCCTTGGTTGCTATTTCCCGCAACGCCAGTTCGCTTACCAGCAGATCCAGGCGCGTGCCCAATCCCAGGCGGGCGATGTGCGGCATGAACAGACCGGCGTGGATCGGGCGCTTATCCTGTTGAATCAGCCTTACCGGCGCCTCCCAGTGCAGCAACTGGTCCTGCGGCGAACGCACCGGGAAGCACTCGAGGGCAAAGCGGCGCTCATCCAGGGCAGACAACAAGTAGTCCCGCCAATCGCCGGTATTGATTCTGCTGCTGGCGGGGGCCGAGGCCGCCACGTGAATACAGGGCGCGGTGTCGCGTTGCGGGGCGCTGGCGAGCACGCTGTCGGTACGGCTCATAATGGTGCTGATGTTTTCCCCGGTCTGGTATACCGTGCTGGCGGTGAACAGTTTGACATTCGCGAAGCCGTTCTCGCGGCAGACGCGATTGAGGTTGGCGAAAATCTCCGCGCCGATGCTGTCGGCGCTGGCATTTTTTCCCGGCAGCAGAACGATGAAATCCGAGCCATTCAGGCGGCCGGCGACACCGAGGCCCCGGGTGCGCTGGCGGCACTCCCGGTGCAGGGTGTCGCCAAAGTGCTTTAACAGGGTGTCCACCGTCCGCCGCCCGAGGCGCTGGTTGAGGTCAAACAGGTCGGCGATTCGCAGCAACACCACGGCGCCGCCGGCGTTTTCATCTTCCTGTTTGACAAAGGCGGCAAAGCGCGCGAGCACCGGCGCGCGGTTCAATAGTCCGGTGATCGGGTCCTGTTGCTGTTCATGCCGCCATTTCTCCAATTTTGACGACTCCTCATCCAGCATGGTTTTCACGTGCTGCGAGAGTTTGTTCATGGAGCGAATCACCGCCTTGAATTCCAGCGTGCGCGGCTCAGCGGTGGTGATGAAGCGCCGTTCGCCGATGGCGCGGGCGTGGTCGACCGCTTTGTGCAGGGGCCGGGTGAGCAGGCGCAGCAGGGCGGACCCGAGCAGACTGGCGCCGAGGGAAAGCGCGATAAAGTAGTAAAACAGTTGTTTGGCGCTGTTCCACAGCTGCCGGTAGGCAAATTTGGTGTGGCTGCTCAAGGTCAGCGTGCCGAGTTGGTGCCAGCCGCTGCTCACCTGCGCGACTCCAGGCTTGACGTTGATGGGGAACAGGGCGGCCAGCCAGTTGGGCGCCTCCTTGAATTCGCTGTCGTCAAACTGGGCGGCGATGGTGTCGCCATTGAGGTCTACCAAGTGGATAAACTGGTAGTGGCCAGTGTCGAACTGGGAGTTGATAAACAGCTCGAGCGTCGTGTCGTCGAGCGCTTGCGCCGATATCGACAGCGCCAGCGAGGAGGCGTTATCGATGTTCTTGCGATAAAGCTGCTCTTCCAGATAGGATTTCGCCGCCAGGCAGCTGACGATAAAGCTGCCGCCGAGCGCCAGACTCGTCAACAAAGCGATGGCGAGCCAAAGCTGTTTATAGAGCGACATGGGTCATCTCCTGCATTGCTTAGTGTTAACAGGCACTAGTACTCCTTCAACATAATATTGACGGGTTCAGCGCTTGCCTGGTGCTTCTCAGCAAGGCGCAGTGCGAAGGGAAGGGTGGTTCCCTTTGCAAGCGCTGCAACGC